>Ga0105099_10000980_pt1 | contig 18567 bp, 19 predicted proteins | sample PPLLak3cmMay2015_2_FD_79138 | JGI IMG/M metagenome (GOLD analysis project Ga0105099, IMG submission 79138) | Freshwater sediment microbial communities from Prairie Pothole Lake near Jamestown, North Dakota, USA - PPLs Lake P8 Core (1) Depth... | ecosystem: Environmental > Aquatic > Freshwater >... | reverse complement strand
CCACGGTTTTCCTTTGAGGTCTGTTATTTTTCCTCCTGCTTCTTGTATTATTATTGTGGATGCGCCGTAGCCGTATGGGTCGTTTCCTTTTGGTTTTATTTTTGCTCCGAATCGTCCGCAGGCGACGTATGAGAGTTCTAGTCCTGCGCATCCTAATCCTCTTAGAAGGTATCCGCTTATTGGTATTTGTGTGTGATTTAAGGCTGTGATTGCGATGAATGTCTTGAGCATATCTGTGTCTTTGTTTACTTGTATTTTTTTCCCGTTTAGGTATGCTCCTTTTCCTTTTTCTGCATAAAACAATTCTTTGAGTGCGGGTATGAATATGACTCCTACGAATGGTTTTCCTTTGTGGAATAATCCTATGTTGACTGCCCATAATGGCAGGTGGTGTGCATAGTTTAGTGTTCCTTCTAGCGGGTCTATCATCCAGAGGTAGTCTGATTTTTGGTGGTGGTGTCCTGTTTCTTCTGTGAGTATGTCGTGGTGAGGGTATTTTTTTCGTATTTCTTTGAGTATGTGTTGCTCTGATGCGTTGTCTGCGTCTAGCGCGAAGTCTCCTCTGCCTTTTTGTTTGACTATTCTTGCATTGTTTTGCATTCTTTGAAGTATTTTTGCGCTTTCTTTTGCCAGTTTTATGGCGTACGCTAGAAAATTTTGAGAATTTTCTGCGCCCGGAAAAGCTTTGCTTTTCCTTGGCTTAAGAAAATTTGATTGTTTTTCCGGCATATGTTGCTTTCCTTCCGAGTTGTTCTTCTATTCTTAGTAATTGGTTGTACTTTGCGAGTCTTTCTCCTCTGCAGGGGGCTCCTGATTTGATTTGTCCGCTGGCTATTCCTACTGCGAGGTCTGCTATGAATGAGTCTTCTGTTTCTCCGCTTCTGTGCGAGACCATTATGTTCCAGTCTTGTTTTTTGGTCATTTGTGCTGCTTTTAGGGCTTCGGTTATTGTTCCTATCTGGTTTATTTTTAGTAGGAGGCAGTTGCAGCTGTCGTGGACTATTGCTTTTTGCACTCTTTTTGGGTTTGTGACGAGTAAATCATCGCCTACTATTTGTATTGGTAGTTTTTTGTTGAGTTTGGCGAAGTTTTCAAAGTCTTCTTCGTAGTATGGGTCTTCGATGCTGATTAGCGGATACGAGTTTGTTAGTTCTTCATATTTTTCTGCGAGTTCGTTTGGTCTGTATTCCTGTCCTTCAAGATAGTAAACGCCGTCTCTCCAGAATGTTGTTGAGGCGCAGTCTATTGCGAGTTTGACTTTTTTCCAGTATCCTAGTTTTACGATTGCGTCTGTTATGTAGTCGAATGGTTCTTCCATGCACGTTAGCGGGGGCGCGAATCCTCCTTCATCTCCAACGTTTATTGCTGTTTTTCCGAAATGGTTTTCGAGGTCTTTTTTTAAGGTGTGGTAGATTTCGCTTCCTATTCTGAGTGCTTCTGAGAAGTTTTTCGCTCCGATAGGCATTATCATGTATTCTTGTATGTCGAGCTTGTTTCCTGCGTGTTTGCCGCCGTTTATTATGTTGAATGCTGGCACGGGTAGCGTGAATTTTTTGTTTTCATATAATTCTCCTATGTGTTCGTATAATGGTCTGCCTGCCGCTGCTGCTCTTGCTGTTGCCATGCTTACTGCCAGAATTGCGTTTGCTCCGAGTCTGCTTTTGTTGGCGGTTCCATCTAATTTTATCATGCACTCGTCTACTTCTTCCTGTATGATTGTTTTTCCTTTGAGTTTTTTTGCGATAATCATGTTGATATTTTTGACTGCCCGTTCAACTCCTTGTCCGAGAAATGGGTTTCCGCCGTCTCTTAGTTCAAGGGCTTCGTGTATTCCTGTGCTTGCTCCTGATGGCACGCTTGCCCTGAATATTCCTTCAGAAGTTTTTATATCGCATTCTACTGTGGGGTTTCCTCTGCTGTCTAGTATTTGTCTTGCTTTTATTGCTAAAATCTTTGGCATATGCCCTCTTTTTTTATTTTTTATTGTGATTTGTGTGTTAAACTATTATCCGATGTAATCCACTTCATCGCCTTTTTTCTTGTAGTGCATTCTTGTTAGTTCGTGGGTTTTTCCAAGTTCTTGTTCTATTTCTTTTATTTCGTTGTCGAGTATTTTGATATTGATGTCGAGCTGGAGTTTTTTCTTTAATATCTTTAGTATTTCTCTTGCCCCGCTCACTCCAAGATAAAAAGGGTGTCCGTATGTTTCTGCTAGCAGGCTGACTGCAGGAATTTTTCTTCTTTTTGAGAGGCCTAGAAGGACTCCTGTTACGCCTATTATTGGTCCGACTTTGCCGTATATTTTGGTGTTCGCTTTTGTTCCTTTTGCATATTCTTGGACTGTTTCTTTGCTGACTCCTGTGATGAACACTTGCGGCATTTTGGGTTCTTGTCTTAGTGCTATTCCGCCTAAAGTTATTATCTCTTTGCACTTGAATTCCTGCATTGTGTCAAGTACTGTGTCGCAGAATTCATAGCATCCTGCTTCGTCATTTGGCTGTACGTCTCCTGCCAGCAATAGTAAGTCTCTGTTTTTTGTTTTTTTGAAGTATAATTCTATGCCTGGAAGGTCTATCAGGTTGTTTTCGTTGATGAAGACTGAGTGTGGTATGTTGTAGCCTCTGTATTCTGCTATTTTTTTGGCTTTTAATTCTTCTAATATGAAGTCTAGTGCTATTTTGCCGACGTTTCCTATTCCTGGAAGTCCTTCTATGAGTATTGGATTCTTTAGTTTGGGCTTGTTTGTCGTGTAATGTATTTTCCAGTTCATAGCAGTCCTTTTTTGGCAAGTTCCTCACGTCTTGCTTCTCTTCGGTATTTGCCGTATTTATCTGGGGCGTATCTTGCTGGCTTTGTCGTTACTGCCTGCCCCCCGCAGGTGCATTTTTCTTTCATCGCGAAATTGCCGCACTGTTGGCATTTGAGTATGTGTTTCATTTATTTTTTACTCTTCTTTTCTCGTCCACTCTGCAGTCATGTCTTGTTCTTTTGCGAATTCGAGGATTGGGTCTATTGCTGCTTTCATTTTCTTTTCTGCTTCTTTGAAGTCTTCTGCAATTACTTCTATGTGATAGGTTCCTGCTCCAAGGTATCTTGCAGGTATTCCTGCTTTTGTTGCTATTGCCAGTGCATCTTTTACTTTCTGGAGTCCGTTTGGTGAATAGCTGGATAGCTTCAAATCTCCGCCTATTTTTACTTGCGGCGGCTTTATTCTTGCTTTGATTGCATCTGTGAGCAGTGTTGCTATTTTCTTTTCAACAACTGTTTCCAGGTTGAGCTTGTCGTGTGATGCTTGTTCGAATGCTGCGAATAATGTGCCGTATTGTGGCATTAGTTTTTCTGCAAGCTTGTTGTAAAGTGTAAGAACGCTTTGTCCTGTTTGTTTTGCCGCGTGTTCCACTATTTTTTCCGCGAGTTGTTCTTGTTTTATTTGGTTTAGTTTTTGCGTTTTTTGTGTCTGATTTACCCTTCTTAGGCTGAGATCTATGTGTCCTTTTTCCTTATTTGTCTGCAGTACTTTGCATACTACTTTTTTGTTTTCTTGCACGAATTCCCTGATATTTCTTATTCTTCCCGGCGCTACTTCTGAGATGTGTATCATGCCTGTTCTTCCGCCGTACTCGTCGAGTGTGCAGAATACTGAGTGTGGCGTTATGCCTGTTACTGTGCAGAGTACTAGTTCTTCATCTTCGGGGAATCCGGTTTTCTTTAGTAGCATACTTAACGTCGAGAATTAGCTCTTTAAAAAGGTTTCCGAAAATTCCTGTTGTCTGTTTGGTTTTTACTCTAGGACTTCGAGAATTCTTGCTTTTACTTTGCTTTTTCCGCCTACTGGCTCTGCAAGTTCTTTTCCGCAGACTAAACAGAGAACGATGGTGCTTGTTTTGCCGAACAGTATTTGTTCGTTTTTGCATTTTGGGCATCGTATTTTTATGAATTTTGCGTTGCTTTCTTTCATTCGATTTCTCATTTGAATTCTACCTTCCTTGTCCTGAATCCGCCGCCGCTTATTCCGTGCATTTTTTTGCACACTTGGCATTCGAATCTCAAGTCTACTTTTTTGCTTGTTTTTCTGCCTGCCATTCTCCATTTGGTGATGGCTGGTTTTGAGTATTTTCCGTGATTGCCTATGCCCAAGTGTCCTCTCAGTTTGATTCTTTTTTTGCTTCCAAAGCTGAGCGGGTGCGCGCTTCCTCTTGTTTTCTTTTTGCCTTCTATTATTTTGTGTTCTGTGTGCTTTTTGCACGTTGGGCAGTACGTCTTTCTTGTTTTTGGAAACTTCATAGTATTCGTGGGTATATGGGGTATTTAAAAAGGTTGCGGAATGTAGGGCGTTCTGCAGCCTCGCCTGTTGTGCTGGTTACTGTTGTTCTATTGCTTTTCCTTGAGAAATTAGTATGTTTGCTAGTTGTTCTGGCAGGGTTGTTTCTTCGTTTTGCGCAAATGGTCCATATGACTCAAGTTCTTCTCCGTAGAACTGGTCTATCTGCTCGAGGATTTTTATTTTTTTCGCATTTTGTTCTGGTACGGTCGGTTCTTCTTTTTGTTCTTCAGGCAGGGGTAATATTATTGGCAGTATGTCAAGTTCTCTTAGTTCCAGCATTCTGTGGAGTATTCCTGTTCTGTATTGGGTCATGACTGAGTGCAGGCTTTCAAAGAATGGCTGTTCCTGTGGCAATAGGTTTGCAGTGTCTACTATCATTGTTTGTGTTCTGCTTTTGTTGATTGCCATGTTTATGACTTTTCTTTCTCTTATGTCGTAAAGATCGCGGAGTATTTTTTTGATGTTTGTCAGCTGTATGTGTATTTTGTCTCTTTCGCTTTGTGAGAATATGTCGTTTTTTGTGAGGTTATCATCATAAGATTGTTGTTTTTCCCGCAGGTAATTGAGGGTGTCTTTGAAGAAGTTTTCATCTAATTTTTGTAGTTCTTCTCTTGATTTTTCTTTTCGCAGCATTTCGTACAATGTTTCGTACGTTAGCACTACCTCTTTTGCTGTTTGTTCCATATGTTCCCCCGGTTGTTTTGTTATGTGGGATATATTTAAAGATTTAGATAGCTCAGTATTTTGCCGGTTCGTCTTTCTTGTTTTCCAGTCTTGCGTAGATGAAAAGAAGGTCTCCAAGCCTGTTTAGATATCTGATGATTTCAGGATTTGGTTTGCAGTTAATCACTCTTCTTTCTGCCCGTCTGCAAATGGTTCGTGATAAGTGCAGGTGTGTTGAGCTTTGGTTTCCTGCAGGCAGTATGAATCCTTTTTGTTTTGGCAGTTTTTCTTCTGTTTTGTATACTTCTTTTTCTATGCGGTTTGTGTCTTTTGTTGTTATTTTCTTTTTTGCGCCTGCAATCTCTGCTCCGATTTTGAACAGGTCGTTTTGGACTTGGTGTAGTGTTTTTTTTGCATCAGAATTTTTGATGTAAGTTAAAGCGCATCCTATGCTTGCGTTTAACTCGTCAACAGTTCCATATGCTTCTATGCGCAAATCTGTTTTCAATACTTTTCCTTCTGCGGGAATTATTGTCTTTCCGTTGTCTCCTGTTTTTGTGACTATGCTCATGAACATTCGCTGTGTCCGCATTCATAGCAGGTTGGTCCTGAGCATCCGCTGAGGAACGCTATGTTTGGGCTGTAGCATTTTGGGCAGTGTCCTTGTTGTTTGTGTTCGTCGTTTACTGATGGTGCCTGTGCTTTTACTTCTGTTTTTTCTACGTGCGGCGTCAATAGCTGTTGTCCTGGAAGGTTGCCCATTTGGGACATGAATTTGCCTAGTGCTGTTGATACTGCGTGCGGTATGCTTTCTATTCTTTTTTGTCCGAATCCAAATGCCTTGTCGCTTTTGATGCTGTTTAAATGTTTTCTTAGCGAGTTGATGTCTCCTCCATGTTCGAGGTATTTGCTGATGAGTATTCCCATTACTGTCGTTAGTCCTGAGATTTCTGTTCCTATCGGTGCTATGTTTGTGAATACTTTCATTACTCTTCCATTATGGTGGTCTATGTGCACGTGTACTGGTCCGTATCCTGATTCGAATTGGTAGTAGACTGAGCCTATTCCTTCTGTCGGGTCTACTATTATTTTTTCTGCTGTTTTCTTTTTCATGTTTAGTACTTGGTGGCTTTTGCATCCATCTCGGTACACTGTTATTCCTTTGCATCCGAGTTCCCATGCCATGAAGTACGTTTTCTTGATGTCTTCTATGCTTGCGCTGTTTGGCAGGTTGATTGTTTTTGAGACTCCGTTGTCTGTGAATTTTTGGAATGCTGCCTGGTGTTTCACGTGGAATTCTACTGGCACGTCGTGTGCGCTTCCGAATATTTCTTGTATTGTTTCCGGAATTTCCTTTATCCCTCTTACTGAGTTGTGATTGTTTTCTATTTTTTTCCAGAGTTCTTCCGGCTTCATTCCGAAGTACTTGTTTGCTTGTGCGACTGTCATGAATATTGGGTTTACTTCGTGGAATACGTCTTTTTCATCAGGTTCTTTGTTTTGTTTTAGTGCGTCGAGTGCTCTTGCGTTGTATCTTGTGTATGCTATTCCGAAAAAGGGTTCTATTCCTCCTCCTTGGAGTCCTGCGCAGATTGCTATTGTTCCTGTTGGTGCGATTGTTGTTCTTGCTGAGTTTCTTGGTCTTCCTTTTGCCCATTCTCTATAGTATGCTCCATTATTGTCGTATATGCTGTCTTTGAAGTTTGGGAATGCTCCTCTTTGTGCTGCGATTTCCTCGCTGGCTTCAAGGCTTTTGTTGTTGATGAATGACATTATTTCTTCTGCTTTTTTTAATGCTTCCTGGCTGTCGTATGGTGCGTTTAGCAGCGCTAGTGTTTCTGCCCAGCCCATTACTCCCAACCCTATTCTTCTGTTTCCTTTTACTACTTTTTCAATTTCAGGTATTGGGAAATTGTTGACATCGATTACGTTGTCTAGGAATTTTGTTGCCAGCTTGACCACTTCTCCTAGTCTTGCATAGTCCATTTTTCCCATTACTGCAAATTTGCTTAGGTTTATGCTTCCCAGGTTGCAGGATTCGTATGGCAGTAGTGGTTGTTCTCCGCAGGGGTTTGTGCTTTCTACTTGTCCAAGTTTTGGTGTTGGGTTTGAGAAGCTGTTGTTGATTGCGTCTATCCATATCATTCCTGGATCTCCTGTTTTCCAGGCATTTTCAGACATCATGTCAAACATTTCTTTGGCGTTTGTTTTTCCTGCGATTTCTTTTGTTCTTGGGTTGATTAGTTCTATTTCTTGGTTGTTTTTTACTGCTTCCATGAATTTTCTGTCTACTGCTACTGATATGTTGAAGTTCTCTAGTTTTCCTTCATCGACTTTCAGTTTTATGAAGTCGTATACGTCGGGATGCCAGTATGGCAGTATTCCCATGTTTGCCCCTCTTCTTGTTCCGCCTTGTTTGACTTCTTGTGTTGAGTGGTTGATTATGCTGAATGGCGAGAGCGATCCTGATGCTATTCCTTTTGTGCTTTTTACCCGGTCTCCTCTTGGTCTGACTCTGCATCCTGAGAATCCTGTTCCTCCTCCTGACTTGTGGATTAGCATGGTTTGTTTTACAAGTTCTCCCCAGGCTTCTATGCTGTCTTCTATCGGCAGGACGTAACAGGCGGATAATTGTTGTAATTCTCTTCCTGCGTTCATGAGTGTTGGTGAATTTGGCATGAAATCGAAATTGGCAAGGATGTCGTAGTATTGTGTTGCTGTTTTGATTACTATTTCCTGGGCTTTTGGGTCTGTGTCAAGGAGTTTGTACAGGTTTTGTATGAATTTTCTGTGGTTTTGGTCCTGGTCGTTGTTGTTTTTTGCTCCTACGTGCAATAGCAGCAGTTCGCTTGTTTCTCCGTTGCCAGTGTCTGTCCATTCCTGGCTGTATCTTACTCCTGTGAATATTTGTTCTCTTGGGATGTCTGGGTGGTAGAGAAGTTCTGACAGTGCTATGTTTTTTGCTACGTTCCATAGCCAGTGTTCTACGCTTGAGTCATCTCTTAGATATTTGTCTTTGATGACTTTTCTTTGGTTTTCCGTTAACAGTATGTTTCCGAATGGTGGTTTATCCCATAGTTTTAGTTCTTGTGTGGTGTTTTCTGCTGGTGTCATTGTTCTACCTCCGTTTTTAGTGATTTGATGACATCTACGAATTGGTTTGCGTCTTTGAACTTCTTGTATACGCTTGCAAATCTTACATATGCTACATCGTCGAGTTTTGAGAGTTCCTGCATTACGTATTCTCCTATTTTTCTGCTGCTGATTTCTTCCTTGTCTGATTGTCTCAACACTGCTTCCACTGTTACTACTATTCTTTCCATGTCTTCTCGTTTCACAGGTCTTTTTTCGCAGGCTCTGATTATTCCTTTGAGGATTTTTTCTCTTGAGAATGCTTCTCTTCTTCCATCTCTTTTTACGACGCTGATGTCAAATAGTTCTGCTCTTTCGTATGTTGTGAATCTTTTTGTGCACTTGGTGCATTCCCTTCTTCTTCTTATGCTGTCAGAATCAGGTGTTAATCTGCTGTCAAGGACTTTGTTGTCAGTGTTCTGGCAAAATGGGCATTTCATCGCGTATCACTTCTTTTTTTGTATCATTTCACTCAAAAATGACGATAAACCACAACAGATTGTGGTCTTCGTCGGAGCAACATACTACAACTTGAAATAGTATTTAAACATTATCGCTCTTTAACATATATTCTGCTCAATAATTTTTCACTATGTTTGTTCTACTTTTTAGTGAAACTTATTTTGTTTTTTCGTCTAAGAAAAGTTTTTTAAACTGCCGGACTATTTTTTTTACATATGGAAATTGAATTTGAAGCAAAGGTTTTGGACATCAATGTGGCTGATATTCAGAAAAAGCTGGAGGAGCTTGGTGCGAGGAAAGAGCCTGAGGTCTTGATGCGCCGCTGGATTTTTGATAATAATCTCAGTACTTCTGATGATATTGAGAGATGGCTTCGTTTGAGGGATGACGGGAATAAGGTTACTTTGACTTACAAGCATCATCATGGCAGCGGTATTTGTGATACTGAAGAACTAGAGGTTGAGGTTGTTGATTTTGACAGGACTGCTGAGATTCTTTCAAAGTTTTTCAGGAACATTTACTATCAGGAAAATAAAAGAATTATTTTCAAATTAAAGGACGTTGAGTTTTGTATTGATTTCTGGCCTAAGATTCCGGCTTATCTGGAGGTTGAATCTTCAAGCGAAAAAAAGGTTAAGGAGGGTTTGGCTTTGCTGGGCTTGAAGAGCGATTCTAATTTGTCTGTGCGGGATATTTATTTCAAGTATGGTGTTGACTTGCATTCGTTTAAAGAACTGAAGCTTTAAACCAGCACTGCATTAACTGTGCCGTGCTGTCCTGGTCTTGATGTTACTTTTGCCCTGCCGGCCTCTGTTGTTATTATTGCTCCTTTGACGATTACGTTTCCTCTGACATAATGCCTGTTTGCCTGGCATTCTGTTACTGTTTTTATGGCTGATTTTGTGTATTTTTTTGTTTTCGGATCAAGAACGTTTGCGTATTGTGCTACTAGCGTTTTCATTTTTCTGTGGTTTGCTTTTGTTCTTATGACTTTGACTTTTTGTTTTCCGATTTCTGTGAGTGCTGGAAGTCTGCCTGTTTCGTATTTTCTTTTTCCTCTGTGCGATTTGTATATTCCGCCTGTTGGTTTTCTTCCAACCTGTCCTTTCTGTGAAATTACCATAGGGTGAGGGTGTCTATAGGGTGTTTAAAAAGGTTTCGACTCTTGGCCGGCTTCTGTTGCATTATTATTTGTTTTTTCTTTTTTTGTGTGAAAAGATTTATATCAGACTATATTACTTCTAGCTGTATGCGCACCTTGTTGATTTTGCTGTTGGTTATGCCTTCAGTGCTTGCTCTTGTAGTTGAGAATACTGGAATTGTTGGTGAGCGCCCTGTTATTTATGGTGATATTTTTGTTTATGAGCGTGCTGGGAGCATTTATGCTTATGATATTTCTGAAAAATCCGAAAGTGAGATAGCTCGTGGCAGCAGTCCTTCTTTGTTTGGTTATACTGTTGCATTTGAGACAAAGGAGGACGATGTTGATTTGAATGGTGATGATGATAGGAATGATTATGTTATTCAATACGCTGATGTTAAGGATAAGGTTGTGAAGAATTTGGCAGCTGTTGGGCGTCATCCTGCGGTGTTCTCAAGATTTATTGTTTTCTCAACTAAAGAGTCTGATTTGGGTGTCGATTTTTCCAATGATGGTGACTTGGAAGATAATATTTTGAGGATGTATGATTTTGATGGTAAATCTGTTGCAAATTTGGAGGCTGTTGGCGATTTTCCTGCTCTTAATCAGAGGGCTTTGATTTTTGTGACTGATGAGGGTCAGTTGGGTTCTGATTTGAATGCTGATGGCGACGAGCTTGATGATATTTTGCGTGTTTTTGACCGGGAATCTAGGAAAGTTGCAAACACAAAGCTTGCTGCTGAAAATCTTGTTCTTGCGAAATCGAATAATGCTGTGTTTTCTTCTGATGGCAAGATTGTTGTTTTTGATGCTGTGTCTCATAAAGCTGTGGAGACTGGTCTTAAGGGTGTTTTTCCGGCAATTTACGATGATGTTTTGATTTTCGGGCGTGATGGGAGTTTGTATGGTTTGTCTCTTGATACTAAAAGGATTGCAAATCTTAATGTTCTCGGTTCTAATCCTTCTATGTTTGAGGACGTTGTCGTTTTTGTCTCTTCTGAGAAAGATCTTGGCGACTTAAATAATAATGGAAAATCTGATGAGTTTGTCATTCGTTATGCCAGGCAAGAGGATGTTGATGGTGATGGTGTTTTTGATTTTCTTGACAATTGTCAGGCTGTTATGAATGTTGACCAGGTTGATTCTGATAATGATGGTTTTGGTGACGCTTGTGATGAAGAAACAGTGTCTGAAAGCAATGAATCTGAAGAGGTTGAGAAAAAGGAGAGTTCTGATGAATCTGTCCGTAACGATTCCGTTCAATCTTCAGTGCAGAAAGAGAGTGCTTGGTATTGGTATTTGTTGCTTGTTTTGTTGCTGCCTGTCCTGTATTTTGGAGGCAAGTTTGGTTATAATTATTATAAAAAAAGGCAGAAGTCCTTTGGTTTTTAGAAACATTTAAATATGCCCTATTAGGATTTTTATTCATTGTTTTATTTGGGGTGTAAAAAATGGAAGCAAGACCGCTTGATGCATTGAATCGCGCTCGCGATAAGAAAGTTATTGTTGAGTGCAAGAATAATAAGCAGTATCTTGGCACGCTGCGCGCGTTTGATATTCATATCAACGTAGTTCTCGAGGAGACTGAGGAACGCGTTGAGGGTGAGGTTAAGCGAAAGCTTGGCACTGCCTTCATTCGTGGGGATACTATTGTATTAATCAGTCCGGCATAAAATGTCAAAAGGTTACGGTGGAACTGGTTCAAAGGGTAAGAAGTCTCGCGGAAAGAGTCATGTTCCGTGCAGGCGTTGTGGTCGTTCTAGCTATCACGTTAAGAAGGGTGTTTGTTCCAGTTGTGGTTATGGAAATTCTTCAAAGCTGAGACGCTATAATTGGAAGAACACAAGGAAGCGCAAGTAGTTATTTATCTTCTTCAAGGACTTTGTATGGTTTTGAGTGTCTTCTTAGTATTGTGTTCTTTCTGATGTCTTCTTTTGTCAGTTCTCTTTTAACAACCCAGTATTCTGCTGTCAGCGGGTTTCTCTGCATGTATCCAAAATTGATTAATTCTCGTCTAAGCAAAGTGTAGTCTTCAAAATATTTTTTTATCGCCTCGTTGACTTCCTGTTCAGAATATTTTCTATCCTCAAAATCTTTCAGCAGTCTTAATAGTATTGCTTGTTTTTCAAAATCATTTCTGGGGAAATTCTTGTTCTTGACGCATTTCTGGAAGAATGCTTCTGTGTCAAACGGGAATTCTACTTTGTCCATATGCTTGTAGAAAAGGATAACTATTATATATAATATATTTGCAAAAAACCACTGGACATTATGTAAAATTTTCATGACGATAAATTTTTGCACTGGACAAGTGCGCATAGCGCATTTAAACTGTTTATTCTCTTAATTCTCTATGAATGTTGGCAAAATCTTTCCAATAGAACTCGCTGAGACGACAGCATACCTGGCTGGAGTAATTATTGGTGATGGGTATATTCATGGTGGTTTTAAAGGTTTCAAGGCTCCGAATAGTCGAAATTATAGAGTTAGTATTGATTTAACAGACTTTGAGTTTATTTCAACTGTTGCTGAACTTATGAAAAAAATTGTTCTCACCACTGCTACGATTAAGCCGAAGAAAGTTCCACAGGGGCATATGCGTACTTGGTATTTTGCCGTGACGAACAAAAGCCTGTGGTATTTTTTTACTAAAACTCTTGGTGTGCCTGCTGGTAAAAAGAGTCGCGTGGTAACTGTCCCAGAACCAATATTGACTGGTTCTGATTCAATCAAAAAAGCATTTCTGGCAGGATTATTTGATGCCGATGGTGGTATGCGTAGTGATAGTATTGGATTAACAACTGCGAGTAAAAATATGGGTGAACAAGTGGCTATTCTATTCAGAGAGCTCGGATTTGGATGCAACATCAGTAGCTGGCTCATTAAGAAATATGACTGGCGTTACTATGGCTTAAGTCTCCGGACTGGGGAGATAGATAGATTTTTAAAAGAAATTCCTCTGCGGAATGTACGGAAGAAGGAAGCCATATTTGATCGCTTTATTGCGCGGACGTACCGAAGTGGTCTAACGGGCCAGCGAGTGCTAGTTTAAAGCTAGAATTCGGCCAAATTTAGACTCTGGTGGCTTAGTGCCTTCGCAGGTTCGAATCCTGTCGTCCGCATGTTATGCAAAAGCGTAAGCTACATCCTGTCTTTGAAGGTATAAACCCAGAACAGCTTGAAGAGCCTATAGTTGAATCTTCTTGGCGTAAGCCGGTTTTGCTTCTTGTTGGAATTATAATGCTTGTTTTATTCATCTCGTTGTCTTTTTCTGATTTCATGCAGGGTCTTGTTCATAGCAGGACTGCCAGTAATTATCAGTTATTTTTTTCAAACGCTGCTGTTATTTTTGAAAACAACACCCTGCAAATGCTTCAGGAAGAGTTTGTTGCTCATGAGGACAGGGAGATTAAGGCTTGTTTGTTTGGCAGACAGGAGGGCAGCAACTATATTATTAGTAATGTTGAGTTTCCTGAAATCATCCGTGCTAATGTTATTCATGTTGTGAGTGTTCCTTGTCCTGTTGAAACCTTGATTGACCTTCATGGTCATCCTATTAACAAATGTCTTGCCAGCGAGCAGGATATTATTTTTTATGAGGAACTGAAGCGTTCCAATCCGTCTGTGCGTATGATGATTATGTGTTCTAGCAATAGATTTGCACTTATCTAACAGTACTCTTTCACAGCATTTTTATCGTCGATAAGCACAGTGAAACAAGTACGTTTTGCCTCCTAAAATGTACGGCTTGTACGTGCGAAAAGTTTATAAACTCCCTTCAGTTTTGTAGACCACTAGCTAGGTAGTCGCATCAGTCACCTGCGACATGGCTTTGAAAAAAAGAGGTAAATAAACAATGCGAAATATAGTTTGCAGAAATTGTATTAACAAAAGTTTTAAATACGGTCTACTAGTTTTTCCTTCACAGTCTTTACATCACATAGTAAAGATAAACCCAAAAAACACGGAGGTGTTTAGATGAAAGCAATACAAGCGATAAAAAAGATGGTGGCTTTAGGAATGGGTTTGACGATGGTTGGTGCGACGATCTTCGGAGCGTCCGCAGCAAAACTGTCAGATTTCCCAGCGCCGTTTATCGTGAACGGAACGCCTGCCTCGAACCTGGCGATTATAGTAGGTGACGCAGCAGATGGTTCAGACGTGGTTGGTGCAATTGACATCATCCAGAGTCTGCAATCCCAAGCAGTTGTCAAGACTGCCGGTGCCGGTGCGCCCTCGCAGCTCGTGGTTGAAGGCGACGCAGTGGAAATTGGTTCCACATCTGACTTGTTGGAAATCAACGAGTTTATCGGAAATGTTCGTGAGACTTTGACAGAAGTTGACCTTGACATGTTGAAAGGCGGTCAGATAGTTACTGACAGGGGTAGCTCAGAGTTTAACCAATATTTGAGATTCCCGAACACAACTGGTCGAGTAATCTTCGCTCAGGACGAAAGGGACCGTGTAGGTCACTATTTGAACTATAATTCAGGCGATATTATGTTCCAGTGGGAGCTTGAATTTGAAGAAGGTCTTGCTTCAACACTTGAAGGCAATGACATGGATGATTTGGAAGACGAGGATATCACAATTCTCGGCCAGCCTTTTGTTATTGTTGACACTACTTTGATTAACAAGTCAAATGTCTACAATACTATAACAACAGGCGGCAGTGGAGATTTGGAGATTGACTTCATTGGCGGTGCAGTTTCAGCAGTCCTTGGCGAGAACGACAAAGAAACTTATGTTGTTGACGGCAAGGAGTATGAAGTGGAAGTGCTTGTCATTTCCGAGACTGCAGCTGACGGTGAGGGTTCAGTGAAGTTTAGAATCAATGGCGAAATCACTGACGAACTTCGTGATGGAGAGACTGACGTGCTTGCAGACGGTACTCAGATTGGTATCCGTGACATTCTTGCAACCGGAAAGGACATCCAAAAGTCGATTGTTCAGTTCTACTTGGGAGCTTACAAAATTTCCTTCCAGGACACGAACTGTAGCGACCAGCTTTTCCTTACAGGAGGCACTGAAGTTAACGAGGAGACTATTGAAGATTCAGCTGTAAGAATCAAGGGTCAATTTATTAGGGCATCTCCTAACTTGAACAGCTTGACTAACTCTGAGTTTGAGATTCAGACCATCACGTACAACTTGTCAGCTGATGCAGTGCTTGGTGACATGTATGTTCCTCCAGGAACTGGTATCAGAGAGCAGTTGGACGAGCCAGAAGGTATGTTGACTCCTAACTGGGATATGCGATACGAGGGTCTTATGGACACTGGTGTCACCTTAGTCAGGATTGATGCAGCTGGTGACGATGAGTATGACTTGGAATTCACCAACCAGGAAGGTATATTCTTTGACTTCCCGTTGGCAAGCAGTGATTCCACCAATGCAGGAGGATTGCTCTTCAAGTATGGTGACGATGATGATGACCTCTGGTTCCAGGAGTTCTGCATCGACGGTTCAGCAACTTGTGCAGCATTAACTGATGCTACAACAATAGCAGCAGCAGACTTTTACATCGGTGATGACGACTTCTTTGTTGTCAGCAACTGCAATGTTCCATCTGCAAAGAACACGTGTTTCTCGCACGTCTTGCGATATGACAACGTTGACGGAACAAACAGGCAGTTGACCTTTACCGACCTTGGTACTGGTACTCGCGAAGTGACTTATGACAGCACTACATTTATTGCTGACTTGGTCGTTGGCGGTGTAACGTACAGGGTTGGAGTGGACCCAGCAGCCCCGCACAACTTGCTTATTGACTTGAATGCAGACGGTGTTGTAACCAACTGTACTAAAGCCATTATAGGCATCCAGGGTGAAGGTTTGATTGACTTGGGCTTTGAAGCAACCCCGGCAGCAGTGCCACTTGGTTACTCAATCCCAGCAGTTAACGACACGTGCCCATCAACAGGTACGCAGAACTGGATTAATCTGACTTTGAGAACACTGCAAAAGGAGTTTGATGAAGCAACCACTGATGAACTGATTCGCATCAACGTTACCTACAGGGCAACAAACGAGATTGGAATTGACAGCACTACATTATTGCTTGGATTCTACTATTCTGGCTTGTTGAACCTTGAAGAGAACAACGACTTGTACCAGGCATTGTCTGGGTATGGTGTGTTCTTTGAATTGTTCAGACCTGATGGCAACGAGCAAGCTGAGGACCTGACTATTGAGTACCCACTTTCAGAAAGGGGCGCTCGTGTCTTCGTCACAGGCGGTGTTGTTTCAACAACATCTGTCTCAGCAGGCGGTGTTGAGAGAATACAGCCAATCCAGATTGGTGCTGCAAAGCTAGCATCTGAAGTCAGCGATGTGACTATGTACAACGCAGTTGTTGTAGGTGGTCCATGTGCCAACCCAATCGCAGCCAAACTCTTGGGCAACCCAGAGCCATGCTACGAGTCAGTTGCTCAGAACACAGCAATCATAAAGCTGTTTGAGCACACGAATGGCAATGTTGCATTGTTGATTAACGGTAGAACTGCTTTGAACTCGAGAATGGGTTCCCGTGCAGTCGCAACCGGTGCAATAAAGAATGTTGCTGGCAAGGAAGCTAAGGTAACTGGTACAACACTTGCAGACGTGAAAGTCGAGGCTGTGTAAGCCCGATTTTTTAATTTTTTTTCTTTCTTTTCTTTTTTTTAACGTGCTGATTTCTTTATGCAAAAACTTTATATACACTAACTTCTCTGTTGTAATAAAAAATGAGGCGGGCTTTACTTATTGCGGTTTTGTTGGCAGTTATCTCTGTTAGTGCTGTAGATTTTAGTGTGAAATTATTTCCTTCTGAGCGTTCTATTAAGCTTAATGAGTCTGCTGTTTTTGAGGTTGAGGTTGAACATTTTTCTCCTGTTGAAGAATTTTTCGAGGTTTATTCTAATGATGTTACTTGGGATGTTCTTACTGATTCTGCGATGAAGGTTGCTCCTGGTGTTGTTTTTAAGGCTAATCTTTTGCTTCGTCCTTTGAATTTGAATCCTGGTGTTTATAGCGTTCCTGTGATGTTTAAGCGCAGTGGTTCTAATGATCAGCATCGTAAGATTTTGTATGTTGAGGTTTCTTCTCAGTTTCCTGAGGATGCTACTTATTTGCCTGCTGTTCGCGGGGTTGCTACTGTTGACGGTCAGATTGACCCTCGTAAGGGTATGACTTTGAAGCTTTCTTTGGAGAACCAGAATAAGCGTTCTTTGGACAAGGTTGATGTGAAGGTTCGCAGTAATGTGATTAATAAGGATTATTCGACTTCTTTGGGTCCTTTGGAGAGGAAGACTTTGACTTTCACTGCTGAACTGGATCCTATGACTCCTCCGCAGAAGGATTCTTTGCAGATTTCTATTATTGTTCCTGAGAAGGAGAAGGCTTTCCAGTTTGATTTGTTCCCTGTGGCTTACGAGGTTATTCCTTATGGTGGCGTTATTCCTTCTGTTGTGAGTGAGAGTTCTTTCCTGAAATACGTTGATAGTGTTACTCTTACTAATGAGGCTAACAAACCCCTGACTCACGTGTATAGGGTTCCTGCAAACATTTTCAAGAGGGGTTTTATTTCTTCCGAGCCTCCTGCGAAGTTTGAGGGTGATGATTTGGTTTGGGAAGTGCCTTTGGAGGCTGGCAAGTCTTTTGTTTTTGTTATTACTTATAATTATCGTCCATTGTTCTGGTTGTTTTTGCTTTTGGTGATAGTTCTGGCTGCTTATTTCTGGTTTAGGAGCCCGATTATTGTGAAAAAGACTGTTCGTGTTGTGGGTGGCGGTGAAGAGGGTTATAGTCATTTGAAGGTTGTTATTGAGTTGATTAATCGTAGTGGGAAGATTGCTCGTCAGATTAGAGTTATGGATCTTGCTCCTAGACTGGCTGATGTTGTGGCTGAGAGCAAGGAGACCATTCTTGCTCCGTCTAAGGTTGTTCCTAATGAGCAGAGAGGGACTTTGTTGAGGTGGGATATTGATATGATGGAGTCTAAGGAGCATCGTGTTTTGACTTACAAGCTGCATACTAAGCTTGGCGTTATTGGCGGTTTGAGCTTGCCTGTGGCTGCTGTTAAGTTTGTCGTCGATGGTCAGGAGCGTGAGACTGTTTCTGGCAAGCCTGAAATCAGATTTAAGAGTTAAATTTAAAAACTGCTTCTTATGTCCTTTAGTTATTCCCCGCGTAGCTCAATGGCAGAGCATTCGGCTGTAGAGCAGTCGCCCACTGACAGAGTATGCACTCAGGATGAATGTGGGTCAGCCAGCATTGAGCCCGAAAGGTCGCTGGTTCAAATCCGGCCGCGGGGATCCTGCAGGGGCGCAAGCCCTTGCTTTTTTTTCTCTCGGAACCGCAACTTTTTTAAACGAATTAGTTTTTCTTTTTATTGACGTATGGCTTTTTTGAAATGACGGGGTTTGGTGGTGAGTTTTCTCGGTGCCGAATGTCATCGTTTCTGCTCATGCGTTTTGTATTTTAATCGGAGGAAAAAAACATGACAGAAGAAAATATTTTAACTGCTGAAGAACAGCAGAAAGTCCAGCCAGAGCCAGCACCTGTTGAGCCAGAGCCTACAGAGCCCTCGCCTGCTGAACCAGAGCCTGCGCCATAAGGCTAATATTTTTTCTTTTTTTTTTCCAAATGTTTATAAAATGAAATAACTTCTTTAGGCATGTGAAACTTAACTATGTCATCATTCCGTTGATTGCGATTCTTGTCGCTGTTGTTGGCAGTTATCTGACTTCTGGCAGTATGGTTTGGTATAGAACTCTTAATCTTCCTTCTTTCACTCCTCCTGGCTGGTTTATGGGCTTGGTTTGGATTGTTTTTTTTTTTTTAATTCTTGTTTTTGTTTTTTTGT
>Ga0105099_10000979_pt1 | contig 18569 bp, 11 predicted proteins | sample PPLLak3cmMay2015_2_FD_79138 | JGI IMG/M metagenome (GOLD analysis project Ga0105099, IMG submission 79138) | Freshwater sediment microbial communities from Prairie Pothole Lake near Jamestown, North Dakota, USA - PPLs Lake P8 Core (1) Depth... | ecosystem: Environmental > Aquatic > Freshwater >... | reverse complement strand
TTTTTCGAATATTTTGGATCGTCATACATTTGACCGACAACAGCTTGCAGGTTGCCTTTGAATAAACCATTTCCCAGGGCAATAGTAAACAGACCCGCCACAGTAATTGCATAAGTCAGACCAGGTACGGCAAGCAGGGCATAGCCTGCAAACATAATGACCTGCCCGATGAGTATCACCGTTTTATATTTCCGGGTGTAGTCGGCCAGCAATCCTCCAACCAGGGCCAGCGCGTAAATACTGAAATAGAACCAGCTGTATATTCCACCGGCTTTTTCCTCGCTGAGACCATATTTTGCCTGCAGAAACAACACCAGAATGGCCATCATGGTGTAGAAGCCGAACCGCTCCCCCATGTTGGCGAAAAAGGCGACAATCAATCCTTTTGGATGATTCTTCAACATGTGTCCTCCTAAATCGATCCTTTTTCTCCACGCCTGATCGAAAAATCAAGAGTGAATGACCAGATTGTACAGAAATTCACCAGTTTAGTAAACCAACCATCATCCATTAATCTCGCTCCGCCGGGAAAATCATTGACCGGGCGGGCGGGTTTTGGGTAGAATGGAGCGCGAGGCCATAGTGTCCACCATTTCTACAGCCTTCTGTGAATCCCCGTTGACCGCCGGTGATGCCGAACGGCTACTCGATTGCCGCCGCTTTCCGGAACTGCAGCCCCTGTTCACGCGGATCTGCCCGATGCACGGTGCCGCCGGCGATTTCGACCGGTTGCGGGAGATACTGGACCGGTTCTCCCGTATCCCCTACGAAAACATCAGCAAGATCATCAAACTCGACCGTCATTTTCTGACCCTGGAGCGGTTGCGTTTCCCGCCGGAGGTGCTCGAAGACCACCTGCGCCATGGCTTGGGCGGCACCTGCTTTTCCCTGACCTTCACTTTGCAGGCGCTCCTGGCCGGGGAGGGGTTTTCCTGCTACCCGGTGCTGGCTGATATGTCCTGGGGGGAAAACGTCCACAGCGCCCTGATCGTCGACCTGGAGGGGGTAGCGTACCTGGCCGATCCCGGGTATTTGCTGGCGATGCCGCTGGCCCTGCCGGAGCGGGGGACGGTCCTCCTGGAAACGCCGACCCACCGGGTGGAACTGGACCGGACCGGTGACGGTAGGCTGGAGCTGAGTACCATCGAAACCGGTGTGCGCAAATTCCGCTACCGTTTTTCCGCTTCTCCCGCATCGCCGTTCCAGTTTCTGCAGAACTGGCTCGCCTCCTTCTACTGGAGCTCGCTCAATGCCGTATGCCTGACCCGGCGGGAGGGGGACCGGATGGTTTACATCCATCGCGACTATATGCGGGAAATGGACCGGGAGGGGAAACGGAACACCAACCTGAAACGGGACCTTCATCGGATCGTGGCCGAAAGATTCAGCATCGCCGCCGGCTGGGTGGAAGCTGCCCAGGCTGCAGCCCAGGCCAACAAGGTGCGCAAACGGGAACTCGGGCTGTGGCGGCCGAAGGAGGTACGATGAATCCGGTCGAAGCGCCGCCCGTCAAGTGGTTCGCCGCCCTGCTTCACGCCGATGAAGGGCTTCTGGAGGAGGCGATTGTCCTCCTGGCCGAAACGTTCGGACCGATCGATTTCCGCAGCGATCCGTTTCCCTTCACCAGCACCGATTACTATCGGTCCGAAATGGGCGCCCCCCTTTTCCGCCGGTTCGTCTCGTTTTACCCCCTGGCCTCCCCCGAGCGCCTGGCCGATGTCAAGCTCCGGTCCACAGCCATCGAGGACCGGCTCGCCGTCGCCGGCCGGCGCAAGGTCAACATCGATACCGGCTACCTCGATTTCGACAAGGTGGTGCTGGCCTCGGCCAAGTACAACGGCGACAAGATCTATATCGGCCGGGGGATCTGGGCCGACCTGACGCTCCGCTATGTCAAGGGCGAATTCGTCCCCTACCCCTGGTCGTTCCCCGATTTCAAGATGGGCTTGTACAATCCGACCCTCTTGCGCATCCGGACCCTGTATAAAAAACAACTGAAAGAAAAACCGGACTAATCTACTTTCCAGACCAGACAGGCGCTTGGCTGGAGTGATCAGATTCCCCTTAGTCTGTTTTGCGATTTGGATTAAAGGCCACCGCTACCTGAAACTCCCAGCCCGAGAGTGAACGTTCATGGGTGATGAACTCGTTGCTGACAGGCGACAGGGAGCGGCGGTATAGAAACGAACAGCGCGCCGGCAACGGGAATCTGGAAAAATAGATGCTGAGACCCACCATTGCTCCGTACTGGAACCGGTTAACCTCGCTTGTCGCCGTTTCCCAATGGACTTCCTGAACGTATTGCATCCGCTCCCTGGCCGAGACGATATAAGCACCGTATCCTCCCAGGGTGAGTTGGGGTTGGCATCCCCATCCGGGGAAGGGGGAGATGTGTACCTGCACGGGAAGTTCCAGGCAGTGGAGAACCTGCTGGAAGGAAACGCGATTGAATCCGTAATTGAACGGGATATACGCTCGTGAACCGACCTGATCGTACATCAAAGCAGGTTGGATCGTCAGCCAGTGCCAGGGTTCGATTTGGGTGAAGAGTCCCAGCTTGATTCCCCACAGTTCCCGCCACTGCAGGTTTGCCGAAGAATACCGGGAGATGTTCGATCCCAACAACACGCCCAATTCGCCGGTTTTTGCAGAGACATGTTGGCTGGTTCCCATGATCAGGCAGATCAGAAGAATGTTCATGGTTTTCATGGTCATTTCTCCCGGGGTATTTTTCCCTGAGTTGATTTTTCCTGGTCTGTTTCCCATTTAATCCAACGGGATTTTCCCATTTCAGGAGGGGGGAACAATCCGTTGCCCTCCGCTATCGGGAGAAGGGAGTCGTGAGATTGCGGTGATGGGCGCCAATTATGGTAGGCTTTCAACAGGGAGGCCCAGGAGGAATCAAGGGAGAAATCGATCCCCGTTGACCCGTAGGCGGGAGATAATCTGCATTGCCCCGGAATGGGAAGGTAAATGTTCAACCCATTGATCCCCGTCATCGCCGAACCGTTCTCGCTGCGAATGACCGTTTCCTGAATGGCCGCAGCCGCCCGTTGGAAGAGGCCCCTCATCTCAGCGTCGGAGCTTAATCCTGCTGCCCGGTTGAAGACATCGATGGCGTCGAGGTATCGTGGTGATTCGAGCGAATACCTCCACCCAGTTGCCAGTGCCTGGTCGAGAACCTGAAAAGCCGTTCCGGGATTTTGCAGCATATTGGTGCTCAGGTTGCGGATGGCGGCTACCGCGGGCGCCAATGCCGATGTCCGGATCGCCGACATGGTGTAGCCGGTGGCCCCCCGGGGGGAAATATTCTGGTACCCGTAATCTCGGGTTGCCTTAACGAGTAAGTCGGCGAGGGTCTCCGTGGAGATCTCCGGCATCGTTTGCAAAATATTGCACAAGTAGCGGATCGTTTCAAACCAATAGATATAGCCGCTGAGGTTTTCGCTGCCGACATAGGCGTCGGTCAGGTGGCGAAGTTCGTAGACCGCTTCGATTGCTCCCATCAGGCAGGGAGCGGTGAAACAGACCAGATCGACCTTTCCGGTTTTCATCAGGGCCTGTTGAATCTCATCCAAGCTCAAGATGTCGGTCGGGTCGTTGGTGTCGTCGACACATGCCCCCCAGGTGCCGCCGCCATGGTCGTAAAAACAGAGAATGACCGACCGGTCTGGGAATTTTTTCCGGGCATACCGGAGGAAGTATTCCAGTGTGCCGCCGTCGGCCATATTGATCTCGTCGAGCATTTTCAGGGGGATCAGTTGATGAGCGGAACCGATTTGCCAGATCAGGGCGGCCGAATCGGCCGAATCCTCGAGGACCAGTACATCCAGGTTTTCATGGGCGTAGGCCTCTCTCGCAAAATCGAGCAGTGGATCGTAGCCATTGAAGAAATCAGCGTCGTCATAGAGCAGCAGCAGCCACTTTTTAGCCGTCGTCCCCCCTGTGTTCTCCTCAGAGGCCTGCTGGGATGTCTGGAGTACCGAAAAAAAGGCCAGTAAAGCCAAAAAAACAAACAAGTTTGGTTTTTGTGGAAATTTCATGAGCCCTCCTTATCCAATTTCTATGAAAAAGCAATTTCAATTCCAATTCATTTCAGGGAAAGTGTCCGAAAAAAAGGGCAGAGGTAATCAGTTCATTTTATGACAAGCAAGGGTTCGTCTTCCCTCCAGATCAGGCAAGCGCCCGGTTTCAAGGGCGGCGTACCGACCAGCACGGTCGCCTTGGCCGGCAATGGAAGGGATGCCGGTTCATTGGCATAGTTGACCGCCACCCAGAAGCCGTCGCGCCACTCCAGGTAGACCCCCTTGGGAAGATCCTCGATGGCCACGCCGGCGCGCCGGTAGACACCCCGGACCAGGTCCCGCTCCAGGAGGCCGTCGTCGCTCTCGACGCCGATATAGGTGACACTGCCTTTGCCCAGTTTCCGGGTCACGGCTGCGGCTTTGCCGGCGTAGAACTGATCGGCGTAGGCGGCCAGCACCTCGGTCCCGTCGGCGGGTTTGAGCACATCGGCCCAGACATGCCAGGGGTAACGGCGGTTGTCAGCCCCGACCTCGCCGTGCCCGTCGGGGAGCAACATGTCGAAGAATTCGACGGCGGCTCCGGTCAACGGCTGCAGTGGGGCCGCGAACGGCCCTTCGTGGAGGTGGCCGAGGGCGTCTTTCTGTCCGCTCCGGCAGGAGAGGATCAGGTGCCCGCCGCCCTCGACATAGCGGCGCCACTTTCCGACCAGGTCGGCGGAGACGATCTGGTAGGCCGGAGCCACCAGGAACGGGTAGATGGAAAAATCGTCATTTTCGGAGATGAAATCGACCGGCGCTCCCGTCGACTTGATGGCCGCCGTGTAGAGGTTGCGGTGCCGCCAGGTATTCCAGGAGGCGCTCTGCGGCTGGACATCCAGATCCCACATCACGTCGTGGCTCCAGAGAAAGGCGGTCCGCCTGCGGGCGAGTTTCCCGGGCATCACGGCTCCTGGTTTGTAGAATGAACGCAGCTTCTTCATATCGGCAATGGCCTGTACGAATTCCCGCCCCCCTGGCGACAGGGTGGTACCGTCGGGGCCGACGATGCCGTCGTGGTACATTTCGCTGCCACGCAGGGGGTGGCGGTAGCGGTAGGTGCAGACGAACGAGCTGCCGCCTCCGAAGGCGTGCATGATCCACATGTGGATGGCGCCGGGTTGCACCTGGGGATTGGTGGCCGCCCAATTGACCTGGCCGGGCTGCAGTTCCATCACACCGGTCGTCCCCTTGATCGGACGGAAATAATCGAGGGCCTCGGTCAGGCGGAAGGGGGCGCCGCGCCGGAAACTGCCGCCGCCCAGTTCATTCTGCCCGCGCACCGGGTAGAGCGTGAAACTGATCAAATCGAGCCGGTCGGTCCGGCGCGGGTCGGCCTCGGTGCAGACATTGACGTAATTGCTGGTGATCCACTGGCCGGGACGGGCGTGGTTGCGGATCTGGTCGGCCTGGCGGTCGAGGAAGGCGGCGGTCATGTCGGCGGTGAAGCGCTGGAAGTCGAGCAGCGCATGGGGACTCAGCTTGTCCTCGCCGCTGAACAGGGGATTGGGGATCAGCACCTGGTCGAAGGAGTCGTAGCGGGTGCTCCAGAAACTGCCGCCCCACGTTTCATTGAGCCGATCGATGGTGCCGTAACGGCCCTGCAGCCATTTCCGGAAAGCGATCCGGGCCGAGGGGCTGTAATCGGGCAGGGCCGGCGGTTCGTTGTCGATTTGCCATCCCCAGATCCGTTCGTCGGGGCCGTAGCGGCTGGCCAGCGCCTGCACGATGCGGTCGACAAAGGCCTGATATTGCGGATTGGTCAGCGAAGCATTGGCCCGGGTGCCATGCTCGCGGCGCCGCCCGTCGGAACCGACCAGGTAGATCTCCGGATATTTTTCTCCCATCCAGGCCGGCGGGCAGGGAGTGGGGGTGCAGAGGATCACTTTCAAACCGGCCCGGGCGGCGAGGTCGACGGCCCGGTCGAGCCAGGCGAAAACGAATTTCCCCTCGCTGGGCTCGAGCAAGACCCAGGAGAATTCGGCGAAATGGGTGAACTCGAATCCGAATGCGGCCAGGTTGCGGAGGTCCCGTTCCCATTGCTCGGCGGGCCATTGCTCCGGGTAGTAGAAGGCGCCGATGCGCATCAGTTCGGCCGTGGGAACCACCTGGGGGCGGTCGGAGATTGCGGAAGCTCCGCTCAGAAAGAAGGCCAGGGTCAGTATCACAAAAACCGATCGGATTGTCCGCATCATCGGGTTTCTCCTGTTCATCTCGATTTTGCTTCGCTTTCGCCGTCTGCGAAAACGAGCCGGACCGGCCCCTCTCCCGGGGCGATCCGCACTGGCCGCTTGCCGCTCTGGCTGAGGAGGAGGCGCCCCTGATGGCGGTATTCAGCGCCTTCAACCCGGCCGTTGCGCAGCCGCGCCCGGAGCAGGATCCCTCCCTCCACCGGCACATCGTAGAGCTCGACATCGCCCCACGAGGAGGGCAATGCCGGGAAGAGCCGGATCACGCCATCGACCGATTCGACGCTCATGGCAAAGGGGATGAGGAGGAAGGAACTGTACCCGGTGAGGAAATAGGGGGTGATCCCCTCGGTCTTGCCCGGTTCCCGTTCGACCCGGGCTTCATAGACCAGGATATCGTCGGGATCGGCGCTGCGGGTGAAGAGAGTGGCCCGATCCAGCGCCGTATCGCCGAAGCCCAGGCAGGCCTCGGTCAGGGCGAACCAGTTGGAGATGAAGGTGATCATCCCGCGCCCCTGCTGATTGCGCTCCCAGGCCAGGTCGAGGGAACGCCGAGCCTTGTCGCGGTCGATGGCGGCGATCCGCTCCAGCAGGGGAAAGCCGAGATACATGAAGGCGCGGATGCCGAAGTAGCCGCCGCCGCTGCGCTGTTGCGGGTCATCGAGGTATTCCAGGTAGACCGATTCGGACTCGGGAACGTGGAGGCGGTCGGCCACCTTCTGCCACCGTTCGGCCAGGTCGGCATCTCGGCCCAGACGGCGGGCATAGCGGCAGGCGGTCTGCAACTGCCATTTGGCGGCCAGGACGGCATCGAGGACCGATTTTTCCATGATGTTCTCCGAAATGGAGAGCAGGGGCGGAAAGAAATAGAATTGGCGGCTTTCGTCCCATTTGGCCAGGTCGCAATAGAACTCGGCGATTCCGCGCAGCACCGGATAGGTGACGCGGTCGGTGCGGGAGACATCGGGGAAATAACGGTCGTAGAGGTGAAAGGCGGCCGAAGCGAAGCCGTCGAGATGGCGCTGCAGGTCCCAGTGGGCGGTGGTCGGATAGGTGACGTTGAATCCCTCGGTGGTCACCTCGTGTCCGAAGGCGAGGGCCTTCGGGTTGTACGCGTTCAGATAGGTGTGTTTCCCCTTGTCCTGCTTCCGGTAGACCAGGTCGACCGGACCGGTCCGGGGGAAGAGGATCCTGACATTGTCGTGGAGGGCGGCGGGCCGGTACATCCAGTCGAGCATCCGGCGCGCCCGTTCCCGGTCGCCGATGCTGGCGAAAGCCCAGACACCCCAGGTGCCGCCGTGGCCATAGGTGAACGGGTGCATGTGCCAGTCGGAGTCGGGGATGGAGAACATCTCCTCCCCGGGGAGAAAATGGCTGCTGCCGGCGGTGGCGTACAAGGTATAAAGGCTCCGGTAGAACCACTTGGTGATCTCTCCCGGTGGCAGGATCAGGCTGGCGACCGAGCGCCATTGCCTTTCCCATTCGGTCTTCTGCCGATCCACGCCGCCATCCCGGGGAAGTGGTCGGCTGACCGAACGCCGCGCTTGGGTCTGATAATCGGCGCCGTCGAAGTGAGTGGTTACCGCGTACCTCAATACGATGGTCTCCCCGGGTTTTAGCATAAACCATCCCTTTCCCTGCTGGAGCCGGAGCGACTTGGAGGCGGAGAGAGCCCAGGAACTGCGGGTGAACTGATCGGCGGCGTCGCAACGGCCCTGGAGCAGGCGGGGAGAAACCGGTCGGATATCGAAGCCCTCGGTCGGCAGAGTGACGGTCCAGCGGCTCGCGGTGTTCATCCGGCTCTGCAGTTTGATCACCAGCAGGTGGGGGTCGGCTTTAGCGAAGTAAATGGTGGAGGCGAATCCGACTGTAGCGGAAATCTGCAACTCGGTAGTGAGGATGGCGCTGCGGATGTTCAATTCCTGATGATAGCGAATCGGCTGATCGGTTCCGGGCGGCGGAGTTTCCAGGGCCAGCAGCGGCCCCGGCAGGGAAACCCGCCGAACATCGTCCGCCCAGAGGTCGGCGAACCACAGGTGGGTGAATCCGAGTCCGCGGCAATCGGCCCATCCGCCCATTTCCGCGCTGCCCATGAGCATCCCCGGGGCTTCCGGTGCCAATCGGAAGCGGTGGAAGTTGCAGGTCTGCATCGGCATTTCCCGGCGGATCAAAGCGGATCCGGCCAGGGATTCCCCGCCGCCCGCCAGCAGGGGTATGATCCAGGTCAACAGGACCGTAGGCTTTCTGATCCACATGATGCGTCCTCCCATGGCCGGGAGCCGGTGCCGGCTGCCGGCTTGATTTTGATATATACCATAACAATGTTCGCCGGAGCAACCGGTCATCCGGCCGCATTTTCTTCCGAACTGAACCGGAATGGAGTTTACGAATAGTCGCTATTTTGTGGACACCGATCCGGTTTCAATCAATATATATATGTATGAAAATCCCCCCTTTCCTGATCGCGATCATCATTCTGGCGTCCGGCCTTGCCGCTCTCGATCCGCGGCGGGCGATATCCCAATACATCTATGAATACTGGACTGCGGAGGATGGCTTGCCGCAGAGTTTCATCCTCGGCATGATCCAGGCCCCGGATGGTTATTTCTGGGTGAATACCCAGCAGGGGTTGAGTCGGTTCGACGGTATCCGCTTCCAGTCCTTCAACCGTCGCAATACTCCGGAATTGACTGGATTGCAGGGAGCGAATGCCTTCTGCGCCTTTGATGACGCGTTCTGGATCGCCGCCGGTGGAAAGCTTTTGGAAAAACGAGGCACCCGATGGCGAGTCCATACTCCCCCCGAAATCGGAGGAGTTTCGATCAATGGAATGAGCCATGATCAGGCCGGCTTCCTCTGGCTGAAATCGGACACGAAATTATTCCGCTACAAGAACTATGTCTGTCAAGCGGTGGAAGAGATCAACGGGGAACGATTCTCCCGGATCTATGCACTCCAATCCGATCGCAACGGTCAGCTCTGGATATATGCCGATATTGGTGTGATACGCTTTGACGGAAAGATGTTTTCTTTGGAATTCGCCCGGGACACTCTGCCTACGGCGATCGAACCGACCTGTTTTTTGACCGACAGCCGGCGGAATATCTGGATCGGCACCGAGACGGACGGCATCCATCGGTTCAACGGGCAGAAATGGACGCGGATTTCAAAGAGCTCGGACCTGTCTGAAGATAATGTCCGCTGTATTTATGAAGATCATGACGGGAATGTCTGGATCGGCACTTTCGGCGGCGGGATCAACCGCTATGATGGGGTGGCATTTACCTCCTTCACCTCCACGGAGGGATTGTCCAACGATGAGGTAACCGCGTTTTGCGAAGACCGGGAGGGAAGTCTGTGGATCGCCACCAAAAATGGCCTCAATCGATTGAAAGACGCAAATGTGACCAGCTTCGGTGAAAAGGAGGGGATCGCGGGCGAATTCGTCTGGTCGGTGTATGAGGACCGGCGCGGAACCATCTGGATCGGATCTGTTTACAATGGACTCTATTCATACAGGGATGGGAAACTTACCGCCTATCCCGGGAACCGGTTCCTTCCTCATAAAACCATCCGCACCACCTATGAAGACCGGCGCGGCAATCTCTGGATCGGCACCGCCGACGGGCTGGCGGTCGACCGAAACGGAGTCGTTACTGTCTACGACGAAAAGAATGGGTTGATGAACACGATCGTTCGCGTCATCCACGAAGACAAACGAGGCCGGATGTGGATCGGCACCAGTGGCGGGCTGTATATTCGCGAGGGTGATTCGTTCAAGGCCTATCGATTTCCCCCCGATTTCGGCCGGAGCAGCTTTTTTTCGATCGTCGAGGATACGGACGGCGCGTTGATCTGGGGAACGGGCTCGGGGCTGATCCGGATCGATGAAACGGGAAGCAGGCGTTTGGCCTATGACTCGGGTCTGCAATCCTGGGTGTTGTCGGTTATCAAGGGGAGCGATGGTAGCCTGTTTATGGCCACCAACCAGGGGCTGGGGCGGTTGCGTGGGGACCGGTTGAGTTTATATGGCGTTGGGGCGGGGTTGCCCGACGATGTCGGATATGGAATCGTCGAGGACCTGGAGAAGAATCTCTGGCTCAGCACCATTCGCGGCATCTGCCGGATCGGTATCAGCGATCTCGATGCCCTGGATGGCCAACGGATCACGATACTCAAGCCGGAGATATTCAACACTGCAGACGGTATGAGATCAGCTGAAGGGTGTGGCGGTGTTCAAACCGCCGGGTTTCTCTCCCGGGACGGCAAGATCTGGTTCCCCAACTTCCGCGGTGCAGTCATGCTCGATCCCCGGAATTTCCGGAAAAACCGGGTGCCCCCTCCGGTGATGATCGAAAACATGGTGGCTGACAGCCAGTCCTTTCCCGGTGATCATTTGCGCTTGGCCGCAGGTACACGGAATATCGAGTTTTATTACACGGCCTTGAGCCTAGTAGCCCCGCAGAAAAACCGTTTCCGCTACAAACTGGAGAATTTCGACGAAGATTGGATCGATGCCGGAACCCGGCGGGTTGCCTACTATACAAATATCCCCCCGGGGAAGTATGTATTCCACGTCAGCGGCTGTAACAACGATGGCGTCTGGAACGAAACCGGCGCCAGTTATTCGTTCACCCTCACCCCGTTCTTCTATCAAACCTCCTGGTTTCTCCTGGTGTGTATTGCCGTCGGTCTGGTCCTGGCATTTTCCCTGTATTGGTTGCGGGTCCGTCAGATTCTCGCCCACGAAAAGAAACTGGAGAATACGGTGCAGGAAAGGACGCGGGAGTTGGTGCAGGCCAATCACCTACTGGTGGAGAAATCGACCCAACTGGAAACGACCAATGGCACCCTGGCCGAACGGACTTCGCAACTGGAGGAGGCCAACCGTACACTGGAACGCTTGTCCAATCTCGACGGGTTGACCGGGATCGCCAACCGACGGTATTTCGAGCAGTTTGTCGACCTGGAATGGCGGCGGGTGACCCGAGAGCAAAAGATGCTCTCGTTCATCATGATCGACGTCGATCACTTCAAACTCTACAACGATCGCTATGGCCACCTGGCCGGTGATGACGCGCTCAAGAAGGTCGCCGCCGGGATGAATGTCGCCAACCGGGCGGGCGACCTGGTGGCCCGGTATGGCGGAGAAGAGTTCATCGTGGTTCTGCCGAATACCGATGCCGCGGGGGCATTTCATCTGGCCGAGAAAATGCGGATGAGTGTTGAGCAGCAGCGGATCGAAACCGACAATTCCCCGGTAAGCGACCATGTCACCATCAGCCTGGGCGTTGCTGCTACCCTTCCCGGCGGAGGTGGCAACTTTCTCGAACTGATTCTCAAAGCCGATCGGGCTCTGTACAGGGCTAAGCAGGAGGGGCGGAATTGTACGCAGATTTTTTCCGAAATTCCCGGGGAGAAAGAATGAGTTGACGGATCCGCTGCGGTCAAGGAACGGATATTCGGATTCTTGACTCGGGTCGGCTCTTTACAAAAAGAGGCCGCCCCGGTATGATGAACCCTGTCGGTGATGAACCGGCTTCGACAAGGAGTGGACCATGAGATTGATCACCCGATCCGACTTCGATGGACTCGCCTGCGCGACTCTGCTGGTTCATGCCGGCATCGTGGACAGTTACAAATTCGTTCACCCAAAGGATATCCAGGACGGCTTGATCGAAGTGACCGAGAACGATGTTCTGACCAACATCCCCTATGTTCCTGGGTGCGGGCTCTGGTTCGATCACCATTCCAGCGAGTGGGAACGCCTGAAGATCGAACGGGAGTTCCGCTATGAGGGAAAAAGCGAGCCGGCTCCGAGTTGCGCCCGTGTGGTCTACAACTACTATGGCGGCGCCGCCAAATTCGCCAAATTCGACCAGACCGGCCTGATGGATGCGGTCGACCGGAGCGACAGCGGGCAGTTGACGATCGATGAGATCAAGAATCCCAAGGGGTGGATACTCCTCTCCTTCATCATGGACCCGCGCACCAGCCTGGGACGGTTTCGGCAGTATCGGATTTCCAATTATCAGTTGATGGAAGCGATGATCCAGTACTGCCTGACCATGAACGCCGAAGAGATCCTCAGGATACCCGATGTCCAGGAGCGGACCGAGCGGTATTTCAGTCAGGAAGCCGAGTACGAGAAGATGATCCTGGATCATGCCCGGGTCGACGGCAACGTCCTGATCATCGACCTGCTGGATGTGGAGGAGATCGTTTCGGGAAACCGGTTCAAGGAGTATGTCCTGTTCCCCGGGCAAAACATTTCCCTGCGCATCCTCTGGGGTTTCAAGAAGCAGAACGTCGTCCTGTCGGTGGGCCACAGCGTCATCAACCGGACGTCGCGGACCGATGTCGGGTCGCTCATGCTGAAGTATGGCGGTGGCGGGCATGGGCAGGTGGGGACCTGCCAGGTGTCGGCCGAAAACCGGGAGCGGGATCGCGACGAAATCATCGCTTTCTTAAAAAACAACGGCTGATGATTTTTTTTCAGACGGGTAAAGGCGGGATGCCGGTCTTTGAACAATTGTTTGAACGAATGTTTCGGGGAGCTAGAGGAAGATTCAAAAAGACGAATCTTGATTCAAAATTCCGGATACGTCCGTCCGAATCTCTTAGGAGACCCTGTTCCCACCGAAACGCCCTGCTTGGTATCCCGATTGCTTTCCCGAAAGCGGAAGGTTAGTAATCCATAGGAGGTAGAAATGCGTTCTTTTGTCAAGGGGACATTTGTCCTGCTCTGTGTGCTTGTGTTTCTCGGCGCCTTGTTGATGGCGCAATCCAAAGAAAACGGGGCCATCGAGGGAAAGGTCCTGAGCAATGAGGGACAGCCGCTTCCCGGAGTGGAAGTGGTGCTCTCCTCGCCCAACATGATCGGCGGCAACCGTTCCGCCGTTACCAACGATGAGGGGAGATTCCGTTTCCCCGCGCTGCTTCCCGGTTTTTATACGGTCGAAGCCAAGCTGGAGGGATTCAATATCCAGAAAAAAGAGGGGATCAAGGTATCGGTCGGCACGACCCTGACCGTCGATTTCGCCATGACCCTGGGTCAGATCAATGAAACGGTGACCGTCCGCGGCGTCCTCCCCATGGTCGACGTCAAGGATTCGGCCACTGCCGTTTCCAACCTGAGCAACGAATTCATCCTCAACATCCCCAATACCCAGTTTGTCGCCGGCGTGGTCAACCTGGCTCCCGGCATCAGCCAGGATTCGGCCTTCGGTGCCTCGACCACCGGCATCCAGTACCAGATCGACGGCGTCGATGTCTCCGACCCGGAGCTGCACACCGCCTACGTTTTCATCGATTACGGAGCCGTCGAGGAGGTGAAGGTTTCGGGTGTCGGCGCGGCCGCCGAATACGACGGGTTCACCGGAGCCGTGTTCAATACCGTGACCAAGTCGGGCGGCAACAAGATCGAGGGGATGGTCGATTCCTATATCCAGCCGACCTCCTGGAACAGCAAGAATTCGGAGGAGATCACCCCGGCCAAAGAGGGCTATTACAACATCCACTTCAACCTCGGCGGCGCCATCAAGAAGGACACCCTCTGGTACATGGCCAGCATGCAGTACGAGCGGCGCGACCGGATCAACTCCGGTTTCCCCGAAAACAGCATCTATCACCAGCCCCGCGTCATGTTCAAACTGACCTGGCAGTTCAACAAGGACAATCGTCTGGCTGCAACCGTTCACGGCGATCTGTACAACGGCAGCTACCGCGGCGGCAATGCCAACACCGATCCCGATGCGACGCGCAATCAGCGTTCCCCCGAATTTTATTTCAACCTGAATCATGTTTTGACTCTGAGCGACCGCCTCTTCCTGGAATCAAAGGCGGCCGGATTCTCGAGCTACTACAAGCTCATCCCGCGTATGGGCTATGATATTTCCGGTCATTACGACATCGCCACCAAGCGCAACTCTGTGAACGCCGGTTGGGTTTACCACGCCTACCGCGACCGCTACCAGTTGAACTCGGCTCTGAGTCTCTATACCGATAAGCTTCTCACTGGTACCCACGACTTCAAGTTCGGTATCGACACCGAATTGAACCCCATCAAGACCGACGACGGTCGCACTGCCGGTGCTTTATATACCGACAACAACGGGGAAAATTACGAGCGGGAACTTCAGGAGATCAAGAGTTTCAAGGCCACCAACTTCCGCTTCTCCGCTTTTGCGCAGGATTCCTGGTCGGTGACCGACAAGCTGAAGATCAACCCCGGTATCCGTATCAACTACTACAGCGGCGCCATCAGGGGGATGGGCACCGTCTTCACCCCCGAGATCGGCATCGCCCCGCGTATCGGCATCACCTACGACCTGCTCAACGACCACTCCACCGTGCTCAAGGCCCACTACGGCAAATTCTACGAAAATATCATCACCAGCTTCTACACCTTCGCCGCCCCCACGCCCGATTTTTCCTACCAGACCTGGGACGGCAGCAACTGGCATAACGAATACACACTCTCCTTCGCGAACCGTTACCAGTTCGCCGATTCGATCCGCATGCCCTACATGAATCAGTTCACCGTGAGCATCGAGCGGGAGATCATGAAGGATCTGTCGGCCAGCCTGAGCTACATCTTTCGGGACAACAAGGATTTCATCGACGCCGTGGCCACCAACGCCGAGTTCTCGGAGGTCCCCTACACCGATTCCGAAACCGGAGCCACCTACACCCTCTACAACCATACCAACATCGAAAATACGACCTATGTCGTCACCAACCCCAAGAAGGGCGATTACCCGATCGTCACCTTCACGCCCACCCGCAAGTACTCGGGCATCCAACTGCTCCTCAACAAGCGCTTCTCCAACCGCTGGATGGCCCAGGTTTCTTATTCCTACGGCAAAGCCAAAGGCGATAACGACAACGATCCCTGGGGCGGCTACAGCTCCTCGCTCGGGTTTTCTCCGTACTTCCAGGACCGCAATGCTCAGATCAATGCCTACGGCCGATTGACCATCGATCCGACTCACATGGTAAAGATCCAGGGAACGGTAGTTCTCCCCTGGGATATCTACCTCTCCGGCAATTTCAGCTACATCACCGGCAACACCTATGACCGGTTCCTCTATGTCGACGGAGAAGAATATGGCCTGACACAGGGATCCCAGTACATCCGCTCCGGCAGCCGGGGTTCCTACGAAATGCCCGCCCAGACGAAGCTCGATGTGCGTCTGGAAAAGCAAGTCAAGATCGGCAAGACCCGGTTGGGCGTGACCTTCGATATCTACAACCTCTTCAACGACGGTACCGTCAATGGTGTCTACACTGATGCCGGCGAGTATTTTGGAGAAGCCTGGAGCGTTGTCAATCCCCGCGCTTTCCGCGCTGGTCTGCGTGTCTATTTGAATCAGTAATAGATAACCGGGGCGCCCGCCGTTGAGCGGGCGCCCCTTTTTTTTTATGAAAGCCAACATCTGTCGATTGGTTGTGATCTTTCTTTGCGCTTTCCGACTCAGCCTGGCTGCCGCTCTCCCGGATCAGTGGCGGAAATGGCTGCGGGAGGTCTCGGTGATTCTCACCGTCTCCGAAAAAGCGGCTTTCGCTCAATTGGCGACTGATGAAGACCGGATCCGCTTCCGGGAGGTATTTTGGCGGGTACGCGATTCCGACCCGGTTACGCCGCAAAACGAGTTTCGGGAGGAGTATTACCGGCGGCTGGCCGTGGCCGAGCGGGAGTATCGGGGACCGATCAGCGAGCGAGGTCGGATCTACGTCCTCATGGGCAAACCGCAGGAAGTCACTCACTATTCGGGGTACCATGACCTGGTAGAGTGTGAAATCTGGCACTATCGTTCCGGAGGACGCCCGGGGCTGCCCCCCTTCATGAACATCCTCTTCTTCCGTCCCGGCGACACGGGAGAGATGCAGCTGTTCTACCCGGGGATGCATACGGCGGTCCAACTGCTCAACCCGAACCAAGCTTCCCGGTCCGGAGCGGCCCAGGACGCATATTCCATGGTTGCCTCGATTGCCGGAGAGCTGGCCGACGCTACGCTGTCGATGATCCCGGGCGAGGGAACCCCCGGTTCCTCTTTTTCCATCGGCTCTTCGGGAGTTGTACTCAGCAATATCTTTGCGCTTCCCGAAAAAGAGGTACCTCTCGATTACCTGCGCAGTTTCAAGGGGATCCAAGGGATGGTCCGGACCAGCGAAACGACCCGGGAGATCCTCGGCAAAGCCCACATCGCCGCCTCACGGTTTGCCGATCATTGGTTCCTCCACTATTCTCTGCTTCCCGACTTCCTTTTCCTGAAGGCGGGAGCCGACGGCAAACTGACCGCCGAGATCCTCATCACACTGATGATCCAGGATCCGGCCGGAACCATCATTCATCAGGAGGAAAAAAAATCGACTCTCTCCTTCACTCCCGATGAAGCCAAAGAGATTGGCGAGCGCAAACTTCTGTTCCGCGAGTTCACCCCCCTGATCGCCGGCCGGTTCCAGGTTACCCTGGCCTTTTTCAACCAGACGAGCCGGGAGTTTTTCACCCATCGCGAGGAAATCTCCATCGTTGAAAACGAGCCACTGCTGCTGACCGGTTTCGGCCGCCGCAGTATCGCTACGGGGGAGTTCGCTCCCTACAGCATACCCGGGACCATGCTCCTCTCCGATCCCCGCCAATTGTACAGCGCTACCGATACCCTTGAAGGGGTGGTCTGCTCATCCGGCCAACCGGTCGTCCGGTTGCGCCGGGAAGACGGCGGAAATGAGCCGAAGTCCATTCCGGTCCGCGAGATCGCCATCGGGTTCTATTCCTTCAGCTATCCCCTGCGGGGGCTGGCCGATGGAACCTACCGGATCGAAGCGTCGCTGCCCGGAGGCCGGGTCGCCCGGCAACCCATCCACCTGATGCCTTTTTTCACCAAGCTGGCCCGTCCTCTGGCCAGGGAGAAAAACGACCGTGCCGGCGCCGGGAACCGTTATCAACTGCTGCTGGCCCAGCAATCCCTCAACAGCGGGGCGATTGACCAGGCCCTGCAACGATTTGTCCGTGTGCCGCAGGCGGAGCGCCCCCGGTCGACCATCCCCCTGATAGCCAGTGTCCATTACCGGAAGAGAGAGTATGCGGAGGTGTTGCGCCTGCTCTCGGCCGACGAGATCGAAAAGAGTTACGGTGTGTTGGTGATGCTGGTCAATTCGGCCATCGAAGTGAAGGAGTATCGGTTGGCCCGCTCTTACCTCGAATTGCTGCGCCGCTATGACGACAGCGGCACGGTCAACCGGAGATTGGCGGCGATCTGTCTGGTGCTGGGGGAACGGGAACGGGCCCGGGACTACCTGAAGCACGCCGAAGAGGTGGAAAAAAAGGGGGAGCCTCGGTATAATGGAACCCAGGAGGACACGCGTCATGAAAAGAAATAGATCCCTTTTTACCTTCTTTATGCTCTGCCTGCTGACCACTATGGTCATGGCTCAGAATACCTCGGCCGTTAAGGGGACGATTCGGGACAAGGATACCAAACAGCCGATTGTCGGCGTCAAGGTGACGATTCTGTCAACCAAGACCACGACGCTGAAGTTTGAACTTATCACCGACAAACAGGGAACCGTCCTGAAAAAGGGGATCATCCCCGGAGTCTACCAGATCATGTACGAAAAGAATGGCTATATTCCCGCTTCCGCCACCACCCGGCTCCCGGTCGGCGACGAACAGGATATCAGCGTCGAGCTGGAACCGGTCAAGGATGCGTTGACACCCGGGATGAAGGCTTTGAAGGAGGGGATCAATCTGATCAGCGCCGGGAAATTCGGCGAAGCCATCCCCGTGCTCGAGGGGGGCGTGGCGGTCGATGCCAATAACTCCATGATCTATTTCTACCGGGGATTCGCCCGGGAAAAAACCGGAAAAACGGAGGAGGCCTTGGCCGATTACCTGAAAGCGGTCGAGCTGAAAGCCGATTTCGAACTGGCCCTGGCCTCGGCGGCCAAATTGTATGCCCGCAAGGGGAATCTCGATCAGGCGGTGGCGCTGTATGGCAAGGCCGACGCCTTGGGGACGAAAGACACCACCACCCTTTACAATTATGGCGTCTGCCTGGTCAACCTGGGGCGAAACGTCGATGCCAAGACCATTTTCGAAAAAGTGCTGACCATCGATCCGGAAAATGCCGATTCTATCTATGAATGGGGAGTCATATCCATCGGACTGGGGGATATCACCAAGGCCAAGGAACTGCTCCAGAAGTATGTCTCGCTCGAACCCGACAACCCCAAGGCGCAGACGGCCAAGGAAATCCTGAAATCGTTGTAGCGGATCCCTCCGGTATCGCCACCGCTCCATGACCAAGGGGGAAAT
>Ga0105099_10000978_pt1 | contig 18598 bp, 14 predicted proteins | sample PPLLak3cmMay2015_2_FD_79138 | JGI IMG/M metagenome (GOLD analysis project Ga0105099, IMG submission 79138) | Freshwater sediment microbial communities from Prairie Pothole Lake near Jamestown, North Dakota, USA - PPLs Lake P8 Core (1) Depth... | ecosystem: Environmental > Aquatic > Freshwater >... | reverse complement strand
GAAATCCTCGTCCAGAAAAAATCCCGCGTAGGGGACGCCCGGATACAGCGCTTTCCATTCCCGCCGCACAGCGGCGACGGTGTCCGACAATCCGGCCGTTTGTACCCGGAGAGTCAGAATGTTGAAGTCCTGCGGTAACCATTCCATCACCAGGGCGCCGATTTCCTGCTGCAAGCCAAAATAGTGGAAATCCCGGACGACCCCGATGATCGTTCCCGTCCGGCCGCCGTATCCGGTCTGAATCCGTTGGCCGAGAGCTTTGTCCGCGGATTCGAAGCCGAAGGCCCGGACCGCAGCTTCATTGACGAGAAACGCGGGCACTTGATCGAAATTCCGGGTCAGATCCGTTGACATGTCCTGACGAAACGGCCGGCCGGCGGCCATCCGGATGTTGTAGAGCGGAAGAAACTCCGGGTCGATGAAAACATGACTCATGGCCCAGTTGCGGTCGGCCCCCTGATCGGCGAGGCGGATATTAAAACTGGCCGTTCCTCGTCCCGGCACGCTCGATGAGGCGGTCGCCCCCTGGACGGCGGGGAGCTTGAGAAAGGCGGCTTTGATCTCCTCCGACCGTGTCGACAAACCCGGAGTTCCCCTGATCGGGAGGATCAATTTTTGGTCTTTGGAGAAGCCGAGATCTTGATTCTTCATGAATCGGATCTGCCCGATGATAACGATCGTTCCCGTGATCAGCAGCGCGGCCAGGAAAAATTGTCCCACGATCAGGACTTTTCGCGTTCCCGACCCGAACCTCCCGGTTTGGAACGAGCCTTTCAACGTGGCCGCCGGTTTGAACGACGTCAGAACGAAGGCGGGATAGATCCCCGCGCCGAACCCCGTGACCAGCCAGATTCCGGCAAGAAATAGAAGATTTCCGGATTTGAGCAGGTCCGGGAGAGCGAACGATGTTCCCGCGAGGCGGTTGAAGACGGGAAAGAGAAGAATCGTCCCCAGGACGGCGGCCGCGGTCGAGAGACTCGTGAGAAGAGCGGATTCGCCCAGGAGTTGGCTGAAGAGCTGCTTCCGCTCAGCACCGACGACTTTGCGAAGGCCGATTTCCTTCGCCCGGCGCGTGGACCGGGCGGTGGACAAGCCGATGAAATTCAATCCGGCGATGATGAGGATGAGGGCGGCGGCCGCAGTCAACAGCGCCAAGGCGCCTGCGTTGCCGGCCGGCTCGATCTCGTTCAGAAGCTTTGATTTCAAATGGATGTCGGCGACCGGTTGAAGGATGTACCGGTAGGCTTGGCCGAAGGACTTGAGTTGTTCTCCGACATGGCGGTCGGCGAGCCCGATGAGGCTTTGTTCGAAGCGGGCCGGGACGGTCATCGGCTTCAGCTTGATATAGGTGAACGCTATGGTCACGTGCCAGTTCTCGAGCGTTTGGCCGAGAGATGCCCGGAGGGTGTCGAGGGAAACGAGCCAGTCGGCCTTGAGATGGGTGGTGGCCGGCGTATCCTGTAGGACGCCGGTGATCTCCAGGAGGATCTGACCGTTGTATTTGATGGTTTGGCCGACGGCCGGATTCGCGCCGAAATATTTGCGGGCCATAGCCCGAGTGAGAACGGCCGCATTAGGCCGGGCCAGAGCTGTTTGAGGATCGCCTTCGATGAGCGTGAAAGAGAGAATGCGCAGAATGTCTTTATCGACAAAGAACACGCGGGGTTCATAGAATTGTTTTTCGCCGTATTCGAAAAGACGGTCGCGGACGAGGCGAACCCGAGCGCTTTCTTCCACTTCGGGATACTCGGCTTTCAAGGCCGGGGCCAGGGGAAACCCGGCCGCGGCGAACGTGCGCGTGCTGGCTCCGGATTTGATCTCTTCAACAACGCGAAAGACGCGGTCGTTGTCGGGGTGGTGCCGGTCGTAGCTCGTTTCCCGGGCCACGTACATGAAGATAAGCAGGCAGCAGATGGTCCCCGCGGATAGGCCGCCGATGGTGATCAGGGTATAGGCTTTTTGCTTCCGCATGTTACGAAACGCGATTTTCAGATAATTACGAATCATTTGAAACCTCCATGAGATATTTGCAGCGACGAATCCGGGCAAGGAGCGAAGAGCCATCGCCCAAAAATCAGCCGCCGCCCGGTACGATCCCTCGGCGGCGAGGATCGCCCGGTGCCGCTCTTCAAAATCCCCGACGGCTTCCTCGAAATCGACCCCGTCGAGAAAGAGCCAGAGGAGAAATTTCCCCGTTCGGGGAAGTCCGGCTCTTCGCGGGAAGGATTTCATCGGAAGGCTTTCTCCAGGTCCTCCGACCAGACGGTCTGATGGATTCTTCGGATATCTTTCAGCGCCTTCCGGCCGTCCGGAGTCAGGCGGTAATAGAATTTGCTTCGTCCCCCGCGCTCGGGAGAGGGGCGGCCCTGAATTTTTTCCACGAAGCCTCGATGGTCGAGCTGCTTCAACGGTTTATAAACCGCCCCGAAGGACCACGGCATCCCGGTATCGGCCGAAACGCGATCCCGGATCGTCACGCCGTAGGCGTCATCGGCCAATTTCCAGATCGAGGCCAGGACCAGTTCCTCGGAACGCGAAAGCAGTTTCATAAACGCTCCTTATTGTATCTCTGAAATATGGATACATATGACAATACGGCTCGCATATCGAAAAGGTTGCCGGCGAGGCGTGACGAATATTCCGACTGCTGTTCTTTGAGGCTTTTTTTTCGAAGATCAGTCGGCTTCCGGAAATTCTTTCCCGAATCGGGAATTTGCCCGGGCGATCCAGCCGAGGCCGGAGAGCATCCCGGCAAGATAAACGATAAGGAAAAGCGGGCGGGGAGAGCGGCCCGGAGCGGGACCTGAAGCTTCCGGCCCGGGCAGCGGCACGGGGTCCCAGGGCAAACCGTACCGGTCGCACAAACCCTTGACGTAGAGGAGATGGATGACTGGGATTCCCCGCCGGGCCATCTCCTGGATCAAGCCTCGCCGTTCGACCGGAGGGACGACGACGTCCGCGGCGGGATTGAATCCCGGGCGGAGCTTGAGGATCTCCCCGTCCGTTCCCATATCGGCGTAGCTTCCGCCGACGTTCACAAAGGCCTTGACCGGCTCGCCGCCGGCGTTCGCTTCGAAGAGGGCGACCCGGGCGGCTACGCTCGCGGCTAAATCGGTCTCCCGGAGAAAGGGCCGGCCCGAAGCGCGGATCTTGGCCGCCAGGAGCTCGCGGCCTTCCGCGGTCATGTCGGCCCCGATATCCCGGTCTCCCCCGAGGGAGAAAGCGATCGGACCGGCATCCAGGATGCCCGCCCGCCGGAGTCCCTCGGAAACCTCAAGCCAAGTCCAGCCCGGATGGTTCCCTCCCCAATTTGAAGATCCCAGGGAGGAAATAACAAGCGTCTGGAGCTTCAGCGCCTCCGCCGCGCACATCGTGGCCAGGATCAGCCCCGGAAAGGATCCCGAGGCGCCGACGGCCACCCGGTCTCCCCGCCGAAGTCCTGCCTCGCGGAACATCCGAACGATGGCTCCGGCAAACTGCGGATTGGCCGTCGTCCGTTTCGCTTCCAGGTGCCCCAGGGAAGTCGTGATCGGGGAAAACTCGACGCCGATTAAACCCGTCCGGTTGAGGTCGAATCGGGCATCGATCGGCGGCCCGGATTTATCGCGATGCGCGCGAAGCGTCTCGATCGCCCGGGACATGAGGGAAACAGCCCGGCCGGCTTCCGGATCGCCGTCTGCGGGAACGGCGGGCGGGTAAAGCCAAAGGACCAGGCCGAAAATCAGGCTCCAGGCAGCGAGAAAAACAAGGGGCCGGTTGGAGGCGCTCATGACCGGTTATAACAGAGCGACGAGCTTGGCCAGGGCGTAAGTCAGGCCGGTCGCCGCGGCCAATCCGGCAAGCGTCCGGCCGATCTTCTGGCGGGCGAGGTTGTTGGCCAGGAGCCCCGGAATGATCCAGCCGATCACCCGGAGGTCGACCGTCGCCGGAATCAATCGAGGCCAGAGGAGGAGCCAGGCTTGCCCGATCATCGCCCCGGCCAGGAGAAGAAAAATGAACCGCCGCCGGCCGAAGAGGAGAACATATCGGGCTGCGACCCGATAGAGGCCGAGGGCGGCGAACGCCGCCGCCAGCGTCGTCGCGATCCGGACGGGTTGTTCGACGTAAAGGGCAAGAAAAGCGGGAACGATGAGCCCGCCGGGGAGAACTCCGGTAAGCTCGGCCATGAGGAGCGCGACCGGAAGCCCGATGAGAATCGTGGTCAGCATGCGGCGATCGTCCCCTGCGTATCCCAGAATTCGACGAGCTGCCGGCCGATTCCGGAGATATTTCCGGCGCCCACGACCACGGTGTCCTCCGTCGACATCGGCCAGAGAGCGGACATCACCCGGCTCGAAGTCCGGCCGGCGATCGTTCCGACGGCGGGGATCTCCGGCGACCGGCGAAAACGGAGCCGGCCCAAAGCCGAGGCCTGCTCGCCGATAAAAACGACCCGGTCGAAGCCGGAAAAATATCCCGTCCGCAGGGCTTCAAGCCACCGCCGGGAGCGGGACGCCCGGTCGGCCCGAAGATTCAACAAGACGATCGTCGTCTTTCCTTGGAAGGACAACCGCTCCCGGACCCGTTCCAAAGCGATCCGGGTCGATTCCGGTTCGTTGGCGGCGAACAGGCTGGCGAAATTCCAGGCCCGTCCCGAAACGGGCGAAATCAACGACCAGATTTTAAGACCGCCGAAGTCGGGTCTCGACGAAGCGATTCCTCTCAGGACGGTTTCCCGGTCGAGGCCCAGGTGCACCGCCGTCTCAAGAGATAGGCGAACGTTATCCGGAAAATCAAGTCCCGGGGGAAGATCATCACCGTTTCCGGCCGGAAGCTTAACGACTCGGGCGCCCCGACCGGCCGCGGCCCAGTCGAAAGCCGGATAAAATTCATTTTCGGGAACCAGAACCGTGCATCCCGGGGAAATCGCGGCCGCCAATGAACCGGCGACGGCCTCCAAGGTCCGGCCCATTTCCTCCTCGTGGTCGAGGCGGACATTGGTCGCGACCAGGAAATTCGGGCGAAATATTTTTCCGGATTCGGCCGCCAGGCATTCGGGGCCGATGCTCATCATCTCAGCGACGAGAACATCCGCACCCAGCCGAGCCGCCAAGGCGAGGACTCGTTTCTGCTCCAGGATCGTGGGCGGACCGGGTCGGGAAATTTCCCGCTCTGATCCGTCGGGCAGAATCAGAACGGGTTTTGAACCGGTTGTTTTTGCCAGGACCGTCCGACCCGAAGCCCGGAGGGCGGCGGCGATCTGGCGGGTGACGGTCGATTTTCCCCGAGTCCCGGTGACGCAAATCCTGAGCGGAATTCGATCGCGGTGCCGGGCGAGAATCCCCATCTCCATAATCAGAACTGCGAGGAATCCGGCCAGGAGAACAAAATCGAGGATGAAGAAAGCCACCCGCGTATTCTAGCCGTCGTGGTTGTTCCGAGCAAGGGGCATCGCCGAGAAATTTCGAACGGGCTCGGATTAGTCACATCAGAAAAAAAAAGAGGCGGAAGCTTGGGCTTCTTCCGCCTCCCCACTGAAAGGAAGAGAGTTGAAGGATATATGGGAAGGCACTCTTAGGTGCCTGTCATTTATACAGCACGAATTGTGCCAAATTCGAAGAAAAACTCGACTTAATTTCCCCCATATAATGGAATATAAGCATTGAGATGTTGGAGAAACCGCGTAAATTTTCTTATATCTGCGTAAACTTTTATTTCGAGAAGCGAGATGGCTGAGGATATCGAGCGGATCCCTCCCGCTCGATATCCCTGAAAGGCTTAGGCCGGACTGGAGCGCCCCATCCTTTTTTCGGCTCCCTCATTTCTGTAGACCCCAAAGGAATGAAAAATGTCCCGTTATTTCTGTAAATATTATTTTGCGAAAAAGCGGAATCGAGACGGGGCTTGAATTTGGTGTTCATTATCAATAAGATAAGTCCCACAGAAAAACCAATGCCAATCCCTCGGGATCTTTTTAAAACGAAAGATTTTCTTGATGAGGTTACCCGAACTGTATTCGTCGTCCTCAAAACCCGGTGCCCGTCTCTCAAACCGGACGACGGCGAGGATATCGCTCAAGACGTACTGATCAAAATCCTTCGGGCCACGGAAAACGGGACAATAATCGCAAATCTCAGGTCCTACATATGGAGGGCGGCTTATACCACCGCCCTTGATGTCCTGGCGGAGCGGAGTCGCGAAGCCCTGACCGTCCAGCCGGAGGAAAATCCGGGAATCGAGGGGTTGGTCGCGGCGCTTTCCACCGAAGAGGTGATTGAGCGCAAAAACGCCCGGCGCCGGATCGATCGGCTGGTCGAGACACTGCCGCCCGCCCGGCGGCGGATTTTCGAACTTTTCCTCCTGGGCATGAGCACAAAGGACATCGCCGCCCATCTGGGATGGAGCCATTCGAAGGTCAGGCACCTCTACTATCGGGGTGTGGAGGAGATGCGGAGAAAATTGCGTCGCGACGAAAGGGGTCGCCCGATGCTGGTGATCAGTTTTGATTGACGAAAAGGCTGCCAGGGGAGAAGGCCCCTGCCCCCCCGACGACCGGTTCCTCGACTTTTTTCTGGAGAAAAACGGCGGACCGGGCGCAGAGGCCCTGCTCGATCATTTGCGTCAATGCTCCGAATGCCGGGTGAAATTCGGACTTCTCCGAGAGCTCGACCCCGTCCTCCAGACGCAGTTCCGCCGCTTTCGTCCCTTGGCGCGGGCCAGCCGCCGGGAGCTTCAGAATCGTTTTCGTCTGCCCGGCGAATCCCGAAGGCAAGGGCTCTTTCGTTTTCTAGTCGCGGCCGGTTCAGCGGCCGCCCTGCTCCTGGCCGTTTTCGTCCTGCCGGGGCTTCCGCCCCGCGGAAACGACGCCCTCGAACGGGGCGGGATGACCGACAACATCTCCCTGCCTTCGGGTTGCTTGACGGAACCGCCTCTTCTGTTCGTCTGGACGCCTCTTCCCGACGGAGACGGCTACCGGTTCGAGCTGATCGGCGAAAACCTGGGCCTTCTCGCCGCGCTCTCCACAAAGGAGCCGTGGGCGATGATCCCGGCCTCTGTGCGGAAGGGACTGGCCCCCGGACGGACCTATCTCTGGACGGTTGAGGCCGTCAACGACGACGGAGTGAAGATCGGGCAATGGCGCCGATACTTCGAGTTGAAGTAAAGCCGGAAACGGCCCCTCATCATTTCCCCTGAAGCACGAACGGGGCCCAATAAAACGGGTGTCGATAGGAAGAGTCCAGCATCTTTAGCTTCGCCCGCCGGAGAGATTCCGCTTTCCCCATTCCGGAGGCGTAGTGCCGATAGAACGAGGCCATAAAAACGGAGGTGGCCTTATCGTTGACGTTCCAAAGGCTCATCAGGATCGATTGCGCTCCGGCGTAGAAAAACGCCGAAGCCAATCCGGTTAGTCCCTCCCCCTTTTGCAGGTAACCCGTCCCTGTCTGGCATCCGGAAAGGACAACAAGCTCCGGACGAAGCTTGAGGCCGTAAATGTCGTTGGCCTGGAGAAAGCCGTCTTCCCGGCCGCTTTCGTCCGGCTGGAGGAGGAGCGCCGAGCGCTGCCAATTCCGGTCGTCGTAGAAACCGTGGGCGACAAGATGAATCACTCGGTAATCGGCGAGGGGCAGCGCTTTGATCCGATCCTCCCGGGCCTGATCTCCCCACAGACCGGTCGTCCGAGCCCGCGGATAGAGATCCCGGATCGCCCGGATTTCCCGGACGCCGAAGGGAAGCTCCGGGAAGGCAATCTTGACTTTTTCCGAGAACGCAAAGACGGTCCGGGCATGGGTGTTGGCGAACCCCAGAAAATCCATGGGATAGGAGGCGGGCGCCGACTGTTCGTTCAGCCGGATCAATCCGGAAGCCGACGGTCCGTAGGTGATCTCGAAATCCTCGACCAGGAACCGTTCCCGCCCTCCGGCCGAAAGCAGCAACGTTTCGAACGGGAGATAATGAAGGGCCCCGTCGGGAACGATATACAGCGATTTCACGCCCCGGGCTAAACGGCCGCGAAACGGTTCGAGGAGAATCCGGGCCAGGATCCGGCTCCCTTCCCGTCCCCGGAATTCGCCCGTTTCCCGCAAAGTCAGGAATTGCAGATATCGCGAGACCAGCGGGCGGATTTCGCCGTCCGGGGGAAGAACGGCAATGTCCAAACCGTCGGCCGTGACGAGAAAAGCGAAGGAATCTTTGTCGCCGAGGACATACTCGAGGAGGGCGGAATCGGCGCCCAGGAGCTTCGCCCGGATGTCCTCCAGCCGGAAAGAGTCAGGAAACCGGAACCGGCCCGACTCGAGATCCCGGCGCCGCATGTCCAGGATCTGGGCCGAGCGGTCCCGCTCCGTCCGGTCGAGCCGGTCAAGAAGCATGGATCGCTCTTCGGCCGAAAGCTTTGGGTCCTGGAGACGGAGCTGGGAGCGGGACACCTCGCCGGACATCGCCGCCCATCGGTCCTGGAGCGCCTTGAGGCCGGGTGTCGGCGGTGCAGGCCTCGACAGCGTCAGGCCGATCATGAAGCCGCGGGCCCGGGATTTCTCGGCATACCAGAGCGCTTCCCGGTCGTATCCCTTCCCGGGATTCTTGAGGTTCAGTCGGATCAGGTGCCCGATCAAGTCCTCATAGACGCTGATTTTGTCCCCGCGGAAGCCGCTTTGAAAAGCCTGGACCGGAATCGTCGCTCCGATCAACTCGATGACGTCCACGGTCCGTCTCAGGAACTTCACGGCCTCGTTCGGATCGCCTGTCGCTTCGGAGACCGCAGACAAGCCCAGCAAGACCCGCCAGGCCACTTCGCCCCGGGGTTGAGCCGGATCCACTTCCAGGGCTCGGTGGTAATGGGCGGCGGCCGCCGGCCAATTCCGGCTGCGGGAAAAAAAGTCGCCGGCAACCAGGAGGAGCAGAGCTTCCCGGCGGCGGCCCTGAACCCCCGGAAACTCCGGGTCATTGGCCACTTCCCGAAAGATCCGGTTCAAGACATTCGGGAGCTTGTCCCCGGTCAGGGTCATTCCTTTAGAATCGAAGGAATGAATCGGAGATTCCAGGATGATCCGGTCGGTCGAAGGCGGCGGCAGCTTCGCTCCATCCCGCTCTTTCGTCAACGCCCGGCAATTCCAGGCGACGATATCACGGGCCTTGAACGACAAGTGATTCGAGCCGGCAAAGGCCGTTTCCGCGTTGACCACCAAGGCCCGGGAAATATCGAAGCTCCGGGCATCATTGGTGACGAAAGCGGCAGAGCAGCCATCCACGATCATATCGACAAGCCGGGCCGCGCCCCAACGGTTTTTCCGGTCGTCAATGGCAATCCCCCGCTCCATCCAAAAGAGGGCCAGGTTCCGGCCTTCCCATTCGACGTCGGGGCTGCCCCGTTGAAGGATCCCGGTTCGGGCGGTCTTCAAGATGAAATTCTCGATCCGGCAGGCCGCCCGGACGATAAAGATCGCCTCGGCCGAGGCGTCCGGACCGGCGACAACCGCCCCGTACAGGTTTTTAGAGCGAAGGATCACGGCCTTGTCGATGACGATGTTTTTCTCGAAGTAAAATCCGTCATCGACTTCAACGACATCCCCGTCCTTGGCCGCGTCGACCGCCTGGGAAATCATCGGAAAGTCCGCGGGAACGCGGATGAGCGAAGACGCGCCGAAGGAGGGAGCGGCGGGAAAAAGAAAGAGGACGACGGCGGCGAATGGAATCGAATGACCGGCCGCCGCCCGAAAAGCCCTCATGGCCCGGCTATTTTATAGCACGGGCCGGGCCCTCGGCAATATCCGGATGTTCGAGGCGTCAGGCCGGGCGGCCGGCGGCGATCTCGTCCTTGGTCAGCAGGTAGTCGATCGACCGGTTGAGGGCATTGAGGTCGAGCGGTTTGGCGAAGAAATGGCTGATCCGCAGCCGGGCCAGCGTATCCGGCTCGATCTGATCGGCAAACGCCGTAATCATGATGACCTCGCCGTTGAAGCCTTCCCGGCGGGCGGATTCGACGAGCTCGAGCCCGGTCATGTCGGGAAGACGGTAATCGGCGATCATCAGGTCGGCCGGCCCGCCTTTGAGCCGGGCGGCGGCCTCAGCCCCGTTCTTGGCCAGAAAGACCTTGTAGGTTTTTTTTAGGATGAGAAAGAATGTTTTCCGAATGGATTCTTCGTCATCCACGACAACGATCTTTTTTGTAGCCATGATCACGATCCTTTTATAAGTGCATCATTTTAATGATTGCATCATCATGATTGCAGGAATCATGCCAACTCCCCTCCCACTTATCAGGGAGAGAAAATTCTCCGGCCGGGCCGCCGGGTCCGGTCCCGTAAGGGAACTTTAAAACGGGGTAAAGAGCCGAAAAACTTTTTAAACCGTCAGGTTATAGTCCTTAATTTTTTTATCGAGGGTCGGCCGGCTGATCTCGAGGACCTGGCTGGCCCGGGTTTTCGATCCTTTGACCGCCGTTAGCACGTACTGAATATAATCCTTCTCGACCAGCTCCAGGGAGACAAGGTCCCGGGGACACGGCCTCTTTTCGTCCATATCCAAGGGGAGGTTTTCGAGAAGGATGACGTCTCCCTTGGCCAGGATCACGGCCCGAATCAGGGCGTTTTCAAGTTCCCGGACGTTTCCCCGCCAGGGATTGTCCATCAGGGAGGCCATGACCTCCGGGGGAATCTTGCGGACGTTTTTACGCAGATCCCGGTTGATCTTTTCCAGCAGATAAGCCACCAGGTCGGGGATGTCCTCCTTCCGCTCGCGGAGAGACGGCAGCCGGATTTCCACGACCTTGAGGCGGTAATACAGGTCCTCGCGAAAGCGGCCGCTGTCGATCAGGGCCCGGAGATTTTGATTGGTCGCGGCGATAATCCGGGCGTCCGTTTTCATGACTTTCTCCCCGCCCACTTTCATGAAATCACGGCTCTCGATAACCCGGAGGAGCTTGGACTGAAGATTGGCCGAGACGTCGCCGATTTCGTCCAGGAACAGCGTCCCCTTGCCGGCGATCTCGAACTTGCCTTTGGTTTCGGAGACCGCGTCGGTGAAAGCTCCCTTGACGTGGCCGAACAGCTCGCTCTCCAGGAGCGTGTCCTGGATGGCCGAGCAGTTGATGACGATGAACGGCTCCTCCCGCCAGGGGCTGTTGTAATGGATGGCTTTGGCGACCAGCTCCTTGCCCGTGCCGCTGTCGCCCTGGACGAGGACATTCGTCCGCGACCCGGCGACCGAGCCGATGAGCTTGAAGACATCGCGCATCTGAGGCGAGCGGCCGATGATGTTGTCGATCAGGTATTCCTTCTGCATTTCCGAAACGAGGTAATCGACCTTTTCCTCGAGGGATTTGACCTTGAAGGCCTTGTCGACGGTCAAGTCCAGAGCCACGAAGTCCAGCGGCTTGACCAAGTATTCGAACGCGCCGTTTTTAACCGCCTCGACCGTCGTCTTCATATCGTCGTAGGCGGTCATGATCACAACCACGGCCCGGGGGGACTTCTCCCGAATCCGGCGGAGGACTTCGAGACCGTCCAGGTCGGGCAAGCGGACGTCCAGCAGGATCAGGTCCGGGTTATACCCGGCCTGAGTTTCCAATCCGGTCTCCCCGTCCTCGGCCGAACGCGTTTCGAATCCCTGCCGGCTCAAATGGGAGCTCAGGGTTTTCCGGATCAGGGGATCGTCGTCGATGATCAGGATGGATTTCATGTTTCACTCGCTATAGGGATCTGGATTTCAAAGGCGGTTCCGGGGCTCCGTTTGCGGACGACGCGGATCGTGCCGCGATGAAGCTCAACCAGCTTGCGGGCATTGGCCAATCCCAGGCCGATGCCCCAGGACTTGGTGGTGAAAAAGGGTTCGAAGACGTTCTCCCAGTCTTTTTCGGGGATGCCGGGGCCGCTGTCGGAAACGCGCAGGCGGAGACGGCGGCCGGATCTGTCCTCAACCGCATCGGCCGAGATGACGATCTTTCCGTCCGTCCCGATCGCTTCGACCGCGTTACGGAACAGGTTGAGGAGGACCTGGCGGAGGCGGTCCCCGTCGACAACGACCTCCGGCAAGATCCTGTCCAGCCGCTTCTCGACCGTGATCTCTTTTTCCCGGAAGAGGTCCCGCATCATTTTCAGCGACTCTTCGACGATCTGCTCGACGGTGAAGGGGGCTTTCTGCAGCTCGGTCGCCCGGGTGAAGTTCAGCATTTCCTTGATGAACTTCTCGATCTGGGCGATCCCCTCCTGGCTCAGGGCGAGATGCTCGCGCTCCAAGCCGGGCAGGCCGGAGTCCTCCAGAACTTTCTGGATGTTGAGCTTGACCGAAGTCAGAGGGTTGCGGATCTCGTGGGCGATCGAAGCGGCCAAGCGGCCGATCTGGGCGAGCTTTTCCGACTGGACCAGGCGGCGCTGGGTTTCCTCGGTTTCCCGTCGGGCGGCCAGCAGCTTCTCGGCCATGTCGTTGAAGGAGTCGGCCAGCTCCCCGATCTCGTCGCGACTTTGCGGTTCGATCCGGTGGGTGAACTCCCCCCGCGAGATCCGGACCGTCCCTTCAACCAGCTTCCGGAGCGGCCGGACGATCCGGCGGGCGAGGAACATCGATCCGGCCAAGCCGAAAAGGAGGCCGCCGAAGCCGATCCAAAGGAGGGCCCGGCGGGTTTTGCGGACGGCTTCGCGCATCTCGGCCAGGGAAAGCCCGACCCGGACTGATCCCCATTTATCGGCCGATCCTTCGGCGAAGATGGGGACCTCGACCTCCAAGACCTCCTGGGTCCTTCCGTCGAAGGAGACAGCGCGCATCTCGGCCGCAATCTCGTTGGGGTCGCTGAGTCCCTGGAGCAGGCTTCTCTGGTAGACGGACGGCTGGTCGGTGATCCGCGAGGTGTGGGCGAGAGGCGTGGCATACCGGTCATAAAACACGATGTACAGGAGGGACTCATCGGTCTGAGCTTCGCTTTCGCGTTGGATCTGCTCCACGTCGAAAGCCAGGATCGACTGGAGGTTCCGGTCGGCCGTGTTGCGGGCGATCAGGACGCCTTTGTTCTTTGACTCCTCGAAGATGGTCGACACTTCCTTCCGCTGGATGACGAAGACGATGGCCCCGACCAGGACGACGAGAAGAAGAGTGATCCAGAGGAGAAGCCGCTGCTGCAGGGTGAACCGGATCTTCATCTCCGTCTTCTCAGCGGACAAAAGCCGCCTCCCGAAGGTCGATGTAGGAAATGCCCAGCGCCGGGATGCGCAATCCTTTGATGTTGGGCTGAACGGCCAAGCGGCGCTCGATGGTGAACAAGGGAATCCCGGGCACGTCCCGGCGGAGGAACTGCTCCATCGTCCGAAACAGCTGCGTGCGCCGCGACCGGCCGGCTTCCAAACCGGCCGACTCGAGAAGCTTCTCGAAATCGGCGCCGGGGAAATCGGCGGTCAGCCAGCGCAGGCCCGAGGAAAGGCCGAAGATAGGCTGAATGACATTTTCCGCGTCCGGATAATCCAGGCTTGTTTCGACGAAGACGAGATAGGGCCGGCGCACATCCTTCAAATCGTTCAGGTTCCGGTAAGTTTTTACCGCCAGGGAAAGCCGTCGGGCGGCGAACTGTCGGGCGAGCTCCCGGGCGACCGGAGCCGCCGAGATCTTCCCGCCGGAGGGAATATAGAGAACGACTTCGGGAAATTCCTTTGTCAGAAAATATCCCTCCTCCTCGAGGATTTGCAAGGCCCTCTCCGGATCGGAATTTTCGGGCACGATGTCGGGGAAAAAGCCCGGGAGCTTGGCCGGGATAAAATTATCGGTCGGCCGGAGACGGACGGCATCGGTCGCGCCGGCCTGGGCCAGCTTTTCCTTATCGAGAAGAAGGGCGATAGCCCGCCTGACCCGGATTCGGTCGAACGGCGGGTTGGCGCAGCTCATCATCAGGTAGGCGACATCCAGGTCGCCACCCTCGACGACCTGACATCCCGAGCGGGCCAGGTCGGAGGAATACGGCATCACATCGGATTCCCGGGCGGCGAAATGGTCGAAGGTGAAATAGGGGCTATACTCGAGGGCGGCGATCTTGGTGAGCCGGCCGTAGTAGCTGAGGTTCCGGACGAGGCGAATGCCGACGATATCCAGCTGCGGGCTGCGCATCCAGCTGTCAAACTTAAACGGACCCGTCCCGATCGGGTGGAAAAAGAAGTTCCGGCCCTGTTCTTCCATGGCTTTTTTTGGCAGGATCCGGCAGAAGCTCATGCTCAGGAGGCTCAGGGCGGAAACATACGGATTCCGCCACTTCACCTCGAAGATATAGGGATCCAGGATCCGGAAGCCCTTGATTCCGGGCGTCCGGCCCTGGGCGAAGTCGTCGGCTCCTTCGACTCTATCCAGGAGATAATGGCCGAAGGGCGATTCGGATTCGCGGCGGAGGAGGCGCATGAAAGAAAACAGAACATCGTCAGCCGTGAGCTCCCGGCCGTCGTGGAAGCGGACGCCCTTGCGGAGATAAAACGTGTAACACCGGCCGCCCTCGGAGATATCCCAATACTCGGCCAGGTCGGGGACGATATTCAGGTCGGCGTCGAGCCGAACGAGTCCGTCAAACAGTTGCTGGGTAATAAAGACCATCTCCCCCTTGGCCGGATCGAGCCTAGGCAAGAACGCGGTTTCGAATCCGCGGAACCTGAGCGTATCCCGAGGCCCGTCTGCGTTGGAAAAACGGAAGACATCCGAAGGAAATTCGGCCAGGAGCAGACCGCAAAAAAGGCCGAAAAAGCCCGCTTTGACAGTCCGTTTTATGAACATGCCTGGCTTAGTCATTATAAATCAAGATGCCTTTCTGAACAAAAAGCCTGAGTTTAACTATAAAGCAATCTTTATGCCAAAGAGAACGGGTAATAATGGCCGAAAAACCAACTTTTAAGGCAGAAACCGGAAGCTCTTTGTAAGTTTTATTTACATCAGCAGAATATGGTTATTTGGAAAGCTCGATCACTTTCTGGAGAACCCGCATGGTGTTGCCCCCCCAAATCTTGGCGATTTGAGCTTCGGTGTACCCACGGCGGAGGAGCTCCATCGTCACCCGATACATCCGGCTGACGTCGTCGCAATCCTCGACTCCGCCGCCGCCGTCGAAATCCGTCCCGATCCCGGCGTAATCGATCCCGACCAGCTTGACGATGTGGTCAATGTGGTCGACGATGTCCTTCACGTGGGCCGGCGGCTCGGGATACTTGTTCGAAATCTCCCGGCGGGCGGCCATCGCCTCGGCCCGTTTGGCCGGATCCATCGTTTCGAATGAGCCGTACTTGGCCGTCAAGGCCGCATAAGCCGCATCCCGTTCCGGATTTGCCGGCGGAGAGACGAGGTAAGACGAGAGGAAACACATCTGGAGAACGCCGCCATTGGCCGCCAGGGTTTTGATCATCTCATCGTTGAGGTTTCGCGGATTATCGCACAGGGCCCGGCAACAGGAATGGGTCGCGATGACCGGGGCTTTGGACGCTTTGATGACGTCGGCAAACGACTTGTCCGACATGTGGGAAACGTCAATCATAATGCCGAGGCGGTTGCACTCGGCCACGACTTTTTTCCCGAATTCCGAAAGCCCCTTGTCTTCGGGAGCCCGCCGGTCGGTGCTGCTGTCGCAGATCTGATTGTCGGACGAATGGCAGAGGGTGATGTACCGGACGCCTCTTTTGGCCAGGGCTTCGACCAGGCCGAGATCGTCGCCGATCGGATAGCCGTTTTCGACGCCGATGAACGCGGCCAGCTTGCCGTTTTTCTTGAGGCCGGCGGCATCGGACGGCGTCGTCGCTTTGCCGACCACGTGGGGGTATTGAGCCGTCATCGCCTCGATCGCCTCGATTTGGGCGAGGGCCCGCGTTTTGGCGCCGGCGTAACCGGCCTCGGTCAACGGGCCCTGGCCGGTGAAGCAGCCGAAAAAGAGGGCGTCAAGACAGCCTTCTTTCATCCGCGGAAGATCGATTTGGCCGCTCTCCCGCAATCCGGGCTCGTGCCGCTGGCCGACATCCCAGCCCGGGCGAGTCATGCGGCCGGGAGTGTCGCAGTGGGTGTCGACGCTGAGGATCCGGGTATGGATGTCCCGGGCCTTGGCTTCGAGAGCGGCCTCGTCGGAGGTTTGAATCGCCGCGGCCGTAAAAGCCAGGGCGAGGAGAAGGACGATGATCGCGAATAATGCTTTGTTATGTTTCATGGGCTTTTCCTTTTCTAAGAGACGGATTATACACCTTTCATCGTTTTCCGAGGAGATATCCATTTACCGGGCTCGAGCCCGCCCCGCGGACGAAATCGACAACTTGATATCCCCGCCGGAGCAGCTCCTGAAAGACGCGCCGCGTCCGCAGCCGCCAGTCGAGGGGAATCCGGCGGATGTCCGGATCGTCGACATCGGTTTCCCGCAGCATTCGGTAAAAATCGGCCGGGATTTGAACGAGAAAAACCGGGAAATCCCCTTTCGAATCTTCCGACCGGACAACCTCCAGGTCGCAGGCCCCGGACCGGTCGCGCAGGGGGACGGTCTCCACTGAAAACACCCGCCGGGCTTCGGGCGGAAAGCCGATTCCTTTCGCTTCCGGGCCGGACGCCGGTTTGTTCAAATTCCAGGACATGAAGAAGCGGTCGGTCGGGACGTCTTCACGATTGAGCCGGCCGCCATACGCCCCGTAAGTCGCCACCCGGTATTCGCGCACGGTCATTCCGAAATGATGGACGTTTCGCCGGGCATTTACGCCGGTCAGCGGATCGTAGGTGCAAACAACTTCGTCGACCCCCCAGCCGCAGAGCAGGATCTCCCGCTGGCATTCCTTCAGCCGGACACCCAAGCCATAGCCTTCGAAATCCGGCCGGACGCCGGCGTACTGGGAATAGAACCAGAGGTTCCCCGGCGCGGCGAAGCCCCGGCTTTTATCGCGGGTTCCGGTGAAGCCGTAGGTGAATCCAACCAGGTGGTCCTCGTCCTCGACGAACGCGCCGGACGCGTCGGCGCAGTAAGCCGCCAGGAAGAGACTGCTCCCGTCATAGAGGAAGTTTTCGCACATCAGGTTTCGGGTGCCGGCCAGATGGTCTTCCGGAAACCGCCAGATGGCTTCGCGAAGACGGTCGTACTTGGCGTAATCCTCAGGGAGGGAGGAGGTTTCGATTTTGATTTTGAACGCCCGGCCGCGGGCTTCATGTATCCGTTCGAAGGAAAAAGGGTCGAAGCTCATCGGGATCTCCAGGATTCCGGATTTTAAAACAGGACCGCAGACGATGCAACCGAAACCCGAAACCCGGCTTTGACAATCCCCGGAGGGAATGTTAGTAATACGGTTTGGAATAGAGTTGATGCCGCCTGCAAAAAAATCCTCCTTTCTTACCGACAAAAAGGTGGCCATCCTCGTCAATCCGAGGTCGGCCAAGGAGCGCTGGCGGAAAGATTCTAAAGCCAGAACCTATATCCATCGGGCCTTCGGCGGCCGCATCCACGACAAAGCCCTGACCAAAGCCGAGATGATCGAAACCGCCCGCCGGCTGAGCTTGGAAAACGACGTCATCATCGTCCTGGGGGGCGACGGGACGATGGCCGACGCGATGCAGGGGATCTTCAACGCCGGGCGCCAGAACGATGTCGTCCTCGGGATCATCCCGTTCGGCAGCGGGAACGCCCTGAGCCGCTCGCTCCAGCTTTCCAAGACGCTCAAACAAGCGGTCAGGTCGATCCGCTCGGGCACGCCCCGGGCCGTGGACGTGATCGACGTCGGCGGCCGGATCGCTAATTTCGTCAGCGTCGGGGCCACCGGGCTTGTGACCTACCGAACGGCTCACTCGAAGGTCCCGGGGCTTCTCGGACACCTGCTTGCCTCCCGAACGATCTTCACCCAGCCGCGATATCCCATGGAGATCTCGCTTTGGGACGGCCGAGACGACGCCGGCCGGGCCTTCGAACGCAAGGACCTGCGGCTCAAAGTCTTCGATGTCATCATCAACAAGACCAATCATTTCGGATACAGCTGGCTGATCGCCCCCAAGGCGAAAATCGACGACGGGTATCTGGACGTGACGATTTTCGACATCCGGGCGATGACCTACGTCTGGTATTTCCCGCTGATTTACTTAGGCGTCTACCAGAAGTTCCTCAAGCATTATAAAGTCCGGCGGATTGTCCTCAAGGGCGACGGCCTCTTCGCCCAGTACAACGGCGAAGCGATCGAAAAGCGCGACGAAATCGAGATGAAGGTCATCCACAAGGCCATCCGGGTGATCCGCCCGGGGGCCGGGGTGATGGCCCTTTAGGGCCGCTCTTCCTTAAAAACGGTAACCGGCCAGGACCAAAAACAAATGATAGTTCTCTTTATTTTCGATTTTCGACAGACCGAGATAGTACCGCAATTCTAAAAACGGGCCGGATTGTTCACTCCGGCGGCCGATCCCCGCGCCGAAGACGAGATTCGTATCGAGTCGCGAATCCGGCGTATAGATGTCTTCATCTTCTCCCCAGGTTTCGCTCTTATAAAAATATTCGGCGGTATAAACGATTCCCGTCGCATCCCCCAAGAGAAGATAGACGGAAGGATTTGTCAGGATCCGGAATTTCGTCAAGACGTTCAGGCTGAGGATCGAGAAGGTTTCGCCTGCGTCAAACGCGGGATTCGACGCGTTGCCCTCCCAGCCGTACCGCTCGCCCTTT
>Ga0105099_10000977_pt1 | contig 18646 bp, 6 predicted proteins | sample PPLLak3cmMay2015_2_FD_79138 | JGI IMG/M metagenome (GOLD analysis project Ga0105099, IMG submission 79138) | Freshwater sediment microbial communities from Prairie Pothole Lake near Jamestown, North Dakota, USA - PPLs Lake P8 Core (1) Depth... | ecosystem: Environmental > Aquatic > Freshwater >... | reverse complement strand
GCATTCGACGTCTTTGTGGGGCAGGGATCTCTCCGCCAGCGCGTATGTATCGTCGGTCAACACCAGCCCCGCCGATTCCCTTGTTGATGACGCGAGGTATACGGTAACAATATCGTATCAGGACTCTGCCGGAAACCCGGTTGCCCAGGCCGAGAACAACTCAATCATGTATAATTCGCAGGACCCGGCGCTGGAGCTTCTGTCTGCAACGTATATACAGGGTTCAGACAAGCTTAAGCTGGTGTTCAGCGCTGCTCTTGTGTCGTCTCACATTCAGGCATCCAACAGGGTCGGTTTGTATATGTATAACAGCGCTGCAGACTCGCTTTTTCTTACAACGCCCTGGGCATGCAGCTTTGGCCAGCAACAGGATACCGTATACGTTACCGTAAGTCCTGCCCAGGCGTTTATCATAGAATCATGGCCGCAGGCAGATACCATGCTTGCCGTGTATGTCGCTGCAAACACCTTTGGCAACGGAAATCTGTCAAATATACTTATCGGTTATTCGTTGGGCTATCATGTTCATTATATAAAGGATATGGAGCCGCCCGCGCCGGTAACGGCTTTGACAGTTTCTGCGCAGAACTGCTCGACCATGACTGTCGGCTGGACTCCTTCGACAAGCACGGATGCAAAACAGGTCAAAGTGTGCGCTTCGGCTGTTTCAATGCCCTCCGGGCAGAATGCAGGCGAATATTTTCAGACGGTCGTCCCCACGGTCTCTTCCGTTACGTTAACCGGGCTTCCGAAGCACGGAGCAGTCATATACGCTGCCGCGTTTGTTGCGGACAATGCAGGTAACTGGTCTGCGCTTTCAACTGGTTCATGCGGAAGCATCAGGTTGCCCGACGGCGTACCGCCCGAAAACAGCATCCTTGCAACATTGTCGAACATCGGGGACAGCGCAGTTGCTGTTGTGTTTGATATAGCGGACAGTTTGCAGTACAAGGAAGCCGGCATCTATTTCAGCCTCTCTTCCGTATCGCCGAATCTTGACACCGCTTCGGATATCACCCTCGGATTCCATGATACCGTTTTTATCATGCAGGGCATCGTAAAACCGGGAACCTGGTATGCCGCCTGGGCGCCGTTTGACAGCGCAGGCAACATCGGCGCGCAGAAGAACAGCAGCGTGTTCATCAAAAACTCCGCGCCCATCATAACTATGGCGCTGCAGCACGCGCTGACCGAAGACTCGGTCTGGACGATTAAAAACTGTGCGCGTGACGTCAATAACGATCCGCTCCAATTGCATTGTATTCATGCGCCGGCAGCTTTGTCGGTGTCCAATACAACCGTTTCCATAACCTGGAAGCCGCGGAATTCTGATGTGGGTACGCACAGCTTTGGCGTATATGCTGCCGACAGTTTACTGCATTCAGACACGGTAACCGTCACGCTGGTCGTCCATAACAGGAATGACGCGCCCGTGATACTCTCGGCTGCGTTTCCGGATACGGTGTATGAAGACAGCGCGATGACAGCCACCGTGCTTGTGTCCGATCCCGATAAGAACGATACGCTTGGCATGACGGTGAGCCCCGCGGTTCCATGGCTCAGGGTGACCGCAACAGCGCCTGACACGGCTGATTCGGTCTGGCGGTTCGAGCTTTCGGGCAAGCCGGGAGATACAGATACCGGCGCTGTTCAGTTTACTGTTTCGGTTGCGGACAAATCAGGCGCCGCAGCCTCCTCTGCCGCGGATATGTATGTAGTTAACACCAACGACAACCCGGTCACCTTTATCGTCAAAAAAGAGAAACTCTATGGAGCGGTTAAATATGCAGTGGGCGGTATCGATGATTTTGATACGATTTTTACCTGCCATGCCACATTCGACTGCATAAGCGACTCGACCGATACGGTGCAGGCGTCGACAAATACAACCGGCGTATTCGCCTATTACCCGCTCGCAGACGGCCGCTATCTGTTTACCTGTTATGTCGAAGACAAGGGCGGTCTGGTCGACCCGTCGCCTGTTGCCGATACGTTCGAGATAAAAGGCGTTTTAACGCACACATGGAAAGATACGGGCGTCTGGCACATGATCTCCGCGCCGGTGACCGCACACAGTGCGGAGCCGCTCCAGAGTGCTGGAACGATTCTGCACTGGGACGAGTCAAAAGCGGCGGACGGCCTGTACAAATACTATATCCGGTCAAGCCATATACAACAGCTTTCCGCCGGAAAATCATACTGGACAAAACAGGACAGCGCCGCGACGCTCACCCTGCACAGGGACAGCCTGTGCAGCGGTCCGCTGATCATCAATTTGCATAAAACCGAGTATGGCTGGAACCAGATAGCCTCGCCCTATCCGTATCCGGTGAAGTGGAATAAAGACCTTACCTTGTGGAAATGGAACCCGCAGATACGCGACTTCGAGGAGTCGGAAGGGGTGCTCTATCCGTGGGAAGGGTACTGGGTGCTTGCCGATAATCCGGACACCGCGTTACTCTCGCCGGAGCCCTATTTTCTAACCCGTGCCTATTCCAAACGTTCGAAAACCTGTTTTGCCGATAAAGCAGAGTGGACATTCTGTATCGAACTGACCTCGAATATCAACCGGGACGCCGACAACCTGTTTGGCGTGAGCAAGCATGCAAAGGACGGTTACGACAGGCTTGACCGGCCCGAGCCGCCGCGCATGGGCAGAGAACCGTACCTCTTTTTTGCGCACCCGGAGTGGAAAAAATCGATCAATGAGTTTGCAAGCGATATCAGGCATACCTGGAACGACAGGGAGAATGTGTTCCAGATCGGCATATCGCCGTGCACAAAAGAGGTAACTGCGCTGAATCTGGACATAAGCGGGTATACGAGCGAGATGCCCGTCTATCTTTTCGTGAACACCGGTACTGACGTTGTTGCATACAAACAGGGGAAGTCTATTACCATGACGCCGTCGGATCAGGTGCAGTACCGGACAGTGTTTGCCACCGGCGACAGGGATTTTTTAAACAGGCTGCCAACCAGGTTTGTTATGAATAATCCCTACCCGAATCCGTGCAGACCTGCGACAACTATTCGATATACCCTGCCCTATCGCTGGGAGAACAACGGCTGGCTTAATGCAGAGCCGTACAAGGTAAAGCTGGTAATCTACGATGCGCGCGGACGCGAGGTGTGCGAACTGGTGAACAGGAAGCAGGAACCGGGACATTACAGGGTATTATGGCGGGGCAAGGGCGATACCGGCAGGATGGTGGCGTCGGGGTTCTATTTCGCACGGCTGGAGGCGGGCAAGTACTCGTCGGTGAAGAAGATAATTGCGATACGATAGAGGAATATCCAATTTCCAACAGAAGAAGAATAATTGAATATCGAATATCGAACAAGGAACTCCGAATATCGAAGGAGAAATGCAGTACCCCGACAGTGGAGGAGGGGAAGGAATTTCCAATGTAGAATGTAGTGGCGCCAGGCGAAGTCTGGAGCAAAAGGATAGATGACAAGGGAGTTACTTGAAATTTGCTAAAGGAGTCCAGAGGGTTCAAAACCCTCCCGGTAAAGGGTTGCCGCCAACCGGAAGCGAGTCTTGCCCGTGTAGGGAAACCGAAGCGTGGAAGCGTAGACAGCGAGTACAGAAGCTGTGTGAATCAGCCTCGAAAATACATTTAACGTTGTGGTCTTCGTCGTCTACATAGCGGGGACAAAATGAAACTGTCGCGAAGGCATGACAGGAGTAGCACGACCGGGGTCTGTTTGAGCAGAGCAGATGTACGAGAGGATTCCCCAGAAACCTGGGATACCCTAACTTCTCCACCGTAAGAAATGCTGTCGAGGGCGACCGTTGGGAGAAACCATGAATAGTCCTGGCCTGTTACGGGAGGGCACCCGTCCTGTAGAGGAGACACGAACAATCGGATGCGGCGGTGGTATTGCCGATCGGAGGCGACGAAGAGAGGCAAGACGGAAGAAGGGAGTCTTAGCATAGTCATAGTACCGGGGATTTTGGCGAACCTGAACCGAAGGGAGCCGAAGGAGGAAAGGACTATGTCGGGAGATGGAACTGTTGTTGAGAAACACAAAAGGATTCACAGAAATCTATGAGTGTGCAAACGAAACAGCAACGGATAGCAGAGCTTGCGAGGCGTATGCCGAGGGAAGCCATTAAGTCCCTCAATCACTACATTGATGAGGAGTGGTTACATGAGGCGTACCGGCGGACGCGAAAGGATGCTGCTGAAGGAATAGACTTGGTGACAGCTGCGGAGTATGGGAAAGACCTTGACGAGAATATTCGGTCGTTACTGAACAGACTGAAATCAGGGCAATACTATGCACCGGCGGTAAAGCGAGTCTATATACCGAAAGGAGAGCGTACGGACGAATTGCGTCCCATAGGTATACCAACCTTTGAGGATAAAGTACTCCAGCGAGCCATAAACATGGTGCTGGAACCGATATTCGAGGAGGATTTTCTTGACTGCTCCTATGGATTTCGTCCGAGACGATCAGTCCATCAAGCTGTAGAGCTGTTATGGCGGACAGCAAAATTCTATGGTGGTTGTTGGGTGCTTGAGGTTGATATACGGAAATATTTTGACACGATCAGGCATGAGCATTTGCGTACGTTTTACAAGCAACGGGTATGCGACGGAGTGATAACACGTGTAATAGGGAAATGGCTGAAGGCTGGGGTGATGGAAGGTGGGACGATACACTATCCTGAGGAAGGAACGCCACAGGGGGGTGTAATTTCTCCGCTTTTAAGCAATCTCTACCTTCACGAAGTGCTGGACAAGTGGTTTGAGGAAGAAATCAGGCCACGATTAAGAGGCAGAGCCCAGTTGATTCGGTTTGCGGACGACGCTATCATAGTGTTTGAGATTAAGGAAGATGCAGACCGGGTACAGGGAGTAATAGTGAAACGGTTTGAGCGATTTGGCTTAACAGTTCATCCGGAAAAGACGCGGTTGGTGCAGTATGCCAAACCCGATAATAAGGGCGGAGATACCAATACCTTTGACTTTTTGGGATTTACCCACTATTGGGGTAAATCGCGTTCTGGACAATGGATACCGAAACGTAAGACCGCCAAAAGTCGATTGAAGCGGTCGATACGGAAAGTGTATCTTTGGTGCGAAGCAAACCGCCATTTGCCGATAGGTGAACAGTGGAAAACGCTCTGTGGGAAAGTTCGGGGACACTATAACTTCTTCGGGATTACATTTAACTCGAAAAGCATAGCACTGTTCTTTGAACAAGCGAAGCGATCATGGCAGAAATGGCTCAACCGCAGAAATCGTGAAAACAATATGGACTGGGAGAAATTTAATCGATTGTTAGCAAAGTATCCATTACCACAACCAAGGATAGTTCACTCATATGCAGCATAGCGAAACCATCAACCGAGGAACCGTATGCGTTAATTGCGCTCGTACGGGTCTGTGGGGGCTTCGGGTGGGTAACCACCCGTTTCTACCCGGAAATATCAAATTTCCAACAGAAGAAGAATAATTGAATATCGAATATCGAACAAGGAACTCCGAATATCGAAGGAGAAATACAGTACCCCGACTGTGAAGGAGGGGTCGGGTCAAATGAAAAATATACCATCCATCATGCTTCCCATGTTGATATTAGTGCTTGTATGCAACCAGGCATTCGCCGCCAACAAAGATACTCTTATCCAGGACACGTGGGCCAAAGTCAAAAGCTTCGTGGGCAAGGCTGAAGTACGTAATCCCAATTCCGGCCAGTGGCGGAGTGTGTATGCCGGTATGAAAATAAAGATGAACTGGGATGTGCGCACCCAAAATGAGTCTTCCGTCGAGCTCTGTTTCCAGAGCGGCACCGTTATTAAACTCCGGGAAAACAGTATCGTCAGCCTCTCAACGCTTTTTGATACGGATAACAGGCTTGTACTGGATAAAAACAGCCGGGACAGCCTTGGCATGGACACCCTTGCTATCGATGTGATTTCCGTCACTGACGAAAACAGGAAATAGCGGTAACATTAAAAGAGAGTAACGAAAGACTCTTTTTCCAAACAGGGAACCGTGCGTATCATCGGGTGAATATCATTTTGACATTATTATAGTAGTATTATACAATATAATACTGTTCTAAAACTGATTACAATCCATTAACCTTCAGAGATGCCAATGCGCTTGCCAGGACATAAAAACCTTACGGTTCTGTTTGCCGGATTGATGCTTGTGAGTGTGTCGTTTGTTTCGGGGCAGACGACACGATACGTTGATCATACCGCCGGAGGTTTGAATAATGGCTCTACCTGGGGCAATGCGCATACAAGTCTTTTTGCAGCTATTGATTCGAGTTCTTCCGGCGATAGTATTCTTGTTGCTGCGGGAGTATATAAACCTACAAACACTACTCGCCGCGATTCCACCTTCAGAGTAAAAGGATGGCAGAAAGTAATAGGTGGTTACCCTAATGGCGGTGTTGGTCTTCGTAACTGGAGAGTAAATCAAACAATATTAAGTGGTGATATCGGAACTGCGGATAGCGCCGATAACTCATATCATGTATTATCTATTATAAGCGCCAATAATGTTATTGTTGATGGCTTTATCATTGAAGGCGGATATGCGAGCGCTGATACAGGCTATCATAGCTGGGGTGGCGGTATATATATGAGCACCGGGTGGGCCGGGGATACCATACGTAACTGTATTATCCGGAAGAATTATGCTAAAAAAAGAGGCGGGGGCGTGTATGTAAGAAATATCAAAGCCCTGCTGCTTAATTGCAAGATCTACAGCAACAGAACCGACAGCTGCGGCGGCGGTGTGTATCTGGAGGATGATACTACCCGGGTGATAAACAGCACGTTTGTTAACAATATATCAGGCCAGTTCGGCGGCGGCATGTATATAAAAAAATCATCGTTTGGCGCCGACTCGATAGTAAACTGCAGCTTTACCCGTAACCGCGCGGTAAACGGTGGCGGTTTATACAATATGAACACCGGCGGAGGTAATCCGGCAATTATCAATACTATCTTGTATTATGATATAGCTGGAAATGTTCCTGATACGGGGATTGAAATAAGCAATAATGGCGGTTTCAGCATGCCCGGCATCAAGAGTTCGGATATTATGGGATGCGGCGGCAGTTCATCATGGGCTGGATTATCGTTCGGTTCTGATATGACCGGCAACATCGACACCTTTCCCCGCTTCTTTGATGTAGACGGCATCGATAACATTATCGGCACCGCAGATGACACATTGAAACTGCAGATGGGAAGCCCTTGTTATATGGCAGGCACGGCTGGAGGCTCCGTACCCATGACCGATATCGACAGTATGAGCCGCGGCACGCCGACGATAGGAGCATATCAGAACACCGTTATGCTTCCTCCAGGCAAAACCTGGGAAAACAGCGCGAAGGATAACCGGTGGGCTACCTCGGCAAACTGGTTTCCGGATGAAATGCCGTTGGGTAAGGATACGGTGATTATCGACGGTGCGATAACTTCCGCAGCCTGCACCCTGAATGTTAATGATTCCATTACGCTTATCAATTTTGTCAATAATCCCGGGCTGTTCAGTTTTTCGGCCTGCACGCTTAAAGTCGGCAAGGATGCTGATTTTTCCCAGGCAACCGGTATTAATGCCGGTACCGGAGCCCTCATATTCGGGGGGTCTCTGAATCATACGTTTAAACCCAAGGCCGGTCTGCTGTTTCCGCCGATTATTATGAACGGTGCATCGAATACATTACAGATTATAGACAACCCTCTGCGCGCAAAGCGGATTGAGCTTAACAATGGAACGCTGAATCTGGGTTACTATGCGGCGAAAGATACGGTCGAGGATATACAAGTAACCAACGGCACATTCTCGTTTGGAAATGCGCAACTGTATGTATCGGATTCAGCTAATTTCAGATATGCCGGATGGATAACCCCTGACGCTGGCACTCTGATTTTCAACGGCGCAGGAAGCCAAAAATTCCTCCGCTGCTCATATCTCTTTCCGGATATTATCGTGCAAAGCAGCGCCGCAGTAAGCGTGGTTGACACCAACCCGTTGAGTGTGCGATCGTTAGCGATCAATAGCGGCGGCTCGTTCACCGGGCCGCTCAGCCAATGGATGTATGTCAAAGGCAGCTTCATCAATAACGGAACATTCAATCATAACAACGGGCATTTAGCGTTTGACAGTTCAAACGGTGTGCATACTATAAATCCCGGTGGATCATCGTTTCATAATATGACTGTTGGCATAGGAGGCTCTTTTGCGACATATTTATTTGCTGGTGGCTTCATAACCGATACGCTGAAGGTAGATTATGCAATGATGGATCTTGGAAGTCACACGCATACCGCTAATGCTGTAATTAATGGCATGTCAGGAGGCGTAAATTTTAGCGCACCTTGCACACTAAAGATCAGCAAGACAGCAGATTTTTCCGGGTTTGATTCGATTATAACCGGCGCAGGAGTAATACAACTCATCGCCCCCGACACTCAGACACTGAAGCTTCCAATGAACGACACGCTTCCCGCAATCCTCCATTCCGGCGCGGGCAAGCTGAAGCTCGATTACGATTCGCTGGTTGCAGTCTCATTCACCCAGACCGCAGGCCAGCTTGATTTTAACTACAGGGATGTTATAACAACCGGCAATTTCCGAATTCTTAATGGAAATAGCTCCTCTTTGATAAACTTGCGAGGCCGGAACATCACCACCGGCGGCAGCGCGGAATTCCAGGGGCAGAGCGGCAGCCTGCTCAATCTCAAGCCGGATTCTGCCTGGACCATAGCGGCAGCAGGCCCCCTGACCGCAGATTATGCGGTTATCGGCAGGAGCACTGCCGCAGGAACAAAGGGAAAAGCTTCCGTCCGGTGCGTCGACAGCCTGAATAATATCAACTGGTGGTTTATGGACTCCCTGCCGCCTGATAATGACATGACGCTGAATGCCACCGTGATCGATACGAACAAAGTCATCCTGTACTGGAACCCTTCTGCCATCGATTCCAATGATGCCGACAGTGTGGGTATCTGGTATAAAACCAGCGGGGATTATCCCGACAGCGCGTATGACCCCACAGCTTTGCTTGCAGGAAAATACAGCCTGAATGATTCGATTGATACTATTTATGGACTAAACAAGAGCACTCTCTATTATTTCAGCCTCATGTCGCACGACTCGTCCGGCAACTGGAGCGATACCGCCACAACAGCAAATAGAAGCGCACGCACCTTTAATCCCGGTACGAAAATATGGAAAGGCGGGGCCGGAAATAATAACTGGTCGACCGCTGCCAACTGGGTGCCCTCAGGCGCCCCGTTGCTATCAGACTCGGTTATTTTTAACAGCTCATCGGGCTCTGTTTGCTCGCTATATGTTGTTGATACGGTTAAGTGCATCACATTGGAAAGCGGATTTGGCGGCACACTACATGCCGGGGCAACATACCTGCTCATAAACAACGCTCTCTCGGTCAACGGAGGAACGCTCAACGCAACGAGCGGAAAAATTAAAATACTGGGAAATTTCGGCCAAGCAGCAGGCACGTTTACCGCACCGTCGGACACCCTGTTTTGCGGCGGTTACTGGACGCAAACCGGCGGGACCTTTAATAAAAACGGAGGCACGGTTGTATTCGACAATTCTGCGCCGGTGCAGGTCTTCGCAAGCAATAATTTCCACAAATTAGTAGTGGCGGGTAATACCGTCACTGCGATTAACCATTACCTTGGTGTTGATTCCAATGTGGTTATACATAGCGGAACACTTACTACTTCCGGCGTTGCTCTGAAGTTTTACAACGATCTCTCTATTTCAGGCGGCAGTTTATTATTGTCGGGTGACACGCTTGACGTATCAGGGAGCATTTTTATCAATTCCGGCACGCTCCAGGCGCCGAACAGCAGCGGCTCTTTCAAGCTGGGAAGAGAATTCATAAAAAGCGGCGGCATGTTCCGGCATAATTTTGGAACCGTGGAATTTGTCGGAACCGCGACAGGCAGGAGCATCACCTGCGCCGATACGACGTTTAACAATGTTGTGATTAACAGCCTCGGAGGTTTTGGTATGTGGTACTTCGGTGCAATGTTCCGCGCCGATACCCTTACAATGGCAGCTGGAAGACTCATGCTCGGATCAGGCTCAGCGCACTACGTAAAAAATCTCATTACTACAGGCGGGTGTATTAATTTCGGAACAACGACCCTGCAGATAAGCACCGGCAACGCCGACCTCTCCGGGCTTGATTCAATCGGCAACAGCGGGACCGGGAATCTTGAATTCGCAGGACCCGGCACGCAGCTATTCATTCCGAAGGCGTCAACAGCCCATCCGAACCTTCATCATACCGCTTCCGGCACGCTCCGGTTGGCAAACAACGATCTTATTGCGGTGTCGGTGAGCAATAGTGCCGGTACGCTTGATTTCAACGGGAAAAATGCAGCAACGGTCGCCGGAGGTAATTTCTCTGTTTCCAACGGCACGTCGTCAACGCTTGCCGGTCTGGCAGGAAGAACCATTTCTATAGGCGGTATCGGCAGTTTCAGCGGCCAGAGCGGGAACCTGCTTAATATGAACGCAGCGTCAACCTGGTATTTAAACGCCGGCGGCATTCTTAATGCGAGCTATGCAGTCATCGGCAATTGCAATGCGAGCGGCGGGTCTACGGGTACAGCAGCAGCCACATGCCTGAACGCGGGCGGTAATGCCAACTGGAGCTTCATAGTCATTGATACAATCGCTCCTCAATCCATAAGTTTCGGCCCGCCTGATAACGCAGTAAGCGTTGGATTGAACGATAACTTTGTTATCACCTTTGGAGAACCGGTCAACAAGGGAACCGGCAACATCATCATAGCCAGGACGTCGGATAACACGGTTTTTGAAACAATTGCAGCGGATAACGCAAAGGTAACCGGCGGCGGGACTGCGGTCATCACGATAAACCCCAATGGTACATTCGCCGCTAAAACCGGCTATTATGTCCTGATCGATTCGACCTGTTTTACCGATACCGCAGGCAATAAATATGCCGGGATATATTCAAACACAGCCTGGAATTTTACGACGATTGATGTTGGAACCGAAACGCCGTCCCTTTCCCTTCCTGCTTCAAACGCGGCATTAGGCGACACTTTCACCATAGGGTATACGCTTCCCGAAAAAGCGTTGGCAGGATCAGTGAAGATGAGTTTTACCTGGGCAGGCGGCATCATCGATTTTGACGCTCCGCATGTGGTGGCATTCATTCCCGGTTACGAGACTGCAGGTTTTCATACCACGGTTTTGTCGGGAAACGATCTTTCGATGAATGCGAACGTGGATTCGGTAAGCAGCGATCCGAATGATGCGTTGGTTAAATATGCGATATATACGGTAAAGATTGAATATCAGGATTCGCTGGGCAATGCTGCGGCCCAGGCTACAAATACCGGCGTTACCTATGTGGGAGGCACACTTGGCAACTACGTGAACGGAGACATAATGAGCAAGGGCGACTCCGCTGTTATTGTCTCGTTAACCCTGATGGGCGGCCCATACTCGGAGGTGGCAGGGGTTTATTTCAACTTGAATCCGGGGTCGCCATCGATGGATACTTCAAAAGCGTTAAAGCTGCCCTATAAAGATACGTCGTTTACAATATATAATATCAAGGATCAGGGGCTGTGGTACGGCGCATGGGCATTGTATGACAGCACACAGATCGTGGGGGTGATGAAATACGACAGCGTGCCGATAGGTAATACGCCGCCGGTGCTTACGTTGCCTGCCATCGACACGGCGTATGTGGACTCGACCTGGACTGTTTCGAACTGTGCGTATGATTTGAACAACGACACAATAACGTTATCGCTGGTATCGGCCCCTGCAGGTATGACGATATCTCAATCGACATTATCCCTTGCCTGGAAACCAACTACCGGCAATATCGGAACAAGTCAGGTTATTGTTTCCGCAATAGACGGCAAAGGCGGCATAGCGAAAGATACCATGTTCCTGATTGTCCTTAACATCAACAGCGCACCGGTGTTGTCGCTTCCGGCGCTGGACACAGCGTATGAAGATACTGCCTGGACCATAACGAATTTTGTGTCAGACGCGGATAATGATGTCATTACCCTCACGCTCTTGAATGCTCCTGCCGCAATGACCGTATCGCAGACGAATTTGTCGTTGAGCTGGAAACCGGTAAACAGCGATGTGGGTACGCATCCGGTAACGGTCATGGCAGTCGATCCGAAAAACGGCCGGGATACGGCAACGATGATGCTGAAAGTGCTTAATACGAATGATCCTCCGCAGATCGATTCCACAGCAATACCATCTGTTGCGTTTGAAGACAGCCTGTATAAAGCGGCTATTATCGTATCAGATCCTGACATGAATGATTCGATAGCCGTTTTTTTGAGTCCGGCTCTATCCTGGTTAAAGGCCGAATCGAAAGTGATGGCTGGCGGCTACCGGTGGCTTATTGATATACGGGGCATACCGGGAAACGATAATATCGGAGCAACGTCGGTTAATTGTACCATGAACGATAAAAGCGGCGCCAAAGTCTCCATGATTATAACCCTTGTGGTAAATAATACCAATGATTATCCGCACATCGATAACGTTACCTTTCCGGATACCGTGTATGAAGACAGCCTGCTGCAGGGGATTATAAACGTGTCCGATCCGGATGCTGATGACACAGTGTCGTTGAGTTTCACCCCGTTCATACCGTGGCTGAAAGTGCAGAAGAGCCAGGGGAGTACCGATTCGTTGTGGCTGTTCACGATCAGCGGCAGGCCGGGTAATGCCGATACCGGCGCGATACAGTTTACCGCGACAGTCAGGGACAAAGGCGGATTACCGGCAGCTATAACCGATAAAATATATGTCATAAACACGAATGACCCGCCCCAGACCCTTCTGGTTAAACGGAATAAGAGCTTTGGCGCTCTGGAATATATCATGGATGGGCAGGATGATTTGGACACGGTTCTTACCTTTTATGCAACGGTATCCGATTCTGCCGGATGGTATGATACCGCGATAACCAACACAACCGGCCGGTTCCAGATGTATCCTCTTGCGGACGGAACCTATTTCTTCCGGTGTTATGCCCAGGATAAGGACGGGCTCGCAGACCCGACACCTTTCAGTGATACGGTCAGGATAACCGGGATATGCACGAAAACCTGGGCTGACAGCGGCTCGTGGAACATGGTCTCGATACCGGCCCGCTCATATAGTCCGGACCAATTCAAACAGGCCGGGGTGATAGTGCACTGGGACGAATCCAATGCCGCGGACGATATATATAAATATTATATTCGCGAGGATGCCATTCGCGAAATCACCGCAGGAAAATCATATTGGACCAGGTTAGACAGCAGCGTTACGATCAAACTCAACAGGGACAGCCTGTACACATCCTCGTGCACGATCAAACTCCGGAAGGCGGAATACGGGTGGAACCAGATAGCGTCACCGTATATATATCCGGTGCAGTGCAATAAGGATATTGACCTCTGGAGATGGAATCCCGCTCTGCGCGACTTTGAAATGATGACCACAAACGTGCTGAATCCCTGGGAAGGGTATTGGGTGCATACCGATAACGCGGATTCGATCGTGCTGGTTCCCCAGCCGGCGTTTGCCGTGAAAACCGCTGTCACGCGCTCAAAAACAGGTTTTACCGATAAGACGGAGTGGGCCTTCGGTATCGAGCTGATCTCGAATGTCAACCGTGACGCGGATAATCTGTTCGGAATACACGCTTCGGCAAAAGACGGTTTCGACCGGCTTGATCGTGCGGAGCCGCCGCGCATGGGCAGCGAGCCGTATCTGTACTTCGCCCATCCTGAATGGAAAAAATCCATAGTTGATTATGCAAGCGATATCCGGCAGAACTGGAGCGAAAAGGAGAATGTGTTTCAGGCCGGTATAGCTCCCTGCTCAAAAGAGGTAGCGGCGCTTGCCATGCACATCAGTGGCTACGAGTCCGGCATGCCGGTATATCTTTTTATAAATTCCGGCGCCGGGGTAATTCCCTACAGGGCGGGAACGGCGATTCCGCTGGAGCCTTCGGCTGAAACGCAATACCGGACGATATTTGCGACCGGCGACAGGAATTTTCTGGACAGGTTCCCGCAGAAATTTACACTGAACAACCCGTATCCCAACCCGTGCAGGCCTGCGGCGACTATACGGTACACGCTGCCCTACCGGTGGGAGAGCAACGGCTGGCTTACGACGGAACCATACAAAGTCAGGCTGACGATATATGATGCGCGCGGCAGGGCGATTTGCGAGCTGGTCAACAGGAAGCAGGGGCCGGGTCACTACAGAGTGGTATGGCGCGGCAGGAGCGATACGGGCGGGCGTACCGCATCGGGATTCTATTTTATCCGGCTCGAGGCAGGTAACCATTCGTCGGTGAAGAAGATAATTGTAATGCAGTAAGAGTATGCGATACGATAATCAAGAGGAGATATATCTATGAAGGAAGTACGTCCGGTCATTCATCTATGCCTCTGTCTGCTTGTGTGCATGGCCATGCACGGATTCGGCCAGAATAAGCCGGTTGAAGAAAAGGTAACCGTTAAATCGATCGTGGGCAAGGCGGAAGTTAAATCTTTAGAGTCCGGCCAGTGGCGTGAGGCGCGCGTAGGGATGATCATCAAAATGAAATGGGACGTGCGCACCTATGTCGAGTCAAGCATGGAGATTCAGTTTGAAAGCGGCACCATAATCAAGCTTGGCGAGAAAAGCGTGGTAAATCTTTCATCACTGCTCATAGATCAGAGCTCCTCTGTAACAAAATCCAATGTCAATGTCGCGACCGGGCAGGTCTGGGCGAACGTTAAAAAGATGGTCGGCAAGCAGTCAAAGTTCACCTTCGAGACGCCGACCGCAGTGGCAGCCATCAGGGGAACACGGCTGGGACTCTCTGTTGACAAGGATAAAACCGTTCTTGATGTGTACGAAGGAAGCGTCAACTTTAAAAAGAAGGGTTCCCGGAAGGAAAAAATGATCAACACCAAGACCAGGGCGATAATCGATAAAAACAATCCGGACATTGAGACGTCGCATCTCGACGATCAGCGCAGGGACGCCGACACCACGGGAGGCGATTTTCCGGGAGAACCCGGGGACCAGGATACCGGCGGCGTTGCAGATACCGGCGTGACGGACACTACATCGGATTCCCCGACAGAAGAGGAGGATACGGCTATTGAAGTGAATATCAACATCGAGTCGCCTGATGACAACGCGGTTTTGACCGAATCGCCGGTGTTGATCAAGGGAACAGCAACGCCCGGCGCGGTCGTGAGCATCGGGTCATGGCAGACCACGGCGGGGGGAAATGGGAAATTTACCATTTCCGTGGATCTCGTGCCCGGCGTCAATACGTTTATCGCAGTCGCACAGATAGGCACGGTATCAAAACAGAGCGACCTGTCGCTCACCTACGAGCCGCCGAAAAAGCTGTTTCTGTCGGTAACGCAACCTGCGGACGGTATGAAAATAACCGAGCCGATCATTACGGTGGCGGGGGTGACCGTGGCCGGAGCCGAGGTGAGCGTCGATGATAACGATGTTGCCGTGCGCGCAGACGGGTCGTTCAGCCATCAGGTACATATACCCAACGAGACCGGAGAATATGTCCTCCGCGTGGTGAGCCGGTTCAAAGCGGAGGAGATGAAAGTTGAACGCAAAGTCATGTATGCGCCGGTGCGCGAAAAGCTCGACCTTATCGTGACCTCGCCGGTCAACGGCCAGGTGATAAAGTCGAATCTGATGCGGGTGACCGGCAAGGCGGTATTCGGGGCGAAGGTGGCGATAAACGGCGGCGGCGGGAGCTTTAACCGGACTATTACCGTGGGACAGGACGGCTCATTTACCTGCGACATTAATCTGTATGAGCGCGACATCGGCGAATATGTTGTTGAAGTCAGCGCGAATCTCGACGAGACCGGTGAAGAAAAGGAAAAAGTGATGACCGTTCAGGTTGATATCAAGTCGCCGGGGATAAACATCAGCAAACCGAAGCTGGATATTACCAGCCAGTTTCAGGGAGCGACCAGGGTCGGCTATATGATAGCCAGGATCATGGATCAGACGCCGGAAGATCAGATAACGCTTCAGGCGGATATCAATGGCTCCAAAGATCAATATACGCTTGAGCCGAGCGGGCAGGAAAAGATTCTTCTTGATGAGGGGAAGAACAGGTACGCCCTGTTTGCTACGGATCTGGCGGGCAACAAGTCGAATGCGTTCTCCGGCGAAATATACTACCTGCCGGGGCCGCTGGTCATCGATATCATCGAGCCGGACGAAAGCATGTACAATATCAACGACCTGCCGCCCATGCCGGTGAACGCGAAAGACCTGTCCATGGATATTGAAATCGAGATTGACGACGGGATCGGTGACGTGGATGAAACAATTCTCTACTGCAGAGTGAACAACGCGAACCTGAAGAAGATCAATAAATATATCTACCGGGGGAAAATACCGCTTATCCGCGGCGTGAATAATTTTCTTGTTGAAGTCGAAGATATGGCGGGAAACCGGGAGAAGAAGACATTTACGATTACGATAAATGAATAACAAAATATAAAGTATAAACCTGAAATCAGCAGTTATGCCGTGCTCGTAATCGTAATCGATTGATATAGAAAATGGTTGAGCAGGCTCATAGCTTTACATATACAGCACCCTGCAGGTGAGCAGCGCAATTGTCATATATTTCGGATTTCGATATTCGTATTTCGAATTTTCTCTCCCCGTTCAACCCACCTGCTTTTTGCTCTCCTCCCACACCGCATCCATCTCCTCAAGCGTCGCATTTTTCAGCTCTTTTCCGGTCGTTTTGAAATGATCTTCTATATACCGGAAACGGCGGGCGAATTTTTTTACGGTCAGGCGGAGCGCGTCTTCGGCGCAGATATTGTTATGCCTCGCGACGTTAACCAGCGCAAACAATATATCCCCCAGCTCTTCGGATGCATGGTCGGGATTTTTGTCTAAAATCGCCTCACGGAATTCGGCAAACTCCTCTTCGACCTTGTCCAGCACCGGGTTCATATCCTGCCAGTCGAACCCGACGCGGGCCACACGGCGCTGGATCTTTTCCGCCCGAAACAGTGCGGGCAGTTTGTCGGGAATACCGTCAACCAGATACTTCCGCTTCTCCTTGCCCTTTTCGCCCTTCTTGATCTGCTCCCAGTTTGAAAGCACCTCTTTGGACGACGATACCTTGACGTCGCCGAAAACGTGCGGGTGCCTTTTTATGAGCTTTTCGCAGATGCCGCGCGCGACGTCCTCGATATCAAACGCGCCCGTTTCCTGACCCAGATCAGCGTGGAATACAACCTGCAGCAGGATGTCGCCCAGCTCCTCTTTCATCATGTCGGCGTCGTTTTCTTCTACAGCGTCGAAAAATTCGTAGGTCTCGTCGAGCAGGCAGTTGAGCAGGCTTTTATGCGTCTGTTCACGGTCCCAGGGACATCCGCCCGGACTGCGGAGCTTGTGAATGATTTCTATCAGCCGGTCGACCTCTTTACCCATGCCAGGCGCCTTTCCCGGCGCGTACGATGACCGGATCTTCGCCCGTAAGGTCGACAATGGTTGAACCTACCGGAGTATCCAGCATGCCGACGTCGAGAATGACGTCGATACCGGAGGAGAGCGAACTGATGAACATGGAGGGGTCGCCGCGGAACTGACCGGGAATATTTATGGAAGTATTTGCAAGGGGCACACCCAGTATTTTTATGAGATCAATGCAGGCTTTGTTGTGCGGAATACGGATGCCCACGGTTTTTCGCCTGGGGCACACTTTTTTGGGAACAAAGTTCGTTGCCGGGAGAATAAAGGTAAACGGCCCCGGAAGATAATGCTTCATAATCTTGTAATTCTTGTTGCTGATCCTGACATACCGGCTCACCTGCGAGAAATCGCAGCAGATAAACGAGAACAGGCGTTTTTTATCCTTATTAATTATAGCGCCTATTTTATCCAGCGCCTTCGGATTGTCAGCGCACGCGCCCATGCCATATACGGTATCCGTAGGATAGATACAGATGCCATCCTGATTTTTCAGGATATCAGCGGCGCTTTCGAGCAGCCGAACCTGGGGATTAACCGGGTGAATATAGTAATGAATCATAGTTTTATGCGATATGGAATGAAACGGATTATATGCTCAGCGCGTTTGATCGAGCTCCTGTCGAATACTATTCTTCTGTATCAAGTTACCCCTCACTATAATAAATATATTTTTCCCTCTTTCGTCTGCAACAGGTATTATTCTTGCCGGTTGAAATTATTTTTTAAGCACTTCAGCAACCCGCTGCATCGCAATTTCCACATTTTCATAATGATTAAAAGCGCTGAGTCTGATATACCCCTTGCCGCACGCGCCGAATCCGATGCCGGGCGTGCTGACAACAGCCGCTTTATTAAGCAGCAGATCGAAAAATTCCCACGAGTCACCGTCCGTTTTTATCCACAGATAGGGTGAATTGGCGCCGCCGGTTACCGGATAACCGAGTTCGGAGACTTTTGCGCGCATTAAGGCCGCGTTTTTAAGATAATAATCGCTGAGCTCCTTCACCTGCCTGCCGCCTTCGGCTGAGTAGACAGCCTCTGCGGCACGCTGTATGGGATAGGATACGCCGTTGAACTTTGTCGAAATGCGG
>Ga0105099_10000976_pt1 | contig 18652 bp, 17 predicted proteins | sample PPLLak3cmMay2015_2_FD_79138 | JGI IMG/M metagenome (GOLD analysis project Ga0105099, IMG submission 79138) | Freshwater sediment microbial communities from Prairie Pothole Lake near Jamestown, North Dakota, USA - PPLs Lake P8 Core (1) Depth... | ecosystem: Environmental > Aquatic > Freshwater >... | reverse complement strand
GGGCTTCATTTGGCTGTCTGCAGAACGGGTCGTTCAGGAGTCGCTCGCCGGGCTGGTCAAGGGCAAGCGCAGGGTGATCCCCGGGCGCCGCTACCGATGGCTGGCCGTGGCTGGGGGGAATGGGCTGGGGCAAGCACTGGCCTCCCGCTGGCGCGCCGCACGGCGGGCGGGCCGGGCTCGCCAGGGAGATCTTGGCCCAGCGGCAAGGCGTGAGTGAAGCTGCCTTCCTGGCGGGTGCCAGGGTAGCCGGCCAGAGCCAGTTGCGCCTCCGCCACCGGTCATGCCGTGCGAAAGCTTGCTTCATTGGCGATCCGGGCGGTGTGCGCCTACGGGTTGCGCGCACTTATGGAAAGTCTTGGCCGAGAGTGCTATAATCCGCTCCGCAACATCCGCCGGGGGCAATGCAGATGCGCGAGGCTATGGGCCGCTACCTGGACCACCTGAGGGGACAGGGGCGATCATCGAACACACTCCTGGCATACCACGCCGACCTGCGGCAGTTCAGCCGCATCCTCGAGGCGGAATTGGGCCGGCCGCCACACCCAGCGGACCTCACCCCGGATCTCCTCAGCCCGTATGTCAACTGGCTGGCCCGGCAGAGCTACCGCCCGGCGACCCTTGCGCGCAAAACGGCGGCGGTTCGCTCATTTCTGGAGTACCTGTACGCCCGCGAGCACAGCATTCCGGAAGGCCTTACAGCGGGCTTGAGAGCGCCGGCACCGCCACGCCAGTCGCCGCGGGTCTTGACCCCGAGCGAGGTCGGCCTGATCATCGACCTGCCGGCCCGGAGTGGTTCGCCGCGCGGGATGCGGGATGCGGCAATCCTTTCGCTGCTGTACAGCACCGGGCTGCGCGCCGCTGATGCCGTGCGCCTCAGACTCCCGGATGTCGATCTGGAGGCAGGCGTGGTGAAGGTGCCGGGAAGTACGCGGGCCGCCGTGTCGCTGGGTACGGCGCAAGAGCATCTGCAACGTTACCTTCAGCATGCACGGCAGCATCTTGCCGCCGCCCCGGGTGAGCAGGGCTTGTTCCTGAACCAGCGCGGCACGGTGATGAGCCGACAGGGCCTGTGGCTGGTCGTCAAGCGCTGGTCTCGGGCAGCGGGGCTGGGTGAGGATGTTTCCCCACATTCACTGCGTCACTCGCTGGCGCATCACCTGCTGGGTCAAGGGAAGTCCAAGCGTGAGGTGCAGCAGATCCTCGGCCTGAGCAGCCCCAATGCGATCCGGGTGCAACGGGAAGGGAGCGCACAGTGAGCGCAGTGCCGGAGTTCCTGACCATGGAGGAGATCGACAGCGTGGCGGCCTGGCTGCGCTCTCGCATTCCCGAGCTTCCCGAGGTGGGCATCTATTTGGGGTCGGGGCTGGGAGCGCTGGCGGAGGCGTTGCAGCCGGCGGTCAGCATCCAGGTGCAGGACATCCCGGGTTGGCCGGTTCCGGGGGTGGAAGGGCACAGCGGCAGACTGGTCGCCGGCCGTTTCGGGGAGAAATTCGTCCTTATGCTCCAGGGGAGAGCTCACTACTACGAAGGACATCCGATGTCGCGCCTCGGCTTGCCGGTGCGCGTGATGCGCCGGCTGGGCGCCGAGACGCTGTTTGTCACCAATGCCGCCGGTGCGGTCAATCCTGAGTATCAGCCAGGCGATGTGATGCTGATCCGCGATCACATCAACCTGTTGGGAATGGCCGGCATCTCTCCGCTGCGCGGTCCCAACCTCGACGCCTTTGGCCCCCGCTTCCCGGACATGAGTCGGGCCTATGACCGGCGGCTGATCCGGCTGGCGGCGGAGGTTGCCTCTGAGGCCGTCATTCGGGCACATGAAGGCGTGTATGTCTGCTTGGCCGGGCCGTCGTTCGAGACACCGGCGGATCTGCGCTTCCTGCGCGGGATCGGCGTCGACGCGGTCGGCATGTCCACCGTGCCGGAGGTCACCGTGGCGCGGCACAGCGGCATGCAGGTGCTGGGGATCTCCGGGATCAGCAACAAGGCCAACCTGGATGGCGACACCGTGACCACGCATGCGGAGGTCCTGGCGGCGGGCAAAGTGCTGGCGCCTCGCATGCTGACCATCCTCGAAGGCGTGCTGCGCCGGCTGTGACTCGGCCAGAGCATGGAAGACGCCATTCTGTTCGTCGACGCCAATCAGGCTTGGATCTACCTGCTGCTCGGCGGGGCTGCGGTCGTTTACCTGCGCCAGGCCATCCGGTCGTCTCGGCAGCGACGGGAGACTATCTTCGCCCTCGAGCGCGAGCGAACGACGGGTCGGCTGCGCGGATCGGCGTTCCTGCTGGCGACGGTGTTGGCGCTGATGACGGCCACCTTCCTGGTCTCGACCTTCGCCGCGCCGGCGGTGCCGGCTTCGATCCGGCCGACGGCGCTGCCAACGCTGTCGTTGCTGCCGACTGCCACGTTGGCGCTGGCCGAGTCGGGGGAGGCGCTCCCAACGGCCACCCCGCTTCCGGCGGTGGTGGTCGATCCGGCAGGCTGTCAGAACCCGCTGGCCACGCTGAGCCTGCCGGCGAATGGGGACAGCCTGAACGGCATCGTCGAGGTCGGGGGCACAGCCAATATCGAGAACTTCGCCTTCTACAAGCTGGAGTACATCAGCCTGGTGCCGGGTGCCGTCTGGCGAGCGGTCTGGGCGGGGACCACGCCGGTGGTGGATGCAGCGCTGGGGACCTGGGACACTTCGCTGGTGATCCCGGGCGACTATGGCTTCCGGCTGGTGGTGATGGACGCAGCCGGGAACGCCCCGCTGCCGTGCACAATCCAGGTGCGGGTGCAGGCTGCTCCATAGTCTGCAAGCCGTGAATCGAGGCAGTCCATGACTCAGCGCATCCACATCCATCAGGCGATTTCGAGCGACATCACGGACCTGGTGGCGCTGGACCACGACTACAGCACCGATCATGTCTGGCAGATGGCGCTCAACCGAGCCAGCGACGAGATCAGCGTCGTCTTCCGGCAGGTGCGCCTGCCGCGGCCGATGCGTGTGCACTACCCGCGGCCTGCCCAGGGACTGGCAGACGACTGGACGCGCAAGGCGGTCGTGCTCGTGGCGGAAGCCGAGGGGGAACGGCTGGCCTATCTCTCACTGGCGCAGGCTCCCGCAGATCATGCCGGCTGGATCTCGGACCTGGTGGTCTCGAGTCGACACCGACGGCAGGGGATCGCCACGGCGTTGATCGGGACGGCGCGCGCCTGGAGCCGTGAGCGTGGCCACCACAGCCTGTTCATTGAGATGCAGAGCAAGAACTTTCCCGCCATCAACCTGGCGCGCAAGCTCGGCTTCACCTTCGCCGGCTATAGTGACCAGTACTACCCAGAGCAGGAAATCGCGCTCTTCTTCCAGCTTGGCATCCGCGAGCGCTCCGAGGGCTGATGGACAACCTGTTCGTCGCCAGCCTGGTTGTGCTCAACCAGATCCTCGAGGCCGGCAATGCCATCACGGCCTTCTCGCTGCTGACCTATGCCCTGACTTTCAACCTGCGTGAGCGAGTGGCGCGGTCGACGGCCCTGCTGTTGGGCAGCCTGACGCTCGTCTATTTTGGCGACGTGATGGCCGGGCTGACCGGCAACCCGCAGGAGATCGAAGCCTGGCTTCGGATCGGCTGGCTGGGATTGTGCGTGCTGCCCGCCAGCTATCTGCACCTGAGCGACACCCTGCTCGAGGCCACCGGGCGTCCGTCGCGCGGCCGGCGCCGGCTGGCTGTCCGATTGGGCTACGTCTTCAGCCTGATCTTTGTGCTGTTGATCGGTGTCGCTGATTGGCTCGTCGATGGGTTGATGACCGTCGACCACAGCGTTGCCTACCTGAGCACCGGTCCGGGGATCTGGCTGTATCTGGCTTTCTTGGCCGTGACGCTCGGGCTGACCGGTCTCAACCTGTGGCGTGCCTACCGACGCTGCCTGACCAGCGCCAGCCAGCGGCGCATGGGCTACCTGATGGCGGGCAGCATTCCTCCCATGTTGGGTGCCCTGCCGATGCTCAGTCTCGGATTGACGCCGATGCTGCAGCAACCGGTGATCTTCTGGAGCCTGAACGCGGCGCTCAACGTGGCCGTCGCCATTTCGATGGTGCTGATCACATACGTGGTGGCGTACTTCGGCGTCAGCGTGCCGGACCGGGTGGTCAAGAGCCGGTTGTTCCAGTGGATTCTGCGGGGGCCTGTCGTCGCCTCGAGCGTGCTGGCGGTCACGGTCTTCGTCAATCGCACGGCGGTGTTCTTCGGGCTGGAGAACAGCCGCTCGGTCCCGTTCGCTATGATCTCAACCCTGTTGATCCTGCAGTGGATCATCACTTTGATTCGGCCGCCGCTGGAGCGTTATCTGTTCTACGGCGAGGACCGCCGCGATGTCGAGCGGCTGCAGATCCTTGAGCAGCGCCTGTTGACCACGGGCGACCTGCAGCAGTTTCTTGAATCGGTGCTGAATGCTGCCTGTGACGTGAGCGGCGCCTCCTCGGCCTTCGTGGCCGTGATCGGGCGGCAGGGCCTTGAACTGGAAGTGAATGTCGGCCCGGACGATCCACTGCACGGCGAGGAGGATCTTCCGGCGCGGATGGTGGCGGAGAATCTGCGCCAGGTTGAGCGTCTGGGCGCGATCTTCGTCTGGGGGCGCTACTGGCTGATCCCTCTGCGTGCCCAAGAGAGCGACGAGCTGATCGGGTTGATGGGGCTGTGTACGTCGGAGGCGCCCGACCAGATGGCAGAGGAACAGGCGGAATTGCTGCACGTGCTGGCTGATCGCTCGCTGGTCGCGCTCACCGATCGTCTGTTGCAGCGCGAGGTCTTCGAAGCCGTCGATCGACTGGTGGTTCGGGTCGACGAGATCCAGCGTCTGCGGGCGGCGGCACGCTACAACGGCGTGCAGCTGCTGGGCGGGGAGAGCGACCTGGCAGCGGGTCAGGCCGATCTGGCCGCGCTGGTGCGGGACGCCCTCAGCCACTACTGGGGCGGCCCCCGGCTGTCGTCCAGCCCGCTGCTCGGCCTGAGCGTGGTGCGCGAGGCAATCGAGGACCAAGGCGGCAACCCGGTCAATGGACTGCGGGAGATCCTGCGGCGCGGCATCGAGCGGGTGCGCCCGGAAGGTGAGCGCCGCTTCACGGCCGAGTGGATGCTGTACAACATCCTGGAGATGAAGTTCCTCGAGGGCAGGAAGGTGCGGGACATTGCCATGCGGCTGGCGATGTCCGAAGCCGACCTGTACCGGAAACAGCGGGTAGCCATCGAGGCGGTTGCCCGGGCAATTGGCGAGATGGAGCGCGAGGCGGTGCAGGCCAATGGCCGGCGGCCGCCGCTGCGCTGAGGGTGCCAGTCCGACTGGGGGAGACCGGTTGCCGCGCTCAAGGAATGGCTCACGGCGCTGCGGCGGTTCCCTCGGCTCCAGTTGCAGATTGGGGCGATTCCGGTATGCTAGCCAACGGCGGTGGGGCCGGGGTCGTTGAAGACGGCTTGCGCGAGGCGAGAGATGGGGTCGGTCATGGGGAACGGGGATGAAGGGGGAGGCGCACCGCCTCCGATGGATGAAGGCTGGTGGGCCTCCTTGCTCATGGACGATGAGCACACCACCCCGCCAGCGAGAAAAACTCCAGGTCGCGAAGAAGAACGCGGAGCACAGCCCCGCAGTCCAGCAGACTGGGCATGGGCACGGCAGCTATATGAGACCGACGCCATCGTCAACCTGACGGTGTCGGGCTGCAACCGCGGCGGGTTGCTCGTCGATGCGCGCTCGCTGCGGGGCTTCGTGCCCGTCTCCCACCTGGTCGACATCGAGCCTGCCGCCGACGAGCCGGAGCGGTCAACGCTCCTCTCCCGCTACGCTGGCCGGGCGATCTCGGTCAAGGTCATCGAGTATGACCCGGAGCGGGGGCGCCTGGTGTTCTCGGAGCGGGCCGCTCAGGCGGCGCCCGGTCAACGTAACCAACTGCTGGCAACGCTGCAAGCTGGCGCGCGGACACGCGGCGTGGTCACCAACCTGACCCGCTTCGGCGTTTTCCTGGACCTCGGAGGCCTCGAGGGCCTGATCCATGTGTCGGAACTCTCCTGGGGCCGGGTGGGCCACCCGGCGGATGTCGTGCGCTGCGGCCAGACGCTCGAGGTGATCGTGCTCTCGATCGATCGGGAGCAGGGCCGGGTCGCGCTGAGCCTCAAGGACACGCTGCCCGACCCCTGGCAGGCGGTGGATGTGCGCTACCACGTCGGCGACATCGTCGAAGGCACGGTCACCAACATCGTGCGCTTTGGCGCCTTCATCGGGATCGAAGATGGACTGGAGGGCCTGATCCACTCCTCAGAGATGGCGGCTCAGGGCGAGGGGGACAGCTGCCGGCGGCTGGAGGAGGGCGACCTGGTCAGGGCGCGCATCATCAACGTCGACGCTGCCGAACGGCGGCTCGGCTTGAGCCTGCGCCAGCTGGACCCCGAGGCCGGCCAGCCGGAGGCACCGGTCCAGGAGGCGGCATGGCAAGCGCTGCCTGCCTCCTAGCCCACCGGCGGCGTGGGTGTGCCGGGCGCCGGTCGACCGCGCCCGGTCTTTCTTTATCCCCCGAATGCAGGGAGCGAACGCGTTGAGCGCGAGTCATCCGCCTCGACGGCAGCGGACGACGTCGCCCGTTGTTCCCCGGCCCACCGTGGTCGAGCGCCTGACCGGCCGGCTGGATGAACTCCTGGCGCTGGTCGTAACTGTGCTTGCCCTGCTGGTCATTCTGGGGATGACCCGCCTGACGCATGGGTCATGGATGGATGCCCTGACGGCCGAGCTTAGGCGGTGGCTGGGGTGGGGAGCCTGGAGCGTGCCGCTGCTGCTGATGCTTGGCGCGGCTGTTCTTTGGCGGCGTGCGCTTGGGCAGGCGCCGGAAATCCCTTGGCGCCGCGTGATCGCGCTCGAGCTGCTATTGCTTGGCGTTCTCGGATTGCTGGCGCTGGCGGATGGCGGTTCGCTGGCCCAGGCCGAGGCCGGCGGAGGCGGAGGCCTGATCGGCTGGGGGCTGGCCAGGCTGGTGAGCGACGTTGCCGGCAGGCTGCTCGGCGCCCTGGCCTTGGTGAGCGTGGTGGTTCTCGCCTCGTACCTCCTGCTGCGGGAGTGGCGCCGAGCGCGCGGGCAACGACAATGGCCTGAGACGCTGGGCGGAGAAGCTCCGGCGCAGGTCGTCGCACCTTCCCGAGCGGCGGCCCCGACGGAGAGCACGGTCCGACCGCCGCGCCTGCCCTCCGAGTTCCGCAAATCGTTCAAGGTGGAGCCGGCACAGGCGGAGAAGCCGGCCAAGCCGGTTCGCCGCGACAAGGCGTTGCCCCCGCTGACCGTGCTGGAGATGGATGAGCCACCGCGTGTCAGCGCCAAGGAGGTCAACCAGACGGCAGGCCTGATCGAGAAGACGCTGGCGGATTTCGGATTGCCGGCTCGGGTGGTGGATTTCCGAGCCGGGCCGGCGGTGACGCAGTTCGCCGTCGAGCCGGGGTTCACCGAACACCTCACCCCGGAGGGCGAGAGCAAGCGGCAGAAGGTGCGGGTCTCCCAGATCTCGTCGCTGGCCGATGATCTGGCGCTCGCCCTCTCCGCGCCGACGGTGCGCATCGAGGCGCCCGTCCCCGGCCAATCGTACGTCGGGATCGAGGTTCCCAACCGGCGGTTGGCCATGGTCCGCCTGGGACCGTTGCTGCGCAGCGAGGCCTTCCAGGCGGTGCCGTCGGCGCTGGCGATCGCCCTGGGGCGCGACGTCGCCGGCCAGTCGATCGTGGCTGACCTGGCGGCGATGCCCCACCTGCTGATCGCAGGCACGACAGGTTCCGGTAAGTCGGTGTGCATCACCGCGCTCACTGCCTGCCTGGTGATGAACAACGCGCCCGAGGAACTGCGCCTGGTGATGATCGATCCCAAGATGGTTGAGCTGGTGCGCTTCAATGGTCTGCCCCACCTGCTGGGCAAGGTGGAGACGGATCTGGAGCGGATCACCGGGGTGCTGCGCTGGTGCACGATCGAGATGGATCGGCGCTACAAGCTGCTCGAGGAGGCCAAGGCGCGCGAGATCGAGTCGTACAACCAGAAGATGCGTCGGCGCAAGGACGGCGAGACGCTGCCGCGCATTGTGGTGCTGGTGGATGAGCTGGCCGATCTGATGATGATGGCGCCGGATCAGACCGAGCGCACGCTCGTGCGGCTGGCCCAGATGGCGCGCGCAGTAGGGATCCACCTGGTCGTCGCGACTCAACGGCCGAGCACCGATATTGTGACCGGCTTGATCAAGGCCAACTTCCCGGCGCGCATCTCCTTCGCGGTGGCCTCGGGCGTGGACTCCCGGGTGATCCTCGACAGCCAGGGGGCGGAGAGCCTGCTGGGCAAGGGGGACATGCTCTTCCTATCGCCGGAGGCTTCGGCTCCGGTCCGCCTGCAGGGCGCCTTCGTGGGCGATCGGGAGATCGAGAAAGTGGTGGAGTTCTGGCGCGTCGAACGCGAGCAGGAAGCTCCGGAAGCGCCGCCCAGCGCGCCCTGGGAGGAAGTGCTCACCCGGTCCGGCGTCGAAGAAGAGCCCGACGATGTCCTGGAGCGGGCGATCGAGATTGTTCGCCAGACCGGCCAGGCCAGCGCTTCCATGCTGCAGCGCCGCTTGCGGATCGGGTACCCGCGCGCCGCGCGCCTGATGGACCAGCTGGAGGAGATGGGGCTGGTTGGCCGGGTGCAGGCGGGCGGCCGAACCCGCGAGGTCTTGATCCGAGAGTCGGAGGAAGACGACGACGATTCCCGAGACTGAGCCCAGCGTCTGAATACCTGGGCGCGGCATGGCTTGACGCCCGCCGCGGGCACCATTAGCATTGGTCTTTGCTTTCCACAGGAGCCGAGAATGCAGGCCGACCCGCCCCCTCGATCACCGATGCTGCTGTCTGACCGGTTCCGCAAGTGGTTCAAGTGGCTTCTGGATCCGATTGCCGCAGCCCTGAACCGGGCGGGTGTGCACCCCAATAGCGTATCCTTGTTTGGCTTGCTCGGCACGCTGGTGGGCGCCTACCTGGTGGGGGTAGGGCAGATCCGCTGGGGCGGTGTGGTGATCCTGCTGATGGCCCCGGTCGATGCCATCGACGGCTCGATGGCCCGCCAGCGCGGGGTGAAGTCGCGTTTCGGCGGCTTCGTCGATTCGGTGACCGACCGCTACTCGGAGCTGGCGGTGTACTTCGGTTTCATCGTCTACTACACCGGGATCGGCGATCGCACGATGTCGCTGGTGGTGTTCCTGGCGGCTGCCGGTTCGCTGCTGGTGTCCTACATTCGGGCCCGTGCCGAGGCGGTCAGCTTCGAAGCGCGCGGCGGGCTGCTCTCGCGCCTCGAGCGCTACCTGATCCTGTGCCCAAGCATGATTCTGGGGTTCCCACAGATCGGCCTTTCGATCATTGCCCTTCTGGCTAATATCACCGCGTTGCAGCGGATCTTCTCCGTGCGGCGGCAGGCCGCTGGGACGCCTGGGGCAGAACATGTACGTTGACGCATACGGCCTCCACCTCGGCCCGCTGTACTTTCGCTTCTACGGCATGATCATCATGCTGGGCGCAGTGGCGGCGACTGCCCTCGCCGGCCGCCTGCTGCGCCGCCGGGGGTATGACTCCTCGCTGGCCTGGGATGCGCTGCTGTGGGCGCTGATCTTCGGCATCCTCGGTGCGCGGCTCTGGCATGTCTTCACCCCCTCCCAGTCGCAGATCGAGGCTGGGATCACTACGATGTACTACCTGACGCATCCGCTCGACCTGCTCGATACGCGTCAGGGGGGGCTGGGCATCCCCGGCGCGGTGATAGGCGGCATCGTCGGCCTGGGGATCTTCGCCCGGCGCCGGAAGTTATCGCTGCCGATGATGCTCGATGTCGCTGCGCCTGGCCTGGCGTTGGCGCAGGGGATCGGTCGCTTTGGCAACTTCGTCAACCAGGAGCTGTACGGCCCACCCAGTGATCTTCCCTGGGCGATCCCCATCCGTCCTGAGAACCGCCTGCCCGGCTTTGGAGCCTACGAACGATTCCACCCGCTGTTCCTTTACGAAGCGCTTCTGAACTTTGCCAACGCAGCTTTCCTGTACTACCTCGACACGAAGCACTCCGCCAGGCTCCTACCAGGCGATTTGTTCTTGATCTACCTGGTCACTTACCCGACGGCGCGCTTCTTTCTCGAGTTCATCCGGCTCGACATCTCCCCGGGTTTCGGGCTGAACTTGAATCAGGCCGCGATGCTTGCCGTCGCCCTGGTCAGCGCCGCCACGCTGATCCTCCGGCACCGACGCAAGCCGGCCGCCGCCTGACTTCGCCCGCCCCAGCCTGCCGCTGCTGCAGGGCGGCGTGGGAGGGTAGTCCGGTTGTCGAGCGTTGGGGGCGGGTGCTACAATCCCTCTGATGGTTCGATTCCTGATCGAGTGTGAAGAACTGTGCAAGCGCTTCGGGCGCTTGCAGGCAGTCGACCGCGTCAGCTTTCGGGTGGAGGCTGGCGAGGTCATGGCGCTGCTGGGCCCGAACGGCGCCGGCAAGACCACCACGCTGCGCATGCTCGCCTCCATCCTGACCCCCAGCAGTGGTCAGGCCACGGTCAACGGGTTCGACACGCTGACGCAGCCGGACCAGGTCCGGCGCTCACTCGGTCTTCTGACGGAGCATCACGGCCTGTACACGCGCATGCGGGCAGACGAGTATCTGACCTTCTTCGGACGCGCCTACGGGCTGCCCGAGGCGGAGATTACCCGCCGCGCCGATGAGCTGTTGCATCGGTTGGACATCGCCGACAGCCGCAAGCGGCGCCTGGGCGAGTTCTCCAAGGGAATGCGGCAGAAGCTGGCGCTCGCCAGGGCGCTGATCCACGATCCAACGGTATTGCTGCTGGATGAACCCACTTCTGCGATGGATCCCGCCAGCGCCCGGCTGGTGCGGGACGCGATTCTAGCGCTGCGCGGGGGCGCGCGGGCCATCGTCGTCTCCACGCACAACCTGGCAGAAGCGGAGATGCTGGCCGATCGGATCGCCATCATCCGCCAGGGAAGGTTGATCGAGCAGGGCACTCCGGCGGACTTGAAGGAACGCGTGCTGGGCAATGCTGTGATGGAGCTGCGCCTGACCGAGCCCGTCGATGGCCACACACGCGCCCTGCCGAAGGAAGTCCATGTGCTCGAGTCTGGCGAGCGTTGGCTGCGCTATGCGACCGATGACCCGGCGCGCGACAATCCAGCGCTGCTGCGCTCCCTGGCCGAGGCCGGGGCCTCGGTGCTGTCGCTGGCGGAGCGGCCGCGTTCCCTGGAAGAGGTCTACCTGAAGGTGATGGGGAACCCGCCGGTGGCGGAGGCGGACGGCGCGTGACGACTGTGGCGATGGGTCGGGCGCGGGGTGCATCGGCTGCCTGGCTGGTTGCCCGGCGGGAGTTGCGCGACTTCTCGCGCGATTGGCGCCTGCTTGGGCCGATCCTGCTGCTCACGATCTTCTTCCCCTGGCTGATGAATCTGACCGCAGGCATGGCGGTCGACTTCGTTAACCGCTACGGCGCTCCCCTGGTCGCCGAGCGGCTGATCCCGTTCTTGCTGCTGGTGGTCGGCTTCTTCCCGATCTCGTTCTGCCTGGTGATCGCCCTGGAGAGCTTCGCCGGCGAGCGCGAGCGTCAGTCGATCGAGCCGCTGCTTGCCGCGCCGATCTCCAACCGTCAGCTGTACATGGGGAAGATGGTGGCCGCCCTGGTGCCTCCGCTGGCGGCGGCCTATCTGGGCATCGGGGTGTATCTGCTCGGATTGTGGCTGAACATCGGCTGGCTGCCGACGGCGATGCTGCTGACGCAAATCCTGCTGTTGACCAGCGCCCAGGCGTTTGTCATGGTCGGTGCGGCGGTGGTGATCTCCTCGCAGACCACCTCGGTGCGTGCGGCGAACCTGCTGGCGTCCTTCATCATCATCCCGGCCGCTCAGTTGATCATCCTCGAGAGCATGGTGATGTTCTGGGCGCGCTATGAAGTGCTGTGGGGGATCCTGCTCGCTCTGATGATCTGCGGCGTGATGCTGGCGCGCATCGGCATCCATTTGTTCAACCGCGAGGAGCTGCTGGGACGCGAGATCGATCTGCTGGACATGCGCTGGGCGGGGCGCGTCTTGCGCAGCACCTTCTTCGCCGGCGCCCGATCCCCGGGCGAGTGGTATCGCGGGCTGTTCTCGCGTTCGCTGCCCCAGCTCAAGATCCCGGCGTTGATCATGGTGCTGGCGCTCGTGCTTGGCTACACCATCGGCATCCGGCTGTCTGCCACGTACACCCTGCCGCTCGATGTCCTGTCCATCGGGCGGGCGCCGCCGGGGGCCGAGCTCGACCTCAGGAGCTTCGGCCTGCTCACCGGGCGGGGTTGGGCGTGGGTGATGAGCAACAACCTGCGCGCCATCCTGCTCGCTTCCTTCCTGGGCGCCTTCTCCTTCGGGGTAGCCGGCGTCGTGTTGCTGATGGCGCCGGTGGGGATCATCGGGTACTTCGCGGGCAACCTGGCGCTCGCCGGACTCAACGCGCCGCTGCTGATCGGCGGGCTGGTGGCCCCGCACGGGCTCGCCGAAGTCCCGGCGATGATTCTGGCCGGAGCTGCGATCTTGCGCCTCGGATTGGCGTGGGTCAGCCTGCCGCAGGGAACCTCCCTCGGCGAGAGCTGGCTGCGGGCCGTTGGCGAGTGGGCGCGGGTCGGGGTGGGCCTGGTCGTGCCGCTGCTGGCGGTGGCTGCGGCGCTTGAGGTCTTCGTAACCCCGCTGGTTGCCATTCGTGTGCTGACAGGGTTCTGAGATGGCGCGCCTGGTGTTGCTGGGCACGGCCAGCGCCGTGCCGGACCCGTTGCATGAGAACACCCACATGGCGTTGGTGGGGGAGCAGGGCGCGGTGCTGGTCGACTGTGTCGGCACACCCGCCGTACGCCTGCCGCGGGCCGGGATCGCCATTGAGTCGGTCACCGATCTGATCGCCACCCACTTCCATCCGGATCACGTCTCCGGTATTCCTCTGCTGCTGATGAACATGTGGCTGAGCGGACGCCGGGCGGGGCTGCGGGTCTACGGTTTGCACCATTGCCTGAAGCGGCTGGAAGACATGATGGCCGGCTATAGCTGGGAGAACTGGCCGGACTTCTTCCCGGTGGCGTTCCACCGCCTGCCCGAGCGAGCGCAGATGCCCGTCCTGGAATCCGACGAGGTCCGGATCCTGGCGTCCCCGGTGCGCCACTTGGTACCGACGATCGGCCTGCGCTTCGAGGGCAAGGCCAGCGGGAGGGTCATCGCCTACTCCTGCGACACGGAGCCCTGCGCGGCGGTAGTTGAGCTGGCGCGTGGCGCCGATCTACTGATCCACGAGGCATCCGGTCCCAGCGCCGGACACTCCACCGCGGCGCAGGCTGGGGCGATCGCCCAGCAAGCCGGGGTGGGATCGTTGCTCCTGATCCACTTTCCACCGGGAGGGGAGGAGAGCGCCATCGGGCTGCGGGCCGCGGCGAGAGCTGCGTTCGGCGGCGAGGTTGCGGTCGCCCAGGACTTGTCTTCGTTCGAACTGTAGCCAACGCCGCCGGGCCTGCTGCGAACCGTGGCAGGCGCGGGAAGCGGCTGCAGGCGATCAGTTGCCGGACGCCGGGCGGAGCGTGGCGTGCAGGAAGCGGAAGTCTCCCCGGGCGGGCAGCAGATCGACCACCTCGAGCACGACGAAGCGACGCTTGCCCAGCGTAACCTGGTCCCCGACGCGCGGCGGCTGGTCGGCATTCAGGATCGCGCCCGGGTGCTCCTCGCCGGCGACCACATAGCTGACCTTGTACACCGAAGCCATGGCCTCACCTGCCTGTCAGGTTGCGGTGGCGAAGCTTGAACGACAGGTCCGCCGCCATGTTGCGCATGACCAGGTAGCCCACGTGGAAGTCGTGCTCGCAGAGCTTGGTGAACCGATCGCGATGCATGGCCTGCAGGACGGTCGGCTCGGAGATAGCCCGCACGCTGGCGCTGCGTGGGCCGTAGTCGACGAGGGTCATCTCCCCGATCAACTGACCGCGGCCCAGGTTCACCACGGCGCGCGGGCTGGCGGCACCGGGAGGGGCGCTGGGGACCACCTCAACCCAGCCTTCGCAGATCACGTACATTTCATCGCCCGGCTCGCCCTGACGGGTGATCGTGTCCCCAGCGTGGAATACCCGCTCGGCACACAGGGCTGCGACCGCCTGGAGTTCCTCGGGCGTTAGCCCTTCGAAGAGTTCGACCTTCTGGAGCAGGGGCACCAGGTCCATGCGCACCTCCATGAGGCGGACGGAGGAGAGGAGCGGGTCAAGCCTTGTTCCGATTCTACAAGGGAATGGCGAGCCAGCCAACGCCCAAACGGCCAGGTGTCGCGCAGGTGAAATGGCGCTAGCCGAGGCTGCCTGCTTGCGGCGGGTGTGGTAGAATGACACATCATCCTCGCCACAGGCAGTGAAGCCAACCCCATGAATCAACAAGATCCTGTGCCCCATGCTCCGGCCTACCTGTACGGGCCTGAGGATGAGCCTTGGCGTCTCCCCAGTGATGCCAGCGGCGTTTGGAAGACAAGGCATGGGGCGCATATCTGGCGCCCCCCAACCGATGTCTTCGAGCGCGATGACGAGTATGTCGTGATGGTCGAGGTCGCCGGGATGCGAGGGGGCGAGTTCGCGGTGAGCCTGGAGAACCGCGTGCTCCATGTCCGAGGCAGCCGCAGTGACTCGAGCGTGTCGAAGGCCTACCACCAGATGGAGATTGCCTACGGCGAATTTGAGACTGCTGTCGCCATTCCTGGGTCGGTGGACCCGGCGCGCATCGCGGCCGTGTACGCAGACGGCTTCCTGAAGGTCACGCTTCCCAAGACCAAGCCGACCTCCGTGCGCGTTACAGGGTAGCCGGCGATGCTGGAACCGATGCCATTCGACGCCGAACGCCGCTCGCTCGACGAATCGCCGGGGCCGCAGAGCGAGTCCTCCATCATTCCCGTCCAGCAGGAAGGGGAAGCCGACGAGGCGCACGGGGAATCGCTGCTGACGGCCGATATCCCCAAGGAGCTCCCCATCCTTCCGCTGCGCGGACTGGTGGTCTACCCGCACACCGCCGTGCCGCTGACGATCGGCCAGCCTCGCTCGATCACCCTGGTGGACGAGGTTGCCGGCGGCTCACGCCTGCTGGGCCTGGTGGCCTCGCGCAATCCTGAGTTGGACCTGCCCGGGCCTTCCGACCTGTATGGCTACGGCACGGTGGGCATGATCCAGCGCCTGTTCCGCGCCCCCGACGGGACCATCCGCTTGATCGTGCATGGCCTGGCGCGCTTCCGAGTGGAAGAGGTCACCTCGCTGGAGCCCTACCTTAAGGCGCGGGTGGCTCTGACTCCCGAGACCGTTGAAGCCGGCCTGGAGATGGAGGCCCAGGTTCGGGCCGCCAAGGATCAGTTCCAGAAGATCGCTGAGCTGGCGCCGGCGCTGCCGCGCGAGATCATCACCAGTGTGCTGATGCTGGAGGATCCCCTCCACGTCGCCTACACCATCACCAACTACCAGCGCATGGACCTGGACGAGGCCGAAACCATCCTCGAGGAGGACTCGGCGCTGGCCAAGCTCAAGCGGCTGAACAGCCTGCTTGGACGCGAGGTGGAGGTGCTGTCGCTCGGTCAGCAGATTCAGCAGGAGGCGCGAACCGAGATCGAGAAGGTCCAGCGCGAATACTTCCTGCGCGAGCAGCTGAAGGCCATTCAGCGCGAGCTGGGCGAGACTGACGAGCAGACGGCCGAGGCCGAGGAGTTTCGCCAAAAGCTGGCGGCAGCCGGCTTACCGGAGGAGGCCGAGAAGCAGGCGCGGCGTGAGGTCGACCGCCTGGCACGCCTGCCGACGGCGGCCGCCGAGTACGGCGTCATCCGCACCTACCTCGACTGGCTGGTCTCATTGCCCTGGTCTGCGACCACCCAGGACAACCTCGACCTGGCCCACGCTCGGTCCGTGCTGGACGCGGACCACTTTGGATTGCAGGACGTCAAGCAGCGCATCCTCGAGTACCTGGCCGTGCGCAAACTGCGCCTGGAGCGCAAGGGACAAGAGGAAGCACCCTTGGCCGATGAGATCCGGCGCGAGCGCGAGGGTGTGATTCTGTGCTTTGTCGGTCCGCCGGGCGTTGGCAAGACCTCACTTGGACGCTCGATCGCCCGCGCCATGAACCGCAAGTTCATTCGGGCTTCCCTGGGTGGAGTGCACGACGAGGCTGAAATCCGCGGTCACCGCCGCACGTACATCGGCGCTCTGCCGGGAAGGATTCTGCAGGCGCTGCGCCGGGTCGAGTCGCGCAACCCCGTGTTCATGCTCGATGAGGTCGACAAGCTGGGCCAGGACTTCCGCGGCGACCCGGCCTCGGCGCTGCTCGAAGTCCTGGACCCCGAGCAGAACCGGGAGTTCCGCGATCACTACCTGGAAGTGGCCTTTGACCTGTCCCAGGTGATGTTCATCACCACGGCGAACTGGCTGGAGACGATCCCGGCGCCGCTGCTCGACCGCATGGAGGTCATCCAGATCTCGGGCTACACCGAGTCGGAGAAGATCGCCATTGCCCGAGGCTACTTGGTGCCGCGCCAGCTGCGCGAGAACGGTCTGGCGCCGGAAGAGCTCAGTCTGACCGACGCCGCATTGAGCGGGATTGTTCGCTCCTACACGCGCGAGGCGGGCGTGCGCAACCTCGAACGCGAGATCGGCCGCGTGGCGCGCAAGGTGGCCACCGAGGTCGCCGAACACAAATCCGCCGCAGTGATGGTCGACGCCGCCCAGCTCGCGGGGCTGCTGGGCAAGCCCCGTTTCTTCGGCACCGAGGAACTGGCCGAACGGACCTCGTTGCCGGGCGTGGCTGCCGCCCTTGCGTGGACGCCCAGCGGCGGAGACATCCTCTTCATCGAGGCCACCGCCATGCCTGGCGGCAAGGACTTCTTGCTCACCGGCTCGCTGGGCCAGGTGATGCAGGAATCGGCGCGGGCTGCCATGTCGTATGTGCGCTCGGTCTCCCGCTCGATGGATATCGACGAGTCGTACTGGAAGACGCATGACATCCACCTGCACATCCCTGCTGGCGCCCAGCCCAAGGACGGGCCGTCGGCAGGCGTGACGATGGCGGTGGCGTTGGCCTCGCTGGCCACCGGAAGGCCGGTGCGCTCGGATGTCGGCATGACTGGCGAGATCACCTTGCGCGGCAAGGTGCTGCCGATCGGGGGCGTGAAGGAAAAGGTGCTGGCCGCCCATCGCGCCGAATTGCGCCGGGTGATCTTGCCGCGCCGCAATGAAGCGGACCTGGATGATGTGGCGGAAGAAATCCGGGGCGAGATGGAGTTCATCCTGGTCGACACGGTAGGCGAAGTGCTGCAGGCCAGCCTGGAGCCTGTCGCCCTCCCCGGACGTAAGCGTCCGGCAGCCAAGCGCAAGGCAGGCGTGCGCGCCACAAAGCCGCGGTCTTCGCCTTCGCTCCCAGCGGCGGACCGCCCCGCGCCCCAGCGCGCCAAGGGTCGGCAGGAGAACTCCACGCGCAAGCGGGGTAGCTGATGCCGACGGTCTTGCTGGTCGACGACGATCGTACAATGATCGGCCTGTTGGGTTCGCTGCTCAAGTTGGAAGGCTTTGAGACCATCGATGGCGCGGGGGGCGTGGATCTGCTCCCGGCCGTGCGCGCTTGCAGGCCAGATGCCATCCTGATGGATGTGTTCTTGGCGGGACGAGACGGACTGGGGCTGCTGCGTAGCCTGCAAGACGACCCGCAAGTGGCCAGCATCCCGGTCGTGATGACCTCGGGCATGGAGCTATCCGAGGAATGCCGCCGGTTGGGAGCAGCCGAGTTTCTGCTCAAGCCCTACGCACCCGAAACCCTCGTCGAAATCCTTCGACGACTTACCCAGAATTCCCAAGAGAAAGTCTGATTATGACCCGAGGAAGATCCTCCCATACACGAAAGAAGAGTGCAGCTTCCTCCCGCCAGTGGCGGGTGATGGACCTGCATGTTCACACTCCGGCTTCGGCCGACTATCAGGAACCATCCGTAAGCATGCTTGACCTGCTCCGGCGGGCCAAGGCGCGCGGGCTGGACATCCTGGGGATCGCCGATCACAACACCGTCGCCGGCTACGGTAAGCTGCGCTCGGAACTGGAAGACCTTGAGCTGCTCGAGAAACTCGGGCGCCTGACGCCTCCCGAGAAAGAGCGGTTGGATGAATACCGCAGCCTGCTGTCCAGCTTGCTGGTGCTGCCGGGCTTCGAATTCACGGCGACCTTTGGCTTCCACATTCTGGCGCTGTTTCCGCCGGAGAAGCCGGTTCGCGAGCTGGAGTATCTGTTGCTCAAGCTGAACGTGCCGCCAGAGCAGCTGGACGCCGGCTCAACCACGGTCGGGGCAAGCAGCGACGTGCTCACCTGCTACCGAACGATCGACGAGGCCGGCGGGCTGGTGATTGCCGCCCATGCCAACTCGACCAATGGTGTGGCCATGCGCGGATTCCCGTTCGGCGGGCAGACCAAGATCGCCTACACCCAGGATCCCCATCTGCATGCGCTGGAGGTGACCGACCTGGGGCAGGGCGGCCGACGCTCGACGGCGGGCTTCTTCCAGGGCACCAAGCCGGAGTATCCGCGGCGGATGCACTGCATCCAGGGATCCGACTCGCACCGGCTGCGGATGGATCC
>Ga0105099_10000975_pt1 | contig 18690 bp, 19 predicted proteins | sample PPLLak3cmMay2015_2_FD_79138 | JGI IMG/M metagenome (GOLD analysis project Ga0105099, IMG submission 79138) | Freshwater sediment microbial communities from Prairie Pothole Lake near Jamestown, North Dakota, USA - PPLs Lake P8 Core (1) Depth... | ecosystem: Environmental > Aquatic > Freshwater >... | reverse complement strand
TCGAATTGACCATAATTCGCTCGCATTATTGAAATTAAGCCCCCATTGAGAGCATTTATTACCCTCCATGGCGGATAATCTTCCTGGCGATTTTTATGGGTAAATTTGGACGATTAAACACAGCGTGGATTGAAACTTTGTCGTCTGTCTCTATTTTAGCGAACCCTTTGAAGAATCCCCCGCGGCTTGCCGCGGGGATGAATTCATGCCTTTCCGAGGGGGTTATAAGGGGGACCGGAAAGTCCCCCTTATCCGCATAGGCCCTTGCTCGGCGATATGCTAAAGTGAATGCGTGGGATTGAGAAGGACGAGTCATTCGGTCTACGACACGTGCTATCATCTGGTCTGGAGCCCGAAATACAGGAAGAAGATCTTCGAGCGGGAGGAGATTCGGGAACGAGCGACGCAGATGATTCGGGAAATCTGCGAGGCGTACGACATCGAAATCTTGGAAATGGAGATCATGGAAGAACACATCCAACTACTGGTTTCATTTCCACCCTCGCGATCGATCGGGGAGGTCGTGAGGATAATCAAGAGCAATAGCGGACGGGGAATGTTTCGCGAGTTCCCGAGTATGAAAAGAAAACTGTGGGGTGGGGAGTTATGGGAAGATGGGTATTTTGCCCGCACGGTTGGAGACCGGATGACTCGGGACGTGGTGGACAAGTATATCAAGCATCATCGCGACCTAGAGCAAGGGCCTGCGCAGCTTGCTTTGAAGCTGCGCTGAGATGCCCCGCGGCTTGCCGCGGGGTAATCACTATATACATCTAGACAGCAACGATGGGCTATATTCTTACTCGGGCGCAAAGTTTAGATCAGGGAAAAAACCAGCCAACACCATTTTTAAATATGATCCCAACGGAAAGGAAATTGCTTCTTTTGCCCCGTTTCCTGAAGCCGCTAATGAGATTGATTTTAGCGCCATTCAAGATGGGATGACGATTGACGTGGATAATTATATTTACGAAATGAATCCTCTTTATTATCAGATACGAAAGTATACGATTGAGGGCGACTTAATAAAAACTTTTTCACGAAAGACAAAAATATTTAAAATAATCCCGTCTAAACATGGGGATAATCCGATAATAGTAAAAGGCCCATACTATTTAAGAAAAGGGCTCATTCTAGTACAAGTTAGCGAGCATCTGGAGATATATAATACCGAAGGGCGATTGATTGCGGGAGAACTTCCATTTTCATTGAACATAGTTGGCTGTAATAACAATTCCATTTATGCCGAGGTATGGGAGGAACCGGACTCAATGGGAAGAATAAGTAATCCTAAGATAATAGAATATACATTGAGGCGTATTCTCTGAACGAGAAATTGAAGTATCCCTACGGATGCTTGCCGGGTTCGCTCCAAGTGCATAGAAAGATTGTCCGAACTTAGGAAAATTAAATATGGCTTGGCTGAGATCGAACCCTCGAACCCCATCAAATTTGAAGATTTTGCTAAGGAATATCTTGAAAACTACGCGGTTGATAAAAAAAGCAAAAAAACAGACGAATTTCATATCAATCGGCTTAAAGGGAAATTCGGGTCCAGGGACATAAGGTCGATCAGTTTTGATCTTGTAGAATCGTATAGGAAAAACAGACGGATGGAAGTCTCAACGGCTACTGTTAACCGGGAAATCGCATGTCTGAGCGTGATCCTATCCTATGCAGTCACTGAAGATAAACTCGCTAAGCATCCCTTCCGAGGGAAACTGAAGTCTCTGAAAGAGGACCCCAAGGAACGGCGGATTCTGACCGATGATGAAATTGATAGGCTCCTCGCTACCGCTGGAAAAAGCGACAGCTCCTTCCTTGAAGCATTCATCAGGATCGGGCTTAACACCGGGATGAGGCCATCGGAGATACTCGCAGATATATGATAGACGATAATTAAATTAAAGTCCGCCTTTAATCTGACCGAACCCGTTCCTTGACTCCCTTCCAACTTCATTTTACACTCGCCGGCGAGGGTAAAATTAGTTTTGCGGTGAAGCCGTTTTACGGCTGTGGAGGATTAGATGACTGCTTCCGCTTCTGCCCGACCCGTCATTGCGCCGGGATTGCCCAAGCCGGTCGGACCCTATTCGCCGGGCATGGTCTTCGATCGGCTTGTCTTTGTATCCGGCCAGGGGGCTACGGATCCCGCCACCGGCCAGCTCGCCGGGCTTGACGTCGCGTCCCAGACCGAGCAGGTATTCAGGAACATCAGGATCATTCTCGAGGCGGCGGGCACAGACCTCTCCCGCGTACTTCGCTGCGGCGTGTTCCTGGTCGACATGCGCGATTTCGAGGCCATGAACGCCGTGTACGGCCGGATTTTCGGCGATCATCGCCCCGCCCGAACAACGGTGCAGGTGGCGGCGCTCCCGGTGTCCGGCCTGCGCGTCGAGATCGACGCCGTGGCCTACCGGCCATAACCGTTCCCTGGAATCGAAAAAATACCGCGAATATTTTGTCTTCGATGCGTTGGCCCATAATCCCGGCTGGAGGAAAATCCGGTTCCGAGATTGTCAGATATTCTGCGTCCTCCTCGCCCACTCACCGCCGCTCATAAACGCGGTTTCTCTCGAATCCGACCCGGAAGCTGAAATTCAGGTTCGTCTGGAGGATGGAGTCGAGATAGGCCGTCGGGAAGCCGTCGTAGGAGTTGCTGTTGGGCGTCGTCGCCCAGGTCAGCGTTTTTCCCGGGACGTAATAATCGCCGGCGTCGGCGTCCGATTCCACTTCGATCTCTTCCAGGCCGTCCGCTTCCATAAGCCGGATGAGCTTACGATCGGTGTAAGAGTTGTCGAAGAAGAAAGATCCCCAAGTGTCCAGGCGCGCGTCGATGTGAAAGACCAGGAGACCGTCGCCGGGAAGATCGACGTCGTTTCCGACCCGGCTCCTGTTTTGCACCAGGAAGAATTCGGTGAACGGCGCTTCGAGGCTGAACTTGGGGAAGAAAATGACCGCGTCCCCGGTCAGGGCGGCCGGCTTGAGATAGGCGATTTGATTGCCTCCGGCGAAGACGCGGGGCGTGAGCCAACCGAGAATCATTTTGCTGAATCCGTTGTGGTCGCCCCAAACGGCGTCCATGCAATCGACGCCGCCGATGCCGCCCTTGGGCCCGACATCGGAATCGTAATCGTAAAGGTCGGGCAGCCCGAGGGCGTGCCCGGTCTCGTGAATGGCCGTGCTGGGCCGGAACGTCCCGGGATAAGGCCGGGATTCCCACTGCCAGGAGTATCCCGTCCCCTGGAATTGCTTGCCGTCCAGAACGAGCGGCCTCGAATAGGATGTATAGTATCCCCACCAGAAGCTGGCCCATTCGCCCGCCGGCCCGGTCCAGATGACGAGGAAATAGTCGATGTCGCCGTCGCCGTCATTGTCGTAGCGGGAAAAGTCATGGCCCTGGTTGTCGAAGTGGATGAGAGCCTCCCGGATCAGGCTTTCCCGCCCGGTGGTGTTCTTGGCTACGGCGGTCCGAGGGAAGGCCGGGCGGTACCAGCCGAGCGTCGTTCCCTGAATCTCGAGCAAGCCGTACGACGAGCGGCGGTAAAAAGCGCTCAAGCTCTCGTAGGGAAACCCGGCGCCTCCGTCCCCGAACAGCTTATCGTCGATGACGACGGCGCTGTTGCCCGCCGGATAATCGGAAAAATCGATGAGCAGGACGAAAACGTTGTTGACACCCCGGCTGCGAAGCTCTCCGGCGATCAACGGATCCCCTGCAGGAGGAGAGAAGGGTTGGTCCGGAATAGCGGGAAGGCCGAGGGCGCCCCGCCGCATCGACTCGAGCCGGGAACGAAAGTCCCGGGCGAGCCGCGGGCTGAGCCGATGATTCCCGAAGGATTTGGCGGCCGCGAGGCGCTCTTGCAGCGTGCCGTCCAGCCGGTATTTCGCCCATTGCTCGGCCGTCGGCGGGTCAAGAGAAAAAAGCGGGGTGGTTCCGAGGAGCAGAACACCCAGGACGAACAGCGCTTTGGATTTCATGGGAGACATCCTTTTAATTCGTCTTCGACCGTCCCATCCGTGCCGATGAGCCCCAGGCAATCGGGATGGAGGGGCATGAGGCCGTAGGCTTCGCGGCCGTTTTCGTCCCGGAGAATCCCGAGGGGAAAAAGGCGACAGACTTGAGGCCGGGCCGGATGAATGCGGCAGCCGTCCGGGCTCAGGAAAACGCAATCGCCGTCCGCCTTGACCCGCACCTCTCCGGACGCCGGATCGAGGTATTCCCGGTCAAAGGTCTCTTCCGCGATCCCCAGAAATTCGGCCAACATGGACCGCTCGGCCGGGGAAAGGAAGAGGCGCTTATTATTGCAGCAGGCGTTGCAGCGCTGGCACTTGAACGAATACGGGCTCCGGCGGCTCAGCCGGAACGAAAGCGAAGCGCCATCTTCGAACATGCGCGTCACCCGATGATGTTGAGAGCCTTGGGAACGACCGCGATCTCCAGGTCCGTGAACTTCGACCGCCCGTCGGCGGTCCCGAGGATCTCTCCGTCGGCCTGAACTTCCAGGGGGAAATCGGAGTGGAGACGGAAGGAAGCGGATTTTTCGAATTCCACCTGGCGAAACCGGCCGTGCCGGCCTTTTCCGGCCAGGCGGTAGATTTCCGCCAGCCGGACGAACGGGCAGGGCTTGATCAAACACAAGTCGAGGAGGCCGTCGTCGGTCCGGGCTTCGGGCGCGAACAGCCGTCCCGTCGCCCAGTACCGGATATTGGAAAAGACCGCGGCCAGGAATTTCCCGGATGTCGTCTTTCCGCCGCCTTCGATCTCCAGGCGCAACGGCACTTCGCGCGACCAGAGGGCTGCCCGAATGGCCAGGTATCCGGCGGCCCATTGCATCCGGGCGGTTTTCCACCGCCGCTCGGCCATCCGGGCGATCCGCCGGTTGACCACGGCCCCGAGCCCGACGTTGGCCTGCCCCAGGAAGCATCCGATGACCTCGCTTCCCGCCCGGACGACGCCGAGGTCGATCCGCCGGGTTCGGCCTTCTTTGAGGGCGAGGATCGACTTTTCCAACCGGTCCTGGCCGAATTCCCGGGGGACGTCGTTGCTCGAACCGAGCGGGATCATGCCCAGCGTCGAGTCCAGCCGTCCGGCCAGGATCTCTCCGGCGATGAGCGAGTAGGTCGAATCGCCGCCCGCGCCGACGATAAGCGGGTGAAATCGGCCGGCATCGCGGGCCACTCGGCGGAGGTGCCCCAGGCTCTGGGTCACGACGAAAGTAAATTTCAATCCCGCCCGGCGGAGGGCGTCTTCGAGGTCGGCCCGTTTCCGGGAGGCCCGGCCCTGGTTGGACGAGGGATTAAAGAGGATGAGCATCGGTTCCATCGGACGTGTTCCTTTCGCTGCGCCCGGCCTTCATTTCCGCGGCCCGGGCGGCGAGAATGGCGTGCCTGCGATCCAGATCCCGGGGAACGAGGGAGAGGAGCGGCAGCCAGAGAATGATATTCAGAACCCAAAAGACGAGGGCCCCGGCCATGGCCGTGCGGAGGCCGAAGCTCGAGGCCAGATAGGAAGCGATGAGCGGGCCGAGGGCGTTCCCGGCCATATCCATCACCGCGGCAAACGAAATCATGGCCCCGCGGTGCTCGGGGAGGTTGACGTCCGTCAGCGTGCCGTACCAGTTCGGATTGACGCCCTGGTTGACGAACATGGCCGCGGCGATCCAGAGGATCAGAACGGCGATTCCGGGCGCGAGGAACGTTTCCCGGATTCCGGCGCCCGACGGGACCTGGGCTCCCGAGGTCAGAAACGGGATCATGCAGACGGCCGGGATGGCGTTGCAGAGGAGGGCCATCCGGATCTTTCCGCGGCGGTCTTTTTGAAACCAGGCGTCTCCCAAGCGGCCGAAGATGATCGCCCCGGCCGCTCCGGCGACAAAGACCAGGACGATCGCGGCGTTGACCGCCGCTGCTTCCATGTTGTGAACGTCCTTCATGTACTTGAAAATCAGGAACAGGACGATCGCCCCGGGGATGACGTCGAGGAAATTGAAGATCAGCCAGAGGTTGCTGGGCGCGGCCCGAAGCGCGGCGATGTCCTTCCGCGTCCAGCGGAAGCGGTACTCGGCTCCGGCCAACAGCGCTTCCCGCAGCTCCGGTTCCCGCGCCCCGCGGGCCGGCTCCCGGAGAAAGACGAGGGCTCCGGCCAGGGCGAGATTGATCGCTCCGATCAAGCCGTAAGCGGTCCGCCAATCGTCGCCGAGGCCTCCTCCGGCGAGGAAGCCGGCCATCCGGCCGGCGAGCATGGCCACGGAAAGAAAGCCGAAGGCCGTCGCCCTTCGCCCGGCCGCGGCCAGGTCGGAGGCCAGGGCGAAAACGGCGGGAACGATCAGGCCGATTCCGAGGCCGGCCAGCGCCCGGGCCAGGAAAAAAAAAGCATATCCGGTCCGTCCGTGGGGGATGAAGACGGTCAGGAGGCCGACCACGCCGTAAATCAAGGACCCGGCCAGGCAGAGCCGAAGCCGCGACCGCCGCCCGGCGAGCAATCCGGCGGCGATCGTCGCGGCCGCCGAAAGGAGCGTGAAAGTAAAGGTGACCCACCCGAGGGGGATGAGGTTCGATGTCTGCCCGAAGAAATCGGCCAATAAGGGGTTTAAAAGCGGGCTTTGGAGGGATTGGTCGGCGAAATTAAAGACGAGCAGGAGGGCCAGGACGGCCCAGAGCCAGCCTGGAGCCGCGGCGGTTTTCGAGAGGGAACGGCCTTCCATCATTTTCGTCTCTGCGGCCGTCCACTATAACGGAAAGCCGCCGAATTGAAAAGGGGGAGACCCCGGGGGCCGTCAATACCAGTCGGAACCGCCGCCGCCGTCCATGCCGCCGAAACCGCCGCCGAACCGGGGATTGACGACGTTGCTGTAGACCGAGCCGAAGCTGTAGCTGAAGCCCACGGAAAACCGGTATGTGTAACCCGAGGCGAGCTCGGCCCGCTTGAGGAGGAGCTCCTCGAGCGAAATTTCCCCCTTGCGGAGGGAGAGCTGGTCGTGAACGACCGAATAACGGCCGTCAAGAGTCAGGGACAGCCCCTTGATGAGCCGAAGGCTCAGATTGCCCTGAACCCGGAAATGATTGTAGGAAACGTCACGCAGGAGGCTTGCGGCCTCCAGGGAAATCTCGGCTGTTCCCCAGGGCTCGCGAGACTCGAAGGTCGTCGTCAGAGCGTGGCTCAGCGTCGCCTCGGACATCTTATCGTAGACCGTTATCTCCATGTACTTGTCGTAATTATATCCGGCCCGGTACAGGATGCGAAGCTCCCGGCGGGTGGATTCGGAGTAGGGAAAGATGTTAAATTCAATGGCCGGCTGGAAGGTCACGCCGAGGCGAATGTTGCTGTAGGTCGAATGATTGACATTCACGAAGGCCCCGATGGACCAGTGTTCGCTCAGCCCAAACACATACAGCCCGTCAATGGACCGGTGCCGGGAGCTGCTGGTTTCCTGGTAGTCGTCATAATTGTATTTGCTCGTTTCCTCGAAGGCCGAGAGACCCAGCCGGAGACGGTTCGTTGATGTCACCCGGCTGACGGAGAAGTTCCCGTTGAGCGAGCTGTTTTTCCAGGATTCCTCCCCGCTCATCCGGAGGCGGGTGCTGAGGCTGAAGACCCAGAAATCCCAGGGATCCGTGACGGCGGTCGGCTTGACTTTTCCGGCCATGCCCAGCGTCAGGACCTGGGCCATGGGCGTCCGGGCGACGTAAGGCGTCAATCCGAGCTTAAGGACCTGGACCAGTCCCTTCCTCGTCTCATCCTGCGTGTCGATTTTGTTCGAGCAATATTTCAGTTCGTTGTTCAAGTTCTCGAAATCTCTGAGGCCGATAAAGGCCATCGTGTATTCGTTGCCGCCGCTTCCCGTCCCCTGCTGGCTGATCAGGATGTGGACGTCGGCTTCTTTGCGGTCGCGGACATAATTGACGAATTCAATTTCCGTCTTGATATAATTCATGTCCAGACGCTGACCGTCGATGTAAACCCGGGGGGCGGATTTCTTCAATTCGTCGACGTCCTGGGCCGAAGGCTTGGCGTCTTCGGCGGCGAGGGTTCGGGCGGCCGGCAACAGGAACGCGGCGAAGATCGCGAGGATGAGGGCGCGTTTCTTCAAGGTCGGTCTCCTTCGTCGTTTCGAGTGATATATCCGATTTTAGACGCCGGGTTCCTAAATTTCTTCCCGTAGAACAAAGGGAGGGGAATGAAGGAAGGCCGCCGGTTCGAAATCGATTATCGTTCGAACGAGAGTGACCAGGATACCAGAATTCCGCCTCTCCGTCCAGTTCCGCTCTCGGATTTGGGCCGGATTCAGGGTATAATGCCCGGGACAGGGGACATACATGCTCGATATCCTCAGATCCCTCCGGCCGGCCCAGTGGACCAAGAACCTGTTTGTCTTCGCCGCCCTGGTCTTTTCCAAGGGCGTTCTGATCGGCGATTCGTTGGTACGGTCCGTCGCGGCGTTTGCCGTGTTCTGCCTGCTTTCGGGCGCCCTCTACCTGATCAACGACGTCGGGGATATCGAGGAAGATAAGCGCCATCCGAAAAAATGCCTCCGCCCCGTCGCCGCCGGGCGCGTCTCTCCGGGCGCGGCCATCGCCTGGGCCGTCGTCCTGGGAGGGGTCGCCCTGGCCGGGGCCTTCGCCCTCCGGCCGATGTTCGGCCTCGTGGCCGCGATCTACACCGTTCTGATGATCGCCTATACCTTCGCCTTGAAACACATCGTCATCGTCGATGTCTTTTTAATCGCCTCGGGTTTCGTCCTTCGTGTCGTCGCCGGCGGCGTGGCCATCGCCGTCCCGCTCTCCTCCTGGCTGATCATTTGCACCTCGCTCCTTTCCCTGTTCATCGCCTTCGGCAAACGGCGGCACGAAATCGTCTTCCTGGATACGGATGCCCCCCTCCATCGGCCTATCCTTCACGAGTACAGCGCCTATCTGCTCGACCAGATGATTTCGGTCGTGACGGCCTCCACGGTCATCGCCTATTGCCTCTACACCGTTTCGGACGAGACCATCAGAAAATTCGGGACGGCCAATCTGATTTATACCACGCCCTTCGTCCTGTACGGCGTGTTTCGTTACTTGTACCTGGTCCACCAAAAAGGCCAGGGCGGCAGCCCCGAAGAGATGATTATCCGGGACAAGCCCCTGGCCGCGGCCATCGTTCTCTGGATCGCGGCCGTGATCGTCATTCTCTATTTCAGCTGACAGTTTCCTCGTTTTTCAGACAGCGGAGGCTTTTCGGCTCCCGCTCGAGGTGAAAGATGAGCATGGCCTGGAGGGCCTTTTCGAACGAGGCGATTTCGGCGGCCGTAAACGGGGCGGAAGCGCAGGCCGTCGGCGGATTCGCCTGAACCCAGGCCACGAAACGCCCCAGCTGATCCCGGACTTCCTCCTTGCGCGATGGGGCGCAGGTGTTGCAGAAGACGCCGTCGCGCCGCGGGGAGAGCCAGCCCGGGGCCGGTTCGGCAATGATGGTTCGGCAACGGCGGCAGTGGCGGATGTCGGGCATGATCCCGTTGAGTCGGAGCAGCCAAGCCTCGAAATAGCGCGTCAGGATGACGGGCTCGACGCCGTCGCGGAGGGCTTGGAGAATCGATTGGAACAGCCGGAAGGCGAGGCTGTCCCGCGATCGGACCGGAACGAACTCCTCGGTTAATTCGACGATGTAGGACAGGGCGAAATGAGCCCGGAGGCCGGAGGCGACGTCGAAGAAGGATTCCCGGATGTCGCACCCGCTGATTGTGACCAGGTCGTTGCCTTCCTTCTCATAGAAGAAGACGGTCACGTGGGACAGGGGTTCGAGGGCGCTCCCAAAGCGGTTTCCGAATTTCCGGGCGCCCTTGGCCACGCCGCGAAGAAGGCCCCGCTCGCGGGTCAGGAAGACGGCGATCTTATCCTGGTCGGCCAGGGGAAAGGTCCGAAGAACGATGGCTTCGGCCTGGTCGCGCGGCATGCGTCCTCAGGCAAACAGGGTGAGACGGAAGTCCCGGATCTTATCCCGCACGATTTCCTGGGGAATGTCGAGCTCGGCCGCCGCCCGGGGGATGTCCCAGCGGTTCCGGCGGAGAGCGCCTTCCAAAGTTTCCCGCTCGGCCCTTCGGAGCGCTTCGGACAACGACGGGCGGGGGGCCGGCCCCTGCTCCCGGGTTTCGACGAGAAGGTTCAAGTGCTCGGGCCCAATCCGGATGTCTTCGACGAGGATGACGAAGCGTTCCAGGACATTCATCAGCTCGGCGACGTTTCCCGGCCAGGGGTAATTGAGAAAGGCCTGGAGCGCCTCGGGGTGAATCGATTTGGGCTTGCGGCCGTATTCGAGGCAATAGATCCGCAGGAAATAGGCAATCAGCACGGGGATGTCCTCCGTCCGGTCGCGGAGAGGCGGAAGGTTCAGCGGAATCACGTTGATTTTGAAATATAGGGCTTCATTGAACTTGCCCTTCCGGACGATGTCCCCAAGAGGGACTTTGCTGGAGGCGATGATCCGGGCGTCGAAGGGGACGGCTTCGGATCCGCCGATCGGCTCGAATGATCCCGAGGTTATGGCGCTCAGGAGGGCGGCCTGGGTGAATGAAGGAAGGGAATCGATGCCTTCGAGGAACAGCGTCCCGCCCCAAGCTTGCCGGAGCTTCCCCTTCTTTTCCTTGGACGGATCGGGGCCGTGGCCCTTCAGGCAGCCGAAGAGCTCTGCGTCGATCAAGGCTTCCGGAAGGGCGGCGCAGTTGACTTCGACGAACCGCTCCTCCCGCCGGGCGCTGGCTTGGTGGATGATGCGGGCGGCCAGCTCCTTGCCCGTCCCGGTTTCCCCGGTGAGAAGGACCCGGACGTCGGTCCGGGCCGCCGCCGTGATTTGGGTTCGCAGGGCCCGGAGGGGGGCGCTTTTGCCGACGAGGCGGTTCCGGGTTTGAAGACGTTCGCGAAGGCGGACGTTCTCCTCCTCCAGCCGGACGCGATGCAGGGCGTTCTTGACGGTCAGGACGACCTTGTCCAGCGAGAGAGGCTTTTCGAGGAAGTCATAGGCCCCCAGCTTGACGGCTTTGACCGCCGTCTCCACGGTTCCATGGCCGGAAATGACCACGACGGCCGGGCGCTCTTCGAGGCGCTGGATCTGGGCCAGGGCGTCCAGGCCGTTCATCTCCGGGAGCCAGATGTCGAGCAGGACCAGGCCGTAGCTTCCTTTCGATAAAAGGTCCAGCCCTTCTTCGGCCGAGGCGGCCGACCGGACGGCATAGCCTTCGTCTTCCAGAATTCCGCGCAACGAGGAACGGATGGCGGATTCGTCGTCGATGATGAGGATGTGTTCAGTGCTCATGCGGGCAACTCAATGATGAATTTCGCCCCCGAGGGGCGATTGCTTTCGATGCGGATGCTGCCTTCGTGCTCCCGGACGATCTGGCTGACGATCGCCAGACCGAGACCCCGGCCTTTTTTCTTTGTCGAGAACGTCGGCAGGAAGATTTTGCTCGTATCTTCGGCCGGGATTCCCGGCCCGGTGTCGGCGACCGCGACCAGAACGCGCCGGGTCTCCGGCTGGTAGGACGCTTGCAGACTGATGGTTCCGCTTTTATTCATCGCGTCGATTGCGTTGTCGATCAGGTTGATGAACACGCGCTTGATCTGCTCGGCATCGACGCGGATTTCGGCGGGGACGGCCGGATCGATTCGGATCTCGATGGCGACGTCGGCGAAGATGCCCCGGAAAAGGGCCGCGACCTGGCGGAGGATGTCGCCGAGGGAGGCCGGCTGGATGTTGATCTTGGGGAGGCGGGCGAAATCGGAAAATTCGTCGACCAGGGCCTTGATCGTCTGGGCCTCCTGGATGATCCCCCGGGCTCCTTCCTCGATGACCTCGACCGCCGTCGGATCGCCCTTCCGGAAGCTGCGGAGGATGCGCTCGGCGTTGAGCTGGATGGGCGTCAAGGGATTCTTGATCTCGTGAGCGACGCGCTGGGCGACTTCCTTCCAGGCGGCGATTTTCTGGGCATTGATGAGCTGAGTCAAGTCGTCCAGGGCCACGATCATGCCCGAAAAGTCCTCCCCCGGTTTGCGGAGCGGAGTGAGGCTCAAGGAGATGGTCTTGGACTGGCCGCCCAGGACCATCTGGATTTCCCGGTCGCTGATCTTGGTCCGGTTTTTAAGAGCCGTGTCGATGACCGCCCCGAGGTCCGGGAACCGCTCGGGGGCGAGGACATCCCGGAACGGCCGGCCGGCCGGATCCTTGTCGGGTAGGTCAAGCATTTCCCGGGCCGCCGGATTGATCGTCGTGACCAGGCCGCGGGCATCCAGGGCGATTACCCCCGTCGAGATCGCGTTCAGGACGGTTTCGATCGTCCGCTGGCGGGCTGCGACTTCGGCCGTTTTCTGGGCGACCTGGACCTGCCCTGTCCGGAGATCGGAGGTCATCTGGTTGAAGGAATCGATGAGGGTTCCCAGCTCGTCGGCGGCCGGGTCCTCGATCTTGATCGAGAGGTTCCCCCGCGAGACTTCCTTGGTCGCATACGCCAGCTTCTGGATGGGAACCGTGATGCTTTTGGCGATGTGGAAGCCGATCCAGATGGCCGTGAAGACGATGATGAGCGTGACGAAGATCAAGGTCAGCGTGTACAGCGTCTTGGTCATGTCCCGCTGGGTTCCCCGCATGCTGTAACGCTCATCCAGGGCCATAATCGAGTTCATCTTCGCGGTCAGGCTCTCGGGAAGGAACTTTCCGGCCGTGATCAGGACGGCGCCCAGCTTCGGATCGTTGAAGGACACGCCCCGGCGGACCATTTCGCCTGTTCCCATCGGCTTGATATCGACGAGGGGCTGTCCGAGATGAGCCCGTCGGACATCGTCGGTGTCCAGGTCGCGGTAGTCCTTCAGGGGGAGGTTTGGATTGAGCAAGGAGAACAGCTCTTCGTTTTCCAGGAAGAGGCTGATTTCGTCCAGTTTGTACTCGTTCAGCTGGGTTTTGATATAAGACTCGAGCCGAGGCCTGACGGCCGGGTCGGCCAGCCCGCGGCGCTGGATCTCCCGGGCCAGCTGCTGGGCGAAATGGAGCGTCTCATCGGATGTGGTCGCGTAGAAGCCGTCGGCGACCGCCCGGGTATCTTTGACCAGGCTGGAGATGTCGATGCGGAACCATTGCTCAATACTGTTGTTGATGACCTGGCTGGAGAAAATGAAGAGCAGAAGCGTGGGGAGGAAGGAAAGCGCGGTAAAGAAGATCACCAGCCGGGTTTTAAAGTGGGATCCGGCGACTTTCCTCTTCCGCTCGAGATAGAGCTTGGTCAGGTACCGGCCGAGGACGAACATCAGGATCAGGGCCAGGAGGAGGACAATGAACTGGAGGGCGGTCAGGAGAATGTTGGTGACCTTGCCCGGGGAGAATTCGGCCGAACCGCGGATGAAGACGTCGATGACGAAAAAGAGGACGATCAGGAGAAAGATGATTCCGACAACGACCCGCGTCCCTTTTTTCTGGCGTTGATCCTGACCGGAGTCCATGGAGATCAGCGCCCGTCGGCGTTCGGGGACGGAGGCGTCTCCTCTTTGAGAAACGTGGCCATGTTCGCGAGATTCAGCCGGATGTCGGTGAGGACGATGCCGGAACCGCCTAAAGGCCGGCCCGGCCGACCGTTGAGGACAAAATCGAATCCCCCGGCGTTGCCTGTCTGGAGCACGAATTCCCGCTCCGCCCGAAGCTCGACCGCGGTTCCTCCGGCCTGGATGCCATTGAGGGCCACAAGGCCGTCGGCGGTCACGTACATCCAGCTGTCGGCGGTGAAGCGGAGCTCGAGGCGGAGGCCCGTTTCAATGGGCGCGGGTTTCGCCTCTTGCGGCTTGGCTTCTTCGGGCCGGGTCACGGCGGCCTGCGGAGCGGCTTTTGCCGGCTCGGGTGTTTTTTGCGGCGGGGGAGAGCCGGGCCGGATCAGGAAGAAATAAACGGCGGCCGCGGCCAGAAGGACGGCCAAGACCGCAAGCATGATTTTCAATAGAGGGCGGCGCGGCCGTTCGCCGGATTCGAACAGATCCTCATCCGGAACGGGGCGCGTTCGGCGCGGCCCGCTGTCACGGTCTTTCTCGAGGGGCGCCGGAGTCACCTGGCGCTGATCATCGTACTTGGCCAGGAAAATCCCCGGATCGGCGCCGAGGGCTTCGGCATAAGCTTTGATCACGCCCTTGATGAAGAATTTCTGGGGCATCAGCTCCCACCGGTCGTTTTCGAGGGCGGCGAGGATGCGGGTGCCGATCTTGGTCCGGTCGGAGACGTCTTTGAGGGAGAACGAACGACGCTCACGCTCTTCCCGAAGTTCCTGGCCCAGGGTGGTCATTTGGGGAAATTCTAAGCCTTGGCCGGGGTGAAGTCAATGAAAAGGCAGTATTTTGACGTGTATTAACCTGGATTATTCATAAAAATTCTCAAATTTCTTATGTTTCTTTTGTATTCATTAAGATACAAAATCAGAGTTTTTACCCTTTGGGCGAGCCGATATGGCCGCATCTGCTTCGTTGCGAAGGGGGAAGGCGCCTCGCATCAGAAGCCGCATTTTGGGGTTCGAACAGAAACCTGGCAAATAGCCCTGCGGCGCACGTCCCCGAAGCCGCGTTGGTTGCTCATCCTCCTCATATCATGATCATTCGGCGGAGGGGGCTGCCGCCATCTCGACTCGTGCATAATCCAGGTTAGGACCGAAAAACGCGGCCGAGCGCGGCCAGGCTGCCCAGGAGGCCGGCGATGCCCCCTCCGGCGACCAGCCCGGCGAACTGGACCAGGGTCAGCGGCTCGAACCCGATCAAATCCTGGAGCGCGCCCAGGGACTGCCCGAGATAAAGCGGGAAGAGGTGGGCGGCGAGGGAGACCAGGCCGGCAGCTGTGGCTCCGCCGGCTGCCCCGAGAATCAGGCCCTCCAGGAGAAAAGGACTGCGGATATAACCGTTGGTCGCTCCGACGAGATGGAGGATGTCGATTTCTTCCCGGCGGCCGAGGATGTTGAGCCGAATCGCGCCGGAGACGACGGCGATTGAGATCAGGATGAGAAGGCCGCCGATGAAGAGGCCGACCGCGTCGCTCAACCGGCCGAGAGCCCGGATCCGGTCCGCCCAACGGCGGTTGAACTGGATGTCCTCAACTCCCGGCATTGCCCGGATCTCGTCGATGAGCCGGACGACCGGTGCTTCCGGAGCGGTCGCGTCGTTCAAGGTCGCTTCGATCGAGGCGGGGAGGGGATTGCCTCCGAGATTCTCCAGGACATCCTTCAGGTCGGGGAACTCCTTGATAAACCGGTCGGCGGCGTCCTCCGGCCCGATCGAACGAATCGAGGCGACGAGGGGCGAAAGTCGGGCCCGCTGCTCGACCGCGTTTCTCTCCTCGGGCGTCGCAGCGCCTTTAAGGTAGACGATGACGGCCATGTCCCGGGACAAGGTCCTGGCCCGGGCGCGGAGATTATTGGAGAGGGAGAGGAAGAGCCCGGCCATTAAAAACGAGAGGACAAGGACGGTGAACGACACGGCGTGGCGGGTTTTCGCCCGGCCAAGGTGCCCGAAGGCATCCCGGAAGGCCCGCCCGATCGTCCGCCCGATCATTCCGTCCCCCGTTCCCGGAGCCGGCCCTCGCGGAGCGGCAGGACCCGGCCGGCGAATTTGCGGATGATGTCCCGGTCATGGGTGCAAATGACGACGGTCGTGCCTTGGCGGTTGATTTCCCGGAACAAGGCCATGATTTCCGAGGCCAGATCCGGATCGAGGTTTCCGGTCGGCTCGTCGGCCAGGAGGAGGCGGGGGTTGTTGACCACGGCCCGGGCGATAGCCACGCGCTGCTGCTCGCCGTAGGATAATTCGGCCGGCGTATTCCAGATCCGATGATGCAGCCCGACCATCCGCAGGGCGATGAAGACCTTGCGCTTGATATCCTTGGCCGGAAGACCGAGGACGCGCAGGGGGACGGCGACGTTGTCGAAGACGCGGCGCTCCGGCAGCAGCCGGAAATCCTGGAAGACCACGCCCATCGCCCGGCGGAGGAGGAAGATTTTCGATGCCGGGATCCGGCGGATATCGGTGCCGCCGACGAGGATCTGCCCGTCGGTCGGCGCGCATTCGCGGGTGATGAGCCGGAGGAGCGTCGATTTGCCCGAGCCGCTCGGGCCGGTGATGAAGCACATTTCGCCGGCGTCGATGGTAAAGGAAACATCCGACAAGGCCCAGGCGGGTTTTTGATATTGCTTCCAGACGAGGCGGAACTCGATCATTCCATGTTAGAGAGTGAAGAGATACATCAGCCAGCCGAAGAGGACGGCTCCTCCGGCCATGATTGCGAACATGACCAGGCCGTATTTGAGGCGGCTTTTCTTGTCGTCGCGGCGGAGGAAGGAAAGGACGGTCGCGACGAATCCTGCGTACAGGATCATCGAGAGGAGATGGCTGCGGAAGATCATGATTTGGTCCCCGCGGCGATGTCATAGGCGTCGAGGGCGACGAGAAAATTGAGCAAGCCCGCCCCGGCGATATACGCCGTGCCGAATTCGAAGGTCGCCAGCTTCAGGTCGCCGATGCCGATCGGGAGGAATCGCGAGACAAGGTACAGGAGACCGTTGCCGATGTCGGCGAAGAAGGCCAGGATCGTCAGGGGATTTTCCGTCTGGAAGGGGTAGATCCGGCCGCCGAGGGCCAAACCGAGAACGGTCATGGCCGCCAGGCAGCCGAAGAACACCGCTCCCCGGACATACTTTTTCTGGGCGATATGGCCGAGGCCGGGAACCGCCCAACCCAGGACCATCATCCCTACGGCTTTGAGCTTCATAACGGGAGGTATCTTAGCAACGTTTCCTCGGAGACACAAGACCCGCATCTTCAATCGGTTTCCCTCGCGGAATCGCGGATGGCCGCATATATCTCCCGCCAGCCGCGGGGACCAGTCCCGTCGGTCCCCCCCGAAACGGGGCCCCCCCCCGCTATGCGGCTTCTGGGAGACATATGCGGCCATAACACGATTCCTCTCGTGCGTCGTTGGATGATTGGTCTTGTGTCTTAGGGGTAATCGAATACAATGAGCGCATGCCTGAGCTTCCCGAGGTCGAGACGGTCGCTGCCGGATTGCGGGCCGGGGCCGTCGGTCTGAAAATCGAGAGGGCGGTCTGCCGCTTGCCCAAGCTGCTCCGCGAAACGCGGCCGGAGGATCTGGCCGCGCTGGCCGGTTCCCGGGTCTCGGCCGTCCGGCGCCGGGGAAAAGTCTTGATCGTCGAGGCGGAGGAACGGGCCCTCCTTTTCCATCTTAAAATGACCGGGCAATTTTCCTGGGCCCGCCCGGACGAACCGCCGGACAAGCACACCCATTTCATCCTGGCCTTTGCCGATGCGGACGAAGAGCTCCGCTTCCGCGATGTCCGGAAATTCGGATTTCTCCGATGTCTTCCCTGCGCCGATGTCGATTCCAGTCCCGAGGTCGGCCGGCTCGGGCCCGAACCGCTTGAGATAACGGCGGGGGAATTCGCCGCCCGCCTCAAGGCCCGCAAGGGGCGATTGAAAAGCGTTCTTCTCGACCAGCGCGTCCTGGCCGGAGTCGGCAACATTTACGCCGACGAAGCCCTCCACGCCGCCGCCCTTCATCCGTTGACGTCAGCCAACCGCTTGAATCCGGCGGAGCTCGAACGGCTGAGGACGGCCCTTCGCCGAATTCTGAGGGCGGCGATCGCCGCCGGCGGGTCGAGCGTCCGGGACTACCGGAGCGTAGATGGTGAAATCGGCGATTTCCAGACCCGCCACAAAGCGTATGGCCGGGAGGGGGAGAAATGCCGCCGTTGCGGGGGGACGATCCGCCGGATCGTCGTCGGCGGCCGGGCGACTTTCTATTGCCCGGATTGCCAGCGCAAAAAACGCTGAGCGGCCCGGACGGGAGGATCCGATTATTCGTACCGGAGATTCCGGGCGGGATTGGCCCGGGCCGCCCGGAGGACCTGCCCGCTTACGGTCAGCCCGGCGATCAGAAAGGCCATGAGCGCGGCACCGGCGAAAGTCCGGAAGCCGGGGCTGATCCTGTAAGCGAACAGCTCCAGCCACTTTTGGGTCGCTAGATAAGCGATCGGCCAGGATAAGACGACGGCCACGGCCACCCCCTTTAAGAATTCCTTCAAGAAAAGGATCAGGATATCCGCCTCGCCCGCGCCCATCACCTCCCGGATCCCGATCTCCTTGACCCGCCGGGCGACCGAAACCGCCGTCAGCCCGAACAGCCCGAGAGAGGAGATGAAAAGGGCGAATGCGCCGGCCCACCCCACGATTCGGCTCCAATTCCGTTCCCGCCGGTATTCCCGGGCGAGCGTATCCTCCAAGAACTCGGAGTGAAAGGGGATATCCGGGCGGAGACCGGCCCAGATCTTCTCCAGAACGCCCGCCATGGCCTTCGTCTCCCCGGGCCGGATCTTGATGAGAAGGCGGCGGAATCCTTGGACGGAGGGGAGGAATGTTTTAGGGCCGAAGGCCATTGGTCCGATGGGCTCATGCAAGGACAGGACGTGAAAATCGCGGACGACGCCGATGATTACGGGATCGAACGAATATTCGGCGGGAAGCTTGTCCCGTCCAAATTCGGAAAACCTCTTGCCGAGCGGATCCTGAAGGCCGAAATCCTTGACCAAGGCCTCGTTGACGAGGATCCCTTCCCTGGCCTCGGCCGTTCCCCCCGGGGAAAAGCCGCGTCCGCTCACCAGGCGGATGTCTATGGCCCGCAGATAATCC
>Ga0105099_10000974_pt1 | contig 18695 bp, 27 predicted proteins | sample PPLLak3cmMay2015_2_FD_79138 | JGI IMG/M metagenome (GOLD analysis project Ga0105099, IMG submission 79138) | Freshwater sediment microbial communities from Prairie Pothole Lake near Jamestown, North Dakota, USA - PPLs Lake P8 Core (1) Depth... | ecosystem: Environmental > Aquatic > Freshwater >... | reverse complement strand
GGCGAAAAATGGAATTACAGCCGGATGCCGGAAGCATGAATTGAACAAACAACGTACCGGGGTATGCGGGATGTGCCTGGTAGAAAAGGAAAAAAGATGGCGGTGTTTGAGCAGGACGAAGCGTATAATGTGAATTACCGGCGCCTTGAAAAAATTGCTCTCGAAAAAGGATATGTATTAAATCAGGACGGGGAGCGGCTTAATAAGGTGATAGGTCTTATGACAAGAAATTACCGTGAGTACGGGAGCTATTACTGTCCCTGTAAACAGCGCCATCCTTTGGATAAAGAGTCGGATACGTTGTGTCCCTGCATAGAGCTTGACAAAGAAATTGATGAACATGGCTGCTGTACATGCCGTGTGTTTTATAAAATCAATTTATAAAGAAACGGTATGGCAATCATGGTGGAATAATATCGTTGTGCTTTGTTGAAAGGAGGTATCGTATGCCGGGGGGAGATAGAACAGGACCGATGGGTCAGGGAGCAGGAACAGGAGCCGGTAGGGGAAGGAATAGAGGGGCGGGACAGGGGCGTGGTCTCGGAGGCGGACCGTTTGCTGCAGGGCCCGGAGGAAACTGTATATGTCCGGGCTGTGGATACAGTATGCAGCACTTGTTGGGAAAGCCCTGTAATCAATTGCAGTGCCCAAAATGTGGTACAAATATGATTAGAAGCTAATAGCAAATGAACAAACAATAAAAATAAGGAGGTCTATTATGCCAGGTGGAGACGGAACAGGCCCGGGAGGAATGGGCTCGATGACAGGAAGAGGTGCGGGGTTTTGCGCAGGATATGCAATGCCGGGATTTGCGAATCCCGTCGCCGGATGGGGATACAGACCTGGCCGTGGGGGAGGACGCGGCGGCCGGGGACGGCGTAACCGGTTTTACGCCACCGGTCTGACCGGGTGGCAGCGTACCGCGTATGGATACCCGGCTCCAGGCGTTTACGGCTCTGGTGTGCCGAACTATGGACTGCCATACAACGCGCCGGCAGGGCCGACCAGGGAGCAGGAGCTTGACATGCTCAAAGGCCAGGCCGAATATCTTGAAGACGCGCTTGAAGGTATTAACAAGCGTATCGGCGAACTGGGCTCCGAGAAAAAAAGCGCAGAGAAGAAATAGATCGAAAGCGCCGGTGAAAACAGGGGTGGGAGCATTCCCGCCCCTGTGCATCGGGAGCGCACGATAACAGCGTATAATTGTGTATAATTTACAAAAGGATTAAACGATGAAAATAGCCATTACATCTTCAGGACCCGATCTTTCCAGCACCGTTGAATCACGTTTTGGACGATGCGCGTATTTCCTTGTTATTGAATCGGATACGATGGAATTTGAAGCCCTGGAAAATCCGAATAGCGCTCTTGGCGGGGGCGCTGGTATCCAATCCGCCCAGATGATGGTGGATAAAGGCGTCCGGGTTGTACTGACCGGAAATTGCGGACCCAATGCATTTTCGATTTTCAACGCCGCCAATATTCAGGTAATTACCGGTGTGCAGGGTGTTGTGCGCGATGCGGTCGAACAGTATAAATCCGGAGGATATACACCCACGCAAAACCCAAATGTGTCCAGTCATTTTGGCATGGGCATGGGAGGCGGCCAAGGCATGGGTATGGGACGTGGTCGCGGTATGGGTATGGGAGGCGGCCAAGGTATGGGGCGCGGTAAAAAGAGGTGAATCTGTATGGGCTGAGGTTCAGCCGTAATGATTGCGAATGTATTACTGCCAGCCGACTCGTTCGAACCAGTTATACAGCGACAGGTAACAACTTCGGCAGACTCTGTTACTGCGGTTACGCGAGGTAATACTGTTCACACCAAAGACTAGCGGATGCAGGTATTGTTCAGGAGAGTGCCTGTAAAGAATATTTTTTTATAGAAAACATAGATAAAGATATTTTAAAACAATATTGATGTACAATAATATGGATATATGAACGGCATTTTTAACAAACAAATACAACAGCAGCATTTTGAGATCAGGATATATCCCGACTCTATATTAAGAGAACACGCCCTGCCGGTCGTTGTATTTGATAAAGCACTCATGCGTTTTACCCATACTATTATCAGGTGTATGAGGAGATATAAAGGTATAGGTTTGGCAGCACCGCAAATCGGAGCGCTTTACCGTATTGTCGCTATCGAAGTTGAAAACAAACCACGCGTGCTGATTAATCCTGAAATCGTATTGTTTTCATATGATACAGATTCAAAAATGGAAGGCTGCCTGAGCCTTCCGGATACCTGTTATACTGTCGAACGGTATTTTCAAATTGAAGTAAAGGCGAAAAGCAGCGATGGACAGGATATTTTTTTAAAAGCAGAAGGGCTTCCCGCACGGATTATTCAGCATGAGGTTGATCATTTAAACGGCATTTTAATATGTGATAAAGAAAACGCGGTATCGGATATGGGCAGGCAATAGCGATTTGATTGGATACTACAAAATTCACAAAAAGGGGTTACTGGTATATGCCGACGTATGAATATAAATGTACAGAATGCGGTCTTCGTTTTGAGCGGTTTCAGAATATGAATGAAGAACTGATAAAGGCGTGTCCCGAATGCGACGGCAGCGTGGTGCGGCTTATAGGAACGGGCGCCGGTATTATTTTCAAAGGCAGCGGTTTTTACGCTACAGACTATAAGCAGCAATCAGCGTCGCCTACACGCTGCGGCAGGGACGCCACCTGTTGCGGCAGGGATACTCCCTGTGAAAAACCGCCGTGTGAGTGATTAATAAGGAATAAAATTCAAACAAATAGTATTGATGAAAGTATTTTATAAAGGAGACAATTCGTGGCAGCAAAGGTAGATCTTGAAAAGTGTGTCGGATGCGAGAAATGCGTTGAAGCATGTCCGTGTGAAGCGATAACCGTCGAAAACCATAAGGCTGTTATCAACGCGGATAATTGCGTAGAGTGCGGTGCGTGTATTGATGAGTGCAAACAGGGCGCTTTATCGCTGTAACTGTCGTATCTTGCATTAAACAGGCGCTTCGATAAAAATTCCTTGAGGAACGATGAATGAAAACTTTTTTCGCAGAAGAAATAACGACCGGGTATCATCCCCGCGGGTACAGAATCGATAAAACAGCTTCTCCGATGAACCGGTATACGCAATGGGAAGTCGATACCAAGGGGAGATGGATGCATTCCAAACCGGTATGTTTCCACTCATTACCGGAGCATGGCTGGGTTAAGGTGGAAAAATTCGAATGGGACGAGACCTGAACTATCTAACAGAGCACTTTTATTATATAGCGTGGAGGAATGCATAATGCCTATTTATGAATACCGTTGTAAGGATTGCGAAGAAGAGTTCGAAGAGATTGTTGGCGTTTCATCGGGAAAGAATCCCCAGTGCCCTTCGTGCAAATCGGTTAATACGGAAAAGAAAATTTCACGCATTGGCGGGGTCGGTGGCACAAGCGGCAACGGGTCGTGCGAAAATTCTAAATTTACCTGATCCAAATAGCATCGCCAAAAATCGGTCGATTTTTGAACTTGCAGTTGATTTAATATAAAGGGGGCGTCTATGCCTAAAGGAGACGGCACAGGCCCCGGCGGCCTGGGGCCTGGTACGGGAAGAGGCCGGGGATGGTGCAGAGGTTTTCTGTTTCCCCAGAACAGGTTCAGTTCGCGGAGATTGGGTTTTCTTGGAGCAGCCGTTCCCCTTATCGGTGCGGTAATCAGGGACGCGCTGAACCCTGATGGACTCATCCGGTCATTTTCTCGGAAGCTTTTAAGCAACAGGTTGGCCATAAGGACCCGGAAAAATGAGGCGGTGGAAGCGACGTATACGATAGTTGACAATAAAGAAACAAAACAGCGCGATAGCGGGGTTGCAAAAATACCTAAAGAAAGGAAAGCCAGATGAAGATAGCTTTTGCCAGCGGAAAAGGCGGCACCGGCAAAACAACCGTGGCAGTGAATCTTGCGTATGTAATTTCGCAGGCCGGGAGTGACGTTACATACCTCGATTGTGACGTTGAGGAGCCGAATGGACATCTGTTCTTAAATCCGGTCATAAGCAAAAAGAGAAGCGTCAACATGCCGGTGCCTGAAGTGGATGAATCAAAATGCACCGGGTGCGGACTCTGCGCAAAGATTTGCCAGTATAAATCAATCGCAGCACTTCCCGGTAAAGTGCTGGTGTTTCCGGAACTCTGCCACGGATGCGGGGGCTGCATGCGTGTGTGCCCGGAAAAAGCTATCACGGAAACCGGCAGGGAGATCGGCGTGCTGGAGATCGGCAGCGCGGGACGGATCGGGTTTGTTCACGGCAAGCTCCGCGTCGGGGAAGCTATGAGCCCGCCGCTCATCAGAGAAGTTAAAAAAGAAATTACGGACAGGGGTATCCACATCATCGACGTGCCGCCGGGAACCTCATGTCCGGTCATTACTGCGATCAGAGATACGGACTTCGTGGCGCTGGTAACCGAGCCCACACCTTTCGGGCTGTATGACCTCGGGCTTGCGCTTGACATGGTGAACGAGCTCAAACTGCCGCACGGCGTTGTGGTGAACCGGCATGAAGAGGATAACCTGCAGGCGCGGATTTTCTGCAAACAGCGAAACGTACCGATACTTGCGGAGATTCCCGATGATCGCCGGGTCGCCGAGGCATACTCCGTTGGAAAAATAGCATCAGCCGTACTGCCGGAATTCAGCATTTATTTCACGAAACTCCGGGACACCATCCGGAAACGGGTGAAAGATAATTGTGACAAGTAAACTATTTGATAAAAAAGGAACTGAATCATGAAAGAAATCGTCGTTATAAGCGGCAAAGGCGGCACGGGAAAAACAAGCGTCGTCGCGTCGTTCGCTGCATTGGCGGAAAAGCCGGTTCTTGCTGATTGCGACGTCGATGCGGCTGACCTTCATCTGGTTCTCTCTCCGCAGATAAATCAGCGGCATGACTTCAGCGGCGGAAAAGGGGCGAAAATTGCACCGGAAAAATGCACCGGCTGCGGCATCTGCTTCGATCTCTGCCGGTTTGACGCGATACACGAAGGCACGACATTCGATGAATTTCCTAAAGTTAATTACACCATTGATGAAATTGCCTGCGAGGGCTGCGGCGTGTGCGCCTGGTTCTGCCCCGAAAAGGCGATTGCCTTTGAGGAGGTTGTTAACGGTGAATGGTATATCTCGGAAACGCGTTACGGTCCCATGGTGCATGCGAAACTGGGGATTGCCGAAGAGAATTCCGGCAAGCTGGTTACGCTGGTAAGAAGGGAAGCGAAAAAAATAGCGGAGGAAACCGATCGCTCCTATATCATCGTCGACGGCTCGCCCGGTATCGGGTGCCCGGTTATTGCGTCAATCGGCGGCGCCGATCTGGTGCTTATTGTAAGCGAACCGACCGTGTCCGGCGAACATGACCTCGAACGGGTTGCGCAACTGGCGAAACATTTCGGGGTGCCGGCAATGGTTTGTATAAACAAATACGATATCAACCGGGACATGTCGAAGCGCATCGAAGAAAAATCAGAATCTATGGGGCTCACTCTTGCGGGGAACATCCGGTATGATAAAATGGTCACCCGTGCGCAGATAGCGGAGGCTGCGGTCGTCGAATATACCAACCTGCCGGTGGCTGATGATATAAGGAACGTGTGGCGGAATGTGGTTGCTGTTTTAAAAAACGAAGGAACGGAAAAAAATGGGAAATGAGGCAGAAGGAAAAGATGTTGCTGAAAACACGATGAAATTGCCTGATAATATGGGTCGCCTCAACGATCCGGACGGATCGGCATGGATAAAAGGATTATGCGGCGACACCATGGAAATGTACCTGGTTATCGAAAATGATACAATAAAAAACGCGGTTTTTAACACCGATGGCTGCAACGCCTCACGCGCGTGCGGTTCTGCGGCGGCACGTCTGGCGTCGGGAAAAACACTTAAAGAGGTTTTGCGCCTCTCTCCTGCAGACGTTCTTGATTTGTGGGCCGATATACCTCAGGGAAACGTTCATTGCGCGATCCTTGCGATTAATACCCTGCATAAGGCTGTCGCAGATTACTTGCTGCGCAAGCAGCTTGGATAATCGATGAATACCTTGTTATTACTATAACTATTTTTATTCAATTGTAATTCAGATCAAAGAAAGGACGAATAGTGATGGCAAAATTACCCGAAGTTGTCGAAAAAGCATGGGAAAATCGAAAGGGGCCGGTAGTTTTCGCGACGGTTGACGAGAAAAAAAAACCTAATGCGGTTTACGTCGGTTGTGTAAAAAAACTTGGAGAAGGGCATATCATCCTGGCGGATAATTATTTTGATAAAACTTTGGGCAATATCCGGCAGGGAACGTACGGTTCCGTATTGTTTATTACCGATGATCGTAAATCGTATCAACTCAAAGGTCCCGTAACGTATCATGCCAAAGGCCAAATTTTCGATGATATGAAAAAATGGCTTGACCCCAAATACCCCGGCAAAGGAGCTGCTGCCATGATGGTTGAAGAAATTTATTGCGGCGCCGAAAAAATAGTGTAGGCAGTATACAACGAAACATGATAACAGAAAAAATCCTGTTCGACCTGAAGTCCTGGTTTGAAAAGTATGTAAAGGGATTTCATTCGAAAAATGCGGAATTCAGTAAAAACATAACGATAAAAATTGAGCATACGCATCGAGTCTGTGCAGAGATATCAGCTCTTGCCGGCGCTCTCGATCTGAACCGGGAACACGTTTGCCTGGCAAAAATAACCGCCCTGCTTCATGATACAGGCCGGTTTGAACAATATGCACGATACGGCACATTTGCCGATGGAAAATCGGAAGACCATGCCGCGCTGGGGGTTCGCATTATCAAAGAGCAAAATATTCTTACGGGCATTGATGAGGAGACCCAATCGCTGATTTTGCGCGTCATAGCGTATCATAACCGTGCCGCCCTGCCTCCGGAAGAGACGGAGATCTGCCTCTTGTTTCTCAAGATGCTGCGTGATGCGGATAAAATTGATATCTGGCATGTCGTTACGAACTATTACCGGCAAACCAATACAAAGAGGAATAACGGCATTGAGCTCGATCTTCCGGACACGCCGGAGCTCTCGATAAAAATATTAGACGATCTTTTGGCGGGGCGTATTGCCAAAACCGCTGATATGCGAACGCTGAATGATTTCAAAGCCCTTCAAATGAGCTGGATTTTTGATGTAAATTTTCCGTATACTTTCGAAGTCATTCAGGAAAGAAAATACCTTGAAAAAATCCGTGATGCCATTACCGATAAAAAGAGAGCGGAGGCTCTATATGCTTTAACACGATCGTATCTTGAAAGGTATTTGTAGCCGTGTACGATATTTTTAAAAAATATCATCATGTATCAGAGGTATTCCGTTGAATTTGAAACATTGTGCAGAAGGTTTTTTGTTGGGTTTGGCAACCGGGCATATATGCTTTGCAACGTGCGGACCGGTCTATTCACCGTACCTTATGTTACGCGTAAATAACTGGAAGCAAAGCGCACTTTCCATTCTTGAGATTTCGCTGGGGCGTTTTATTTCAAGTGTAATAGTAGGAATAGCCGCTGGCTATTTAGGGCATACAATCAGCATGATAAACCGCTCTTATTTTACCATTGCTGCATACACGCTTTTTTCTGTTTTTCTTATCGTATCGGCAATCAGAACGCGCAACAGGGAAAAAGGATGCGCCTTGTCCCGTTGGTCGCGCTTTAGCGAGAGACCTCTTCTTTTAGGGTTGGTAACCGGTATAAGTTTCTGCCCTGCGTTTCTCATTGCTTTGACCCGTGCGGTTGACCTGTCCGGTCCTGTTTCCGGAGCGTTTTTATTTACCGGATTTTTTGCGGGAACCAATATATTTTTAATTCCCCTCGCTGTTTTTGGCGTTATAGGAAGTAAAAAAATAGCACGACAAATTGCGGTGGTATGCTCGTTTGCCGTGGGAATCTGGTTTTTAGCACAGGCCGGAATATCAGTAATAAATCTCTATCGAGACGCGAGGTGCGATATAACTGAAAGCGACAGATCCGTTATTCATCTTTTTGACAACAAAGAAATGTTTATTCTCAGTGCTGATACGGCACGGTTTAATATATTAAAAAATATTCTTATAACACAGCGCACGGGAAACGTTCTATCGGTCGAAACGCCGATAAATCTGACTGAAAAAAGCTATGTTTTAGTCGATCCCGAGTGGCAGAAAGAAACCGGCCGGTCTGTTGACAGTTTGAAAATAAAAAACCGTTTTGTTATTGTGTTGCCTTTACCGGAAAATGACGGCACTTATACTGAAAGCTATACCGAACGGCTCTTTTCCTTTCTGGGAACGCGATATTTTAAATGCGACACGCTTTCCGGATCGCTATTTGACATGTCGCATTTTTTCAAGCGGGGCATTAAATGAACGAAACTATCGCAGGATTGAATATGGCGGCACACCCGGAGGCGTTACTATGAAAACGGCTGCATACCGCCATGTATTCGGTCCCGTTCCCTCGCGGCGGCTCGGACGCTCGTTAGGCGTCGACGTCGTCCCATTTAAAACATGCTCGTATGATTGCATTTATTGTCAATTAGGCAGAACAACGAACAAGACAATCTGCCGCAGCGAGTACACGCCGACGGAAAGGATTCTTGATGAAGTAAAAAGAAAACTCGCCGATGATTCACAACCTGACTATATTACTTTTTCAGGATCGGGCGAACCGACGCTGCACTCATCGCTGGGGCGGCTGATAGAGGCGATAAAAGAAATAACGACGGTTCCCGTTGCCGTGCTTACCAACGGATCTCTTCTCTACGATGAACAGGTGCAGAACGATGTTCGCGGAGCGAATCTCGTGATACCGTCGCTTGATGTGTCTGACGAAATTGAGTTTCAGCGCGTTAACAGGCCTTTTGTCGACGTCACCTTTGATAAAATGGTTCGCGGGCTTATTGATTTCCGGACAAAATATACCGGCGCAATCTGGCTTGAGGTAATGCTCTTAAGGGGAGTTACCGACAACGAGAGCAGCGTGGGAAAACTCGTTTCCTTTACGGAAAAAATCAATCCGGAGAAAATACAGCTTAATACCGTTGCGCGTCCCCCTGCAGAGGAGTATGCTCTTGCAGTTTCACAAGAGAAAATGCATTGTTTTGCCGGCATGTTCGGCGGCAAGGCAGAGGTCATTGCGGATTTTAATCCCGCAATGAACAGCCGATCGTTTTCCATTTCGCGAAATGAGGTGTATAACTTGATTAAAAGAAGGCCTTGTTCATTGAAAGATATTGCCGCCGGGTTATCGATTCACAGAAACGAGGCGGTAAAACATACGCAGCATCTTTTAACAGAGGGTCTTATTACCATTGAATCTATAAAGAGTACGCGTTATTATAAAGCGTTATGAATAAAAATACCGATTTTATTCAAAAATTGTCGGTATTAAAAATGAATATCATACAAAGGTTGTTTCTTAAAAGGAGGACAGATGTCAATTGAAGAATCAAACAGTAAAAAAGATCAAATGGAAAAACAGGATCTTGAAATCAAGAAATGCCTGGGAAGAATCAAAAACAAAATCCTTGTTATGAGCGGAAAGGGAGGCGTTGGTAAGAGTTCTGTTGCGGTAAATATAGCGGTTGGTCTTGCCGATTCCGGATATAAAGTCGGTTTAATGGATGTAGATCTGCATGGCCCCAGCATTCCGCAGATGCTTGGTATTCCAGGTATGCACGATCCAGATGCATCGAATAGTTCGGATACCCATCGAACCGTACGTTTTATTGATAACAGGATTATCCCCGCTCGCTATTCGGAAACTTTATCCGTTGTTTCGATTGAATGTATGCTGGAAAGCAGGGATTCGGCCGTGATATGGCGAGGGCCTTTCAAGTTGGGCGTCATTCGGCAGTTTATTTCCGACGTTGAATGGGACGACCTGGACTACCTTATAATCGATTCGCCGCCCGGAACCGGCGATGAACCGTTAACCGTTGCACAGAATATCCCGGATGCTCAAGCGGTTATCGTTACCACCCCGCAGGCCGTTTCATTGAGAGATGTTCGCAAATCAATCAATTTCTGCAGGCAGGTGAATATGAAGATACTCGGGCTGATTGAGAACATGAGCGGTTTTGTCTGCCCGGAATGCGGTACAAAAATCGACCTTTTTAAAGTTGGCGGCGGAGAAAAAACGGCAGCGGAGATGAACATCGCATTCCTGGGCAAGATACCCATTATACCGGATATTGTTCAGGCATGCGATAATGGGATTCCTGCGATACGCACTTCTGCTGCTTTAAAGGAGTTCTTCACTGTTATACTTGCCTGTATAACGAAGGAAAATAAATCAATCGAACCGGTACAAAGAGCGCCCGTGAAAGATAAGGGCGCCGGTACGGCATATTTAAAAATCGCTCTTCCGCTTGCGGAAGGAAAACTTGCAATGCATTTCGGCCACTGTAAGGAATTTGCGCTTATTGACGTAGACAAACAGAAAAAAGAAATTATTCAGGAGAAATATGTGCAGCCGCCCGGCCACGAACCGGGAGTCTTGCCCCGATGGCTTCATGAACAAGGCGCTCATGTTATCATCTCCGGCGGTATGGGCTCCAGAGCACAGTCGCTTTTTGAAGAAAATAAAATTGCGGTTATTACCGGCGCCCCTGCAGAGGAGCCGCATAAAATTGTAATGGATTATTTGAACGGCGCTCTTGTTACGGGAGGAAATATTTGCGATCATTAAGTCCGGTCTTTATTAAGCATTGTGGCAAGGTCGAATGAATACCGTAACATATACTTCAAAAAAAGAGTGGAGCATATCATGGAACAGGTAGTTATTGCAGGAGCGGGGCCTGCCGGCCTGACTGCTGCAATTTATACGGCACGCTTCAAATTAAATCCGCTGATATTGGGAGGACCGGTACCTGGCGGGCAGCTTCTCGTATCCGATATTGTGGAGAATTATCCGGGTTTTCCGGAACCTGTTTCAGGAGCTGATCTTATGGACAGGTTCCAGAAACAGGCTGAAAAGTTCGGCGCGCGTTTTCAGAGCGGCGCTGTCGAGCAGATCAGTAAACGGCATGATATTTTCGAGCTGGATACGGGGCGCGAAAAAATTGAAACGAAAGCGGTTATAATTGCAACAGGGGCAGAAGCGAGGCGGCTGTCCATCCCGTCGGAAAAGAAGTTTTACGGCAGAGGAGTTTCGGGGTGCGCTACCTGTGACGGCGCGTTTTTCCGTGACAAGGAGGTTCTGGTTGTCGGCGGCGGAAATACCGCCATGCAGGACGCCCTGTTTCTTACGCGCTTTGCGCGCGCGGTAACCATTGTTCATCGCAGGGATTATTTGCGGGCAGCCGCTGCCGAGATTGATAAAGTGAAGAACAACCAAAAAATAAGATGGTTAATTCCCTGGGGCGTCCAGGAGATTACCGGCGATACGACAGTCAACGGGGCTGTTCTGAAAAACACCGAGACTGGCGAGACACGACACGTTATGTGCCATGGTATATTTGTTGCCATAGGTCACGATCCCAAAACAGAGGCCTTCAAAGACGTGGTTGAAATTGACGAAAATGGTTTTATTATTGTTGAACCGGGATCCACCAAAACGGTAACGCCGGGTGTCTTTGCCTGCGGTGATGTAATTGATCCCGTGTATAAACAGGCTGCTGTGGCTGTGGGCCACGGATGCATGGCGGCCATTGACGTTGAACACTACATTCATAGGAGGAAGTGACGTGTTGTCAACAAATTTGAAACACCTTGAAACTGACCAGGAAACCAAAGAAGCGTTGGAAAAAAATGAAAACCTTATGATTTGTTGCGGGCGAATGGGTCCCATGTGTTTGCCGGTCTATGCGATTATGGAGGAATTGGAAAGCCACTATTCGCACGTGGCGTTACGTGATATGGATTTTGATATCCCTGCGGCAAATTTTATCAAAAGATTGCCTGAATGCTCTTCTTTCATGGGGTTGCCTTTTACCGTTTATTTTAAAAATGGAAAAGTTGTCGCCGCGACAAGCAGCATACAAAACAGAGCGCAAATTACAGAGATTCTTGGCAGGGTGTTTGGCAAACCATCATAAAACTGTCGTGTGTATTACACGAAAGAGAGGTAATAACAAACAATCGGCAGGAAAATAAAATGAACGCCAATATTTCATTTAAGAACATCGGCATAGTATCATGCGGTACCCTGAAGTTTGAAATCGACAAATTACGGAGCGATGGGTTATGCGATGCAGAGAAAATTTATTATACCGCGCCCGGTCTTCACGAATGGCCCTGGGAGCTCGAAAAACAGCTTAGCCGCCAGCTTGAAAAAGCAATGGAGTATTCAGACAAAATCATTGTTTTGTATGGAGAACGATGCTTCCTGGATTCAAAAAATCCTCTTCGGGTTACCGAGGCATTGATACACGAGATATGTCCGCAGGCAGTAAGAATAAACGCAAGGACATGCGTAGATATGCTCCTTGATGAGGAAGGACGCGAAAAAATGGCCGGGGGGAATAGAGTGTACTGGCTTACTCCCGGATGGGTAAAAAACTGGAAATTTATTTTTAAAGACTGGGATAAAGGGAAAGCAAATGAAATGTTTCCCGGCAATGACAAGGCAATTATACTTGACAGTTTGGGTTATTTTAACAACCTGATGCTGGAGTCCCCGGAAGAAATCCTGAGCATTTCCGACTGGATGAATCTTCCTCTGGAGTCGGTTGGCATCTCATTTGACCGTTTAAAAAACCTTCTTAATGACGCGGCAATGAAGGTACTCTCCGCTGCTGCTCGAACGGAGGATCAATGAGATTTTTTAATGAATGCTACCCCTGCATCCTGCGCCAGGCCCTGACTACGGCAAACCTTGTTGGGTTGAATGAGAGTCAGGCGCAAACGGTGATGCATGCGGCTATGGAATATTTGTTGAAAAAAAACGATAAGATTCTCCCGTTACATATTGTCACGTGGATTAATACCTATATCAGGAACGCCTATTTTGGAAGCGAGCAGATGTTTGATCCATATAGGGATTTAAAGCGTCATTCAAACGATATCGTTCTTCAGTACATGCCCCGGCTTGAAGAGATGGTTCGCAGTTCATTGTCGCCGCTTGAAACGGCCATACGCATCGCAGCAGTTGGCAACATCATAGACTTCGGTGCCAGGGATTATAAGAGCGTCGATATCATACATGAAATTGAAAATATGGAAAATGTCAATTTCGGCATCTATCATTATAAAAGCCTTTTTAAGAATCTTTGCCGTGCAAAAAGGCTCTTATATATCGGCGATAATGCAGGCGAGATTGTTTTTGATAAGGTGCTGGTACGTGAAATTAAGAAAGATTTTCCAGCTTTGGATATCACGTTCGCAGTGCGTGAAAGGCCGATACTCAATGATGCGACTATTGAGGATGCGCGCTTTGTCGGGCTGGATAGGGAAGTGACTGTTATCTCAAGCGGCAGCGTGTATCCCGGAACAATACTTGAAGAGACGAATGAAGCGTTCAGGGAACTGTTTGCGTCGGCGGACGTTATCATTGCCAAGGGACAGGGTAATTTCGAGTCATTGAACGGCAGTGCGAAAGAGAATTTATTTTATTTGTTCCGGGTTAAATGCGATCGCATAGCAGCTATTATCGGTGCGAAAAATGGAAGCCTTGTGCTGTATGAAAATAATAGCGGTATACTATCTCAAGTGGTGAGAGTAGAAAAATAATGTTTCATGTATTATAATATTATATTGCGTTTAACTGAACTAAAAACTCAATAAAATAGCGTCTTCTGCGAGAAAATATACGCAATTTATTATGACGCTATATATAGAATGGTTTTTGCCGTTATAAAAAACTGAATAGATATGAGCGTTTTTGATTACGAAGAAAATGTCGCGCGTTATGAATCGTGGTTTGAAGAACATACCGCCGTGTTTCAATCCGAGGTCAACCTGCTGCGCAGCATGCTTCCTGCGGGTGTCGGTTTCGAGGTGGGTGTCGGCACCGGGCTCTTTGCGCGGGAGCTGGGTATACGCATGGGAAACGATCCTTCGGAGAAGATGCTCAGGCTCGCCGGAAGCCGGAATCTCATGACCTACCAATGCAATGGAAACTGTTTGCCTTTTCATGACGGCTATTTTGACTTCGTGCTGATGGTGACGACGATCTGTTTTCTTGACGATGTGGAAGGAACCCTGAAGGAGTGTTTCAGGGTTATCGGGCGCGGCGGAACTATTCTGGTCGGTTTTGTCGATAAAGAGAGCGCCATCGGCAAAATATACTTCGAAAAAAAAGAGAAATCTCTGTTTTACCGGGACGCCCGGTTTTACAGCGTCAGGCAGGTGCACACATTTCTTAAAAAGGCAGGTTTTACAATAAAAGAAACACGACAGACTCTGTTCGGCGCCATGCCTGACATTACAGAAATCCAGCAGCACTCCAACGGTTGGGGTAAAGGCGGGTTTGTTGCAGTACTTGGTAAACGCTGATCGTGCGTTTTCTGATAAAAGCCGGCGGGTGCATCTTTATTTTTTAAAAATTGGGCTGCGACTGAGATTTTTATAAAAACCCGACCTGTTCGACATATCTATGCGGCGTAACACCGATAAGCCTTATTAAAGACAGAGAAAGATACACCAGAATTATATCATCATAAGATACTGCAGGTAGGTACACATGCTTGAATATTTAAGTGAACATTTTGACTGGAGTAACCCGGACCTGGTTTCGGCTCATGATGATCTGTCATTATGGTCAGCCTATTTCGGGCACGTTTTTTTAGAACACGTAAAACTAATGCCGCGCAGTATAGTGCTTGATATTGGTTGTGGCACCGGTTTTCCAATGCTGGAGCTTTCCCAGCGGTTAGGCCGCTCTTCGACTCTGTATGGAATTGATATACGAAGAGAGTCCCTACGCAGAGTAAAATTAAAAGCAAAAATCTATGCTGCAAAAGATGTCGTTGTTTTACAAAATGACGCATCTTCCATGACGTTCAAAAACAACTCGTTTGATATGATTGTATCGAATGTCGGCGTCAATAATTTTAAAAATCCGCAAAAGGTTTTTTCCGAATGTTTCAGAGTCGCAAAGCCGGATGCTTCCATAGCTTTAACTACCAACCCGGCCGGCCACATGAAAGAATTTTATGACGTGTATAGAACAACATTACGCGAATTAAAAATGGATAAAAGAATAAACAGGTTGGAATCCCAGATGCAACATAGATTAAGCATAGAATCTTTGTGCGATATGCTTAAAAAAGCGGGCTTTGAGATCATCTCTACTATTAAAGACTCTTTTACCATGCGGTTCGCGAGCGGAACCGCTTTTCTGAACCATTTCTTCATAAAATATGCTTTTCTGGAAGGGTGGAAGAGCATTCTTCAAACTGAAGAATTGAATGATGTGTTTACAAAACTTGAACACAATTTAAACCTCGTTGCCCGAAACAATAAAGAGCTTCGCATGACCATTCCGGCTGCTTACATTGAAGGGTTGAAGCAATCATAATTTTGATGTGTTCGACCTCCGGATAAAAAAACTGCTGCATTCCAGAAAACCGTCCTTGCACAAATCCCATGTTGAGATTGCCGTTATTGATAACAAAAAAAATATGGCGGAGAACATAATAAAAAATAGCTATGCAGCTATTGACCCTCCCCCCCAAATATAGTATATTTAAAAGAGATTGAGTCTCATTTTCAGAATATCCAATAATAATTGCTTATATCCATGATTAAAGAAAAAAAAACGACTGAAGTCGAATGGTTCGCCCAATTTCTTAAAAAGAGGCGCTGTTTTTTTACAACACAAAGAAAGTTGATCGTTCATCACGTATTAACGATACAAAACCATTTCGACGCAAAAGATCTAACAGGTCTTTTTAAAATAAAAAATATCCGAATAAGCAGAGCCACTATCTACAGAACACTTTCACAACTTGAGATATGCGGGTTAATCAAGAAGATGGGCATGAGAAATGGCTTTTCCTATTATGAACAGGTATTAGGAACAAAACGCCACGAACATATTTGCTGCGAAAAATGCGGGAAAATTATTGAATTCAGCGATCCAATCCTTGAAAAACGAATTGAAGAGATTCTAAAAAATAATAATTTTACTACGGCAAATAACACGGTGCAAATCTTTAGTAGTTGTAAAAAGTGTAATACATAGAAAACGCACTGTGAACAGGTTACAAAAAACAAAAAAGGATCAAAGCATGGCCGAATTGGAAAAAAAGAAGGAAAAAGAGCTTGCGGTAAGAAAAAAAATTGCAATAGTCGGGTTACCCAATACGGGTAAAAGCCATATTTTCAACTTTTGTACCGGCGAGTACACCCTTGTTGCAAACTATCCACATACCACCGTAGAGACGAAGAGAACGCAATGCACGGTCGGAGGCCAGATCTATGAGGTTATCGACACTCCGGGCCTTCACTCTCTGTACATTCATTCGGAAGAGGAAATTGTTGTCAGGGATATGTTATTCTCTGAAAAGCCGGATATCATTATCCAGTGCATTGACGCAAATCAGCTTAAACAATCGCTCATTCTTACGGTAGATTTGTTTGAACTTGGCATTCCAATGGTCATTGTTCTGAATGCAATCAACGAGACTGCACATAAAGGCATTCATATCAATTCGGATAAGCTTTCGCAGATATTAGGAATTCCGGTGGTAGAACTTCTCAGCCTGCAGGATCCGGGCAAGGAAAAAATACGCAAAGCTATCGGCAGGATTACCGCGGCAACGACCGGTTTTCGTTATAACGATACCATTGAGAAAATGATTGCAGAAATTACAGCAGCATTTCCTGATACCATCAATTATAAAAGGAAAAAAGCAGTTTTGTTATTGGAGAATGATCATTTTCTGATAAGTGAGCTGGAAAAAAACATTACGGATGGGAAACTTTCGTTTATAAAAAGAGGAATTGATAGAATAAAGGGAGATTTGTCGGGTGATATCGGGCGTGTTATAATGAATCAGCGAGATGCATGGGTTGATGATATCTATGAAAAGTCGGTTAAAAAACAAACGGGGGGCCAAAGTCGTTTTCTCCTGGTTTTCGCACAATTATGCCGCCATCCCGTGTTCGGCATTCCAATTCTGCTGGCTATTATTTTTATGACATTTTTTCTGGTTGTTCATGTGGCAGGCTTCCTGGAGGAAAGGCTCAGCGGCTATATTGTTGATCCGACAACAGAATATATCTCCAAATACATACCGGAAGGATTCTGGCATGACTTTCTGGTTGGTTATTACGGGGTATTAACCCTCGGATTATTTAATGCGGTTTGTACGGTACTTCCTATTCTTTCTGTTTTTTTCTTGATATTTGGAACGCTTGAGGATAGCGGCTATATACCGAACATAACGGTATTGTCCAAAAAAATATTTGACAAAATGGGCTTAACAGGAATGTCGATTATGCCCCTGGTGCTGGGTTTTGGATGCAAGACTATGGCTATACTGGTAGCAAAAGGCTTACGCTCCAAAAAAGAGAGGTTTATCGTTATTTACCTTCTTGGGTTTTCCATACCGTGTGCTGCACAGTTGGGTATTGATATGGGTATATTCGGAAGGATCGGAATAAAAGCTTTTCTTATTGGTTATGGAACGCTGTTTTTTACTGAAATATGCGCAGGCGTCATTCTTAATAAATTAATAAAGGATGAAATAAAAAGCGACTTTATACAGGAGCTCCCCCCGATACGCATTCCCGATGTTAGGGCATTACTTACCAAGACCTCTTATCGTTTATACTGGTTTTTAAAGGAAGCCGTCCCTGTATTTATTATTGCATCGGTAGCATTATTTTTTCTTGATAAAGCAGGGATACTCACTGTAATAAAAAATATATTAAGTCCTGTTGTGGTTAACTGGCTCGGTCTTCCAAGGGATGTCACGGATGTGCTTATTCTTGCGTTTACACGGCATGAAGTTGCCGCGGGTTTGACATTTAAAATGATTGATGCGGGAATGATTAATTATATACAATGCATAGTAACCGTGGTCATAACCACCATGTTTGTCCCCTGTTTCGCGAGTATTGTGGCGATGTGCAAAGTAATGGGAGTAAAAACAGGGATAGCAATAGTTTTGACAATAAACATTTCGTCGTTTGTGCTTGCAGGGATATTACATTGGGTTTTAGTATTCGCTATCGGAGGATAATGGTATGAAGAGAAAAGAAGAGAGAGATGAATATATGGAACAATTATGGTATATGAAAGAAAATCAAAAGGATTCAATCGATGAGTTGAGGAAGCTTATAGGCGAAAACTTTAACGAAGAGGTCTTCAACGAATTGCAAAATAACCAATTAATCAGATTACAGGGTACCGGGGGAAAAGTTACACTTACCGTGAAGGGTGAAATAGAAGCGCGGCAAATAATCCGGGCGCATAGAATAGCCGAGCGGCTTGTCAGCGATATTCTTGGCGGCGATTTTGAAAAAGGCGCCTGCGAGTTCGAACATACGGTAAATTCCGAAATGGTTGATAGTATTTGCACCCTGCTTGGCCATCCGGGCGAATGTCCTCACGGGAAGCCGATACCGGAAGGAGATTGCTGCAGGCGCTCCGACAAAACCGTCCGAGCGTCGGTTATTCCTTTAACGGAACTTGAAGTCGGCCATAGCGCCAGAGTCGCTTATGTACAGTGCAAAAACGATCAGCAGCTGCATAGAATAGACGGGCTTCAGATTCG
>Ga0105099_10000973_pt1 | contig 18715 bp, 12 predicted proteins | sample PPLLak3cmMay2015_2_FD_79138 | JGI IMG/M metagenome (GOLD analysis project Ga0105099, IMG submission 79138) | Freshwater sediment microbial communities from Prairie Pothole Lake near Jamestown, North Dakota, USA - PPLs Lake P8 Core (1) Depth... | ecosystem: Environmental > Aquatic > Freshwater >... | reverse complement strand
TGGATTCATCAACCAATACCAATTCGGCTTTCGTTAGTTTGAATGGCATACTTACTCCTTGTTTGTGGTAACAAGAAGTAATATATATTATTATTGTAACATTATCAAGGAATCGCTATACTAATTCGTTGAGCAGAGGATTATAACCATCGGTTCTTGCGCAGTAGTATCCCGGAGGTTCACGGGAGGGATAATAATACCGGTATGGCCAGCAATCTCAAGCACGACCGCTGTTCTGATTTAAAATGAGGAATGGCGGCCTGCTTCGATTGGTGGACGTGATGAACTACCTTTTCTATAATGTTATGACGCTTTCGGTTATCCAATAGACAGCTTTATTTTGGTAAAGTACGATGAAAGGCCGGAAATCGTATGATCTGTAATTCGGTTGGAAGTGTGAAGACAAAAAAAACAATCACAATCAAACTGTTCTAATGGACAATTTGTGCATTTAATTGGGGTCGGACCTCAACGAGTGCGCCCTTGCTCCCAATTTCTCCTTAACTTCCTGTATATAGTTTTCATTTCCTACGGCAATACTCTCGCTCCACTTTTCATCATGAGTAAATTTCAACAGGAATTCTCTTTTATGACACCGGTGGGTGAGGTGCCAGATATATCCAGGCAGAAAATATCAATTTGCTCGCGGCATAGAAATAATATCCTATCAGCACAGAACCACTTAAACATCCTTTTTTATTCAAAAAACAGCCTGTTTAAGGCATGAAACGACCAGTTTCTACAGGTTATTTCTTTATATAATAAGAACTTATTAAGGTCCGACCCGAAAACATCCGGTGACAAAGCTGTCTCCACATTTTAAGAATAAATCAATTTCGAGATTCCTTTTTTTTGTTTATTAATTACATTATTAATCAGAGAGTAAGAAAAGTGTGGCACACCCCAAATCACCCGTACCAAAGGAGATCGCTATGATAAAGCTTCTAATTATTGCAGTATCAGCGACTGTTCTGTTTTCTGCGACTTTGTATGCACAACCATCTATTAACGATCCGGTAATACTTGATGACTTTGAGGATAGATGGGGGGGTATTCCGTCCGATAATAATCTGTCTGGCGTGATTGTACATTTATTTCCAAATTTAGCATATTGCACATCCGGATTTTGGTACACGTTTAACGATCTGGGTGGTTCTTTAGTGCTAAGCGGAAATTTATCTGATACTATTAACGATGCGAATCATAATATTGATTCTATAGTCGGAAAAGATGCAAACGGCAATCATTATCTTCACATTATTTTAAAAACCAGCATAAGCCAGGCAGATACTAGTTATGCAGGTTTTGGGAATGTTATTTTATGGTCAAAACATGTAAAAGATGTTGACTTAAGCGCATTAAAAGTCATCACCATGAAAGTGAAAGGAAATGGTTCTGTAATATTACGATTCAGAACCGAAGATATATCTGATACCTTCCTTTACACTGATTCTTACCAATATAAAATCAATCTTCCCGTCGAATGGCAACAAATAGCTATTCCAGCATGCAGCCTTAAAGCTCCGGTGAATTCAGTCCCTTTTAATCTTGGATGGACATGGGATGGTGCAGCCGGCGGAAAGAATACCGGGAAAAAAAAGGTACAAAATATAATATTCGAGGTCGAAAATCATAAAGATGCAGAATTATATATTGATGACATTGAATTCGACGGCATGGTATATAATGATTTTATACAACAGGTATCCACAAAAAAATACACCCATCCTTCCACAAAAAGGCCGTTCTCAATGACTGAAAATTCTATCATCTATACAACAGAAAAAACAGAACACGTATGTGTGTCTGTGTTTAGTATACGTGGTGAAAAGATCATAGAGATTAATGAGCAAAAATCAGCCGGAACATACAAATGTAACCTTGCCGCGCTTCATCAGAATACTCTTCCGGCTGGTATGTACATCTTTCAAATCAGTATCGGACTTAAAAAGTGGCAGATTACTCATTCTTTAGTGAATAAAACCCGATGACTCGGGTTTTTTATCGTGTGTCTGGAGCTGAACGATTTAAATCAATTGTTTAAAGCTCAATGAATCAATGTGACTACTTGCGTTTCAGAAAGCTGATCTGTTTTCAGGCATATATAGAAAATACCGGTTCCTATATCAGATACAGGAATCTTTAAACAAGCTTTTTTTGTTTCTACAACCCCTGAAAGCTTTATTGATTCTACCAGACAGCCTTTGACCGTATACACCGATACAACAATATTTCCATCATGAGGCGCCTTGCCATTTAACGCAATAAACATCAATCCATTGGACACCGTAACCCTGAAATATAACCTGGTTTTCTGATTGCATGAGAAATCTGGTTTGTTAATACCAGTCTGAATGCCGTTAACAATATCCGCATGTTTCGAATAAAACGCGTTTGTCGCGATTTTGGTATTGTCGAACGTTCCATGACCGTCGTTCGCCCTGTCGCTCCAGGCGAATACACCTGCGTATCCCATGGTATACGCAGTGTCGTACATTCTGCTGAGCGTCATGGAAAACTGCCCGGAAGTAACATCATGCCCCGGCGTTTCGCCGATAATGACCGGCCGGTCGCCGATATCCTTCCAGTAGTCCACGCCTTTGGTATAGGGCACATACCAGGGCACCATCCATTCATAAAAATGTATCTGATAAATATCAAGAAACGCCTTGCTGTTGTTCGAGTAAGTCGCTTTGAGTGCGTTGTCGCTCCACCAATGCCCGCCGCCGCCGCCGGTGCAATCCGCATGATTTGAGTTCCACTTAAGCGATGCTGCGCCGGTTGTCACGAATTTATTACAATTGTTGTGAATAGCTGCAGCAATCATAGCATGAAACCGCTGCAGTTCCTTGATGGTGCAGGCATGTTCTGTCTCGACAATCCATTCCGGCTCATTGCAGATCTCCCAGGCAAAGAGCCAGGGATCATTCGCATACTTTTTAACAATGGGAATCAGCGCGTTGTTGATATAACTTATGGTTTTTATTGAGTCTTTTATAAGCGGCGCGTGCACCCCGCCATACTGACCTGCTGCGGTATTTACCTTGACCATATCAAACGACCACAACGCAGGCATGATAAATATCTTGTATTTCGCAGCCAAAGCCATCATGTTGTCAAAATCTTTGAAAAAATTGGCGTCAAGCCCGGTCACACTGCCGCCAGGCGCATCGAATTCAGGCGTCGACCTGCCGTCGCAGTGAATCCAGATACGCACACAGTTGATTTTGTTGTCTGCATATTTTTTAAAGGTCTGATCAAATAGAGCGGAATCGTGCAGCGCTCCCCACTGGTAATGCGTACCGACATCCGTGCCAAACGCATTCCAGGGCATGTTTATGCCGTTCATCCAGTATTTTTTGCCGTTCAGCTCGATAAGAGGATGCGCAGCATTTAACACGCTATGTATACCATATAAAAATAGCAGCATAATCATTAGAATCGTTTTTTTCATAATATTTTTACCCGGGTTGAAAGGTACGGAAGGATGTCACAGAGCATTGATTAATAACCCGGCAAAGCCGGAAATTAAGGAATTGGATTTATATGCTTTGCGGCATAAGATACTGTACGTTAAATTATCTACGCTCGTCGCGTATATAATTTTCCTACAGTATCTAATATATTAATTTGTGGGGGCACTATAGAAAAACAAACCGTATGTTTTAGAAAATCCGGTGCCATGATTGTCACCACATTGACAGGATCAATCAGGTTTCGTTTATAACTCTATCGATTTTCTTAATTACCTCTTTCGCCCTTTCCGATGCAGACAATTCAAACCCAAGTATATTCACCGTTCATGAATAGTGAATTGCATTCGCAATGATACATCATTGAAGAAAAACATGCGATGCTGTAGTATTAACTTTTACCTACTCAAACCATGCAGAGACTTTGAAGGTTTTATATAGGCCCGGCCCGAATTGAAGGCCCAGTTTTTTTAAGGTGCCGCCGCTTATAATCCAATCGGGAATGCGATAGCGGAATTCGCCTTCCTGTTTTATGACAAAATCGCGATCATCCGCGGCCAGAAGGGAATCTGCGATGCAGTGTAATGTTTCATTTTTCTCCGATGCAAAAACTTTAAGCATTTTATTCTGGTTTGTAAAAGTTGAAGGTTCGCATCCTTCGATTTTTACGACTAATGTTCTGCGTTTGGCGATATCAAATGTTTTAGAAGTGGTTAAACCAGGATAGCCACAGCTTGTGCCCTTGCACAAGACGGTAAGATTCTTATTCCATGGCGCAATGGCTATATCGCCGAACGGCTGCCAGCCATTAAACGTTATAGGAAGCTTTATAATCATTCTATTTGCTATAATGGCGCGCAGTACCTTATTGCCCGCTCCGTTGAGCACTAATTTGACAGAATCTGATTCTGTTAATTCAAAGTCGACTTTTCGTTTTTCAATCTGTTGTATAAGATCGGGTTCCGGAACTTTTTCCTCAAGAGAGGTAAGTATATCGCTGTACTTTAGAGGGATTTGAGCGAAAGAACCGATGCATAATAGAATAACCGGCAGCAGGCTGCGTGCACAAATATAACCTATGTTGTTTTTATTAAACAGCATGGACATGATACATTCCTTTCATATCAGAGGTATCTGTTTGCATTTTTAATTGAGTTCATTTCTAATGTCTATTATATACCGAACACCGCAACCAGGAGCTTGTTTAACACGTAAGCGCTTTATATTTCTACCAGTGAACTACGACATAATACCAACAATCTCCTTTCAACGCATAAAAAAAGGCAGCTTTTTCGGAATAACAGGGGTTAAGCATTGCTGAAGAACAGCATCCATCGTGAAAAATACGATCATAGTGTACGGATAAGCTTTCGTTACCATAATGTATACCATAATAATCATCCTTTTTGAAGAAAAAGAATGGTTTACCTTTCATGTGCCAGGAATCAAAACACTCCGAATAAGCGTTCTTCTTTGCAACATCCACGCCATTTATTACCATCTGGTTTTTTAACTCGAATGCCCAGCTATCATTAAAAACATAGGTCCTATGATCTATAGCCTCTGGAAATAGAGCCAGGTATTCCTTAAAAGCATAATCAAACCTGAACATTACTTTTGCCCCTATCATCAGATCGAAGGAGTACTGCACATTGAATTTCGGATCGGACTCGTTCCCGGAAAAATCAGAATACGATAAGTTAAAAAAGGTGATACTATCGGTTTTATTTACACTGGGGCTTCGCGCAATATACAGCGGTTTTCCTTTATATAATTTTGGGAACACCCAAAAAATACCAAGATTATCCGAAAACATGATTTTATCATTATAAATAAAAGTTCCAGTAAGTTTACCTGCTTTATACTGGTGAGCTACCAGAATGTAGGCATGATGAATGGTGTCTATTTCTACAGGTGGAAGCGGGTCGAAGCGCAACAAATTATCAGCGATACATTTTTTCCCGCGATAAAGGTCGAAACCTTGCCGGCTCGTAGTGTCGTCTAAAAATAGTGTCTTCGGTTTAACAGAGTATCCGAGTTTGAATAATTTTGCAGAATCGGTCTCCTGGTTATTGTCCGGAACATCAGATCTGAACCAAAAATGAATTTTGGCTTTTGTTAAGGAATCCATCTCTCTGTGAACAATACCTTCCAATGCACCAGCATCCTTCAACCGGATAGTATCACCTAATCTGAATTCTTCAATAAGCGGCAGTACATTATCAGTCGCGGATAAGGCAAAAACAGCCTGGAAATAAACTATAAAGATTGTTGTTTGTATTACTATTTTGTTCAAGATATTTTCCAACCGCTGTCTTTAAAGAGTCTTTCGCTGAATTCTGGAATATAGCATAAAAACAGCACTGCATGAAAACCATACAGCGCTGTTTTTATCGATAAAAAATGCTTGTTGTATTCTGTTTGAATAATACTTTTTCAGCCCCCGTTATCATGTACAAAATATATAATAATCCTATCGAGTATAAACCAGCTTTTTTGCAATAACACTCTTCCCATTATTAAAAAGCTGCACAAAATAGAGCCCGCTTGAAACTGCATTACCTCTGTTTTCCCACGCCACATTTGTTGATTTTGCGTCGGGTTTCAGCGGCATTGTCGTTATCTGCCGGCCGCAGGCATCGTAAATGCAGATATATGCATGATCATGTATATTCAACCCTGAAACTGATATCAGGACCTTCCCACCCTGCATTCCCATTGTAATGATTCCATTATCAGACACGTTTTTCGGAAGCAACGATATGTCTATATTCTCATTCATTATAGATGCGCTGGTCCATCCCCCAAGCGTATCCATAGCCAGCGCTGCAATTGAAGCTCTGGCGCATTCGGTGAGAAACTTTGTATCGTTCAGACCGTTCGGTGCATCGAGCGTGTCATAGATCGTATGGTTTACCGAATTGGAGCCATACGCGCTTTCTATACAACAGATGGCATTATACCCGTTTTGCCAGAAGGGAGCCTGATCCGACCATTCGCTGCCGCTGGTATTCGGAGACAGTTTATATTTGAGTGCTGTATATGTTTTTGCCGCCTGATCGTAGATTTTGGCGAACTGCGAGCCCCCGGTTATATTGCTTCGATACACGATACGGAGATAATCCGCATTGGGAGCTGTGCGTCCGAGCATGTCATGGGTCAGCGTGCCAAGAATCGTGTCGCCGCGCGCCTTTGCCTGTTTGGCAAATTCTGCGCTGCCGACAAACCCGATCTCTTCGCCGTCGAATCCCATATATACGATGGTATATTTGAAATTATACTTCCGCATCACCCGCGCGGCCTCGATTGCAGCGGCAATACCGGTGGCATTATCGTCCGCACCGTGATTTACCTCCTCATGCGGCACAGCGTCGCAATGGCCGCCCATCACAAAATACTTTTTATAGGAAGGATACTTCTCACCCAGCCGGATTCCTATCGGATTCGGCGCGTACGGATACCCGGGCACGGTCTGAATAAAAACGCTGTCACAGCCGTACTCGCGGAATTTTTTCGCAATCCATGGCACCGATACATCGGCATTGCTCTTTATTTTGGCGCTTCGGGATTTCAGGGTGCTGGACAGGTACTTTACAAAGTAGCGTAATGTGTCTTCGGAGACCGAATTAACCAACTGCTGAATCAAGGGATTGTAGCTTGCTTGCGCGTTCAAATATCCCGGATCAGGAGGAACATACGGCCCGCAATGCATCTTTTCCATTTCAATAAGGTTTAAATCAACATCAAGGTTGAATAACAAATCTTTGTTCCGCTCCGAAACCCGCACAAGCATGCTGTGCCGGTATATTTCTATGTCGGATGGCTCATAAAAGGTCTCGAGAATCGTTGAGACGGAAGATATTTTCGATAGAGGTGTTTTTTTTGGGAACAGCAGATAATAAGTATTATTCCGCGGATTTTCATCGAGTGTTTTGCAGGTATACTGCCTGTTTTTGAGCAGGGCCAGTTCGCTCTGATTAACAACGGCAATATAACGCTCGCCAACCTGCTGGATAACGAAAAAATCCTTCCTGTCCACCAGGTCGTCGATAATGACTAAAAATTCCTGAGCAAAAGTGTTTGTGCAGGATAGAAGCAGCAATGACAATAAAATCTTCTTCATTAATCCCCCCTTTTTTAGAGAAAAACAACACGCTGTTACTATAACCCAAAGCCGTAAAGAAAGTTACAAAGGTTTCGCCGAATAAATGGGATTTGTGTGGCTTTGACTGGCTGGTCTTTCATTTAATGGTTAATATAACAATAATCTGGAGGATTTTCATGAAATTTTGCAGGCATCGTGAATTGCATGCGTGCGGTTCTGGTTGAAAAGTGACATTGACACTACCGATCAATAACAATATGCTGATTGCTGATGCTCGATTTATCCTACTTTCATCAGTTGGGTTCGTGCTGTTATGAAACTTATGACAATGCCGCCGCTCACCTGCAGGGTGCTGTACAGGTAAAACTATGAGCTTGCTCAACCATATTCTAATCAATCGATTACGATTACGCGCACGAGCACGGCATAACTGCTGATTTTAGGATTAATAATAGAGGCTTGCCTCCCCCTTCGGCATTTTTATAGTTTCCGTTTGCTCACCCGTATACCCCTGCCGGCACACTCCTGCAGATACTTCTCTTTTTTGATAATAAACCTGTCTCTGCATGGTCCGCAGGCAAAGTAATACCGATAACCATTATAATCGGCAAAATAGGGCGTCGTGTCGTTTGTCTGGGTCGTATCGGTGTAAGCTGCCATAGAGTCCTTTGGCTCTGCAATAGTCCGCCTGATTTTTCGTATTTTTTCTGCGATTTCAATCTTTTTCCTGTATTCTTTGTCGGATAATTCTCTCTTTTCCTCTCCTTTTCCACACTCAATCAAGAGACAACCAAAGCATAAAACAAGCGTATTTACAATACTCCTCATCTGACTTACATCCTCCTTTTTTAATAGTAAAATATGTTACGTATTGCTTCGCCTGTGTTTTAAGCCTCGATAGCTGTTACCATACTATGATTACTTGGGTATACTGTAAAACTTGAAACTGGAAATTCGAAACTTGAAAATCGAAACTGGATAACTCAAAACAAATTCATTTTTCAACACTTCTCTCTGCTCGTTTTTTCGTCCTCGAAAAACAACTGTATTTAAATCTTCGAGAACGAGGACGATTTTAGAAGTTTCCCTCCACAAGGGGGACTTCGCGGCTTTGCCGGATTAGGCAGAGTTTTAAAGAAGGGTATGGATGTATATAAAAAAAGGGAGAAGTTGTCCGACTCGCCAAAGTTAGGAACAACCCTCCCCCCATCAAAAGTCATGATATCGATATCATGACCACTATCTTTTCTGATTGTTTCAGCGCATTGCGGATTAACTGGATTATAATATCTTATATATTTAATATACTAAATTAAATTTTAAATTGCAAAATTATTTAATGATACATTTAATATTTTATATCTTATTATATATCATACAATTATCGTGTATTAATTGTATAATATATTGAATTTAATGATACGGTTTGCCAAAAAAAAGCGCCCGCTATTTTCAATTAATGTCTCCGGTTAAATACATCACCGGCATTTCCAGTTTTTTTAAATCTTTATCATCACAAAAAACGACTATTAGTGTTTGCTTTACATTGATTATATTTAATCAATAGGATATCTCATTAAAACACGCTCTTTAAAAGGACCCCGAACTATGAAAAAGAGAAACCTGCATCCTGTAAAAACCCTGCTGATACTATGTCTTGTATCCTTTATTTTTTCAACAGCTCATGCAGAATGGACTCTTCTTGGCCTTGCAAACGACACGGTTTTATGCATAGCTCTTGACAAAGCAAACAGGGTTATTGCCGGAACAAAAACCGGCGGAATTAAACTTTATGACGACTCCGCCAAATGGCTTGATATTAACTCAAAAAAGCTTCCGGTAAACGATGTTGCATTTACCACCGGCGCCGGTTTTATAGCAGCAATGGGAGCAGGGACAAACTCCGACGGTGTTTATTATGCAAAAGCAACAGGAACACCTCCCTACTATTCGGTTTCATCCATGCCCATCTACGGCATGATGTTTCCGCAATCCGTTGCCTGCACGCCCGAAGGCGACACCATCTACATGGGCGGCAGGATTGCCATTGCTTCTGGTATCAAAGACGCCTCAAGCGGAGAGTATGGTAATTTCTCGACAATAAAAACGCCGCCTAGCGCATTCGGAACCAAACAGCCGAAATGCGCTGCGCTGCATGTGATGACCAGCCAGTTGTACGCCGGAGGCTACGACGAAAGCCCGGATCCGGGGCAAGGCCATCTATTGTGGAGTATGGGAAAGAGAGATTCGCTCTCCATTAATTCCGCTATAAACGTGACCTGCATAACCGAGGTTTTTAAGGAACAGGGCGGTAAACATCTATTTGCCGGAACACATGACTCGGGTATTTATTTTCGCATAAGCACCATGTCCATGCCAATAGCAAAATATGCGGATATTCCGGGTAAAGGCCCGGTGAATGACATGATGTCAATCACCCTGCCTGATATCGGTATCATGTCAGCATCGCTGTGCATCGCGGAAAAAAGCGGCGTGTTCGTCCGTCCGGCCAATGCCTGGATAGAAATCGGCGATATACCGGTAGAACCCTTCTGCATTGCAGGATACCTGAGAATCGGGGGTATTAACCGTTATTTTTTATACGCCGGTACCCCCAAAGGAGTCTATGTCAACGATTTTACCGGGGTTTTGATAAAAAATCAACCAACCAGCCATCTGCTTAACAATGTATCGGTACAATGCCGAAAAGACCGGGCTGTTGTTATCGCGCTTACTATGCCCAGGTCCGGAAATGTACGAATTGATATCCTCAACAGCGCAGGCAGGAAATTATTAACCGCCACTGACGGCTATCTGAATTCCGGCAGGCACGCACTTACAATTAAAATGAATGCCGGTATGAACAGACCTGCGCCAAACGGCGTCTATTTCTGCTCAATATATGCTGGAAACGAGCTGTATAACAGGAGATTTGCGATCCTGCGGTAAGGTTGGCGAACATTATGATTGCACCAATTTATATGCATATTTCACACAGTAATAAATCAAACAAATAAGGTATTTATGAAAAGGAACCTGGAACGGTTTTCAGTTGGAATGGTTTTGCTGGTTTCTTTTTTTCAAACGGTAAACGCTCAATGGGTCAATACAACTAATCACCTTTGGGGGGGCTTAATATCAGCAATAGCAATACTCGACAGCACAATCTTTTTTGGGACTGGAGGCTCGGGAGTTTTCAAATCTTCTGATAACGGTAAAAGCTGGAGTGCTGCTGATAGCGAATTGTACGTAGAATCTATCGCATTAAGCAATAAGGCAATATTTGTTGGGACTAGACTTGGAGGAGTTTTTCGTTCTATTGATAATGGTACAACCTGGACTGATGTTAATAACGGATTATCGGACAATTACATCCAAGCTCTATCGATAAGCGGCAGCAATATTTTCGCAGGTTCGATTGATTCAGGGGTTTTCCTGTCAACCAATAACGGAGCAAATTGGAATCCGGTTAATTCTGGTCTTAAAAATCTGCATATTAATGTTCTTTCTGTGATCGGTGGGAGTATCTTTGCCGGAACTTTAGGTGGAATTTTTCGATCAAGCGACAACGGCACAAATTGGATTGAAGTCAATTCGGGACTTTCGAATTTGAGCATTACAGCCCTTGCTGCCATCAACAATACTATCCTTGCCGGAACCTATGGCGGCGGTGTTTTTCGATCCGACGATAGCGTCATTAGTTGGACACCGGTCAATTCCGGTCTTACGAAGATTGAAGTCATGGCTCTTGCGGCAAATGATAGTACTGTCTTTGCAGGGACTGATGTCGGTGGTATTTTTCGATCCACTGATTATGGAACAAGCTGGACTGCGATCAATTCCGGGTTAACGAATTTGCATATTTATTCTCTTGCTGCGCGCCACAATACTATCGTTGCCGGGACTGCTGGAAGCGATGGCGGTGGTCTTTTTATATCCGTCAATAATGGTACAAAATGGACAGCCGTCAGGCCAAACCTTTCTTTCAGTTCTGTGCTATCCATGGCTGTAAGCGGCAGCACCCTTTTTGTCGGGACATCTGAGGGATTATTTCTTTCAATAGATAAAGGAGCTGCCTGGACTTCGTGTAATTCAGAACCCATGACGCGATTGGTCAGCTCTCTTATCGTAAGCGACTCTACTATCTTTGCCGGGACACATGGTAGCGGTGTTTTCCGATCAACCAATAGAGGGGAAAGCTGGACTGCAGCAAATGCCGGACTAACGAATAACACTATCTGGTCCCTTGCTTCGAGTGACGGAAGTATTTTCGCCGGGACAAATGGCGGTGGCGTTTTTCGATCAAGCGACAGCGGCTCCAGTTGGGCGAGTATATCTTCTGGACTTACAAGCATGGATGTCACGGCTCTTGCAGTGAATCACAACAGTATCTCTGCCGGGACATACGACGGTGGTATTTACCAATCCATCAATAGTGGAGCAAGCTGGATAGCAGTCAATTCAGGATTAACGGAAAGCCATATCACGTCACTTGTTTGGAGCGACACCAGCATCTTTGCCGGTACGTATGCCGGTGGTGTTTTTCGATCCACCAATAATGGAACAAGCTGGACTGCGGTAAATTCAGGATTAACGAATCGTAAGGTCTGGTCTCTTCTTGCGAATGATAGTATTTTACTTGCTGGTTGTGATGACGGCGATATTTTTTATTACAATCATGATAGTACAAACTGGACTGCATTCAATCCTGGATTCACAGATGCGAGGGTTACTTCCTTTGCAGTTATCGGTGGGGATTGCTATGCAGGGACTGATAGAAGAGGCGTATGGCGCAGACCACTTTCGGATATCGCATCAATTAACAACAAGCCCTTTTCAGGGCGGTTACCTGAAGAAAATTTTAAAACATTTTTTACGGGCAATACTAACTCAAAAGTAACAATTGAATTCTCTTTACCCCACTCAGATCAGGTATCCTTTGTAGTTTATAACCTCTCCGGTCATAAAATAACTTTTCTGGTTAATAAGAAATTTGAATCAGGCACACACAGTTTCCCGTGGGATACCCGGAATATTGCGTCAGGTTGTTATATAATAAAAATGCAGGCGGGCGCAAAAAGTTGCACAAAAACCATGCCGCTTTTCAGGTAGTTTCTTATTGTCCCAAAGTCCCTGCGAACAGAAGATAATTGAAAAATTGTCGATTACGAGTACGATGATCCCATCGCTGGCTCTGGGACGTAGCGCGCACGAGCACGAAAAAACCTTCATTTCATCAAGAAAAGTCTGCCTATAATTAAGGAGGCTACACCCTATACGGTTTGCCAAAGTATCATGTAACAGGTATTACGGCCTCTTTTATTTCACATTCTCATCCATCTGCCGCAATATCTTCTCAACCTCTTTAAGCGCCTGACCATACCCCGCCCAGTTACCGCGCTTAAGTTCAGTCTGCGCATCCTCAAAATGCCGGTTAGCACGGGTAATCAGGTCCCTGAGCCCGGCTGAAGGCGCCGATGCCGCCGGTTCGGGGGTCTCTGCAACCTGCGCCGCTGCCTCGGTTGCCGGTGCTGCGCCGAATATCTGCAGCAGCGCCTTTTCGAGCGTCTGTTCCATGGCAATGCTGTTCTCAAACGCTACTATGACCCGCTTGAGCTCCGGAACGCCGCCGCCGCCCTCCGAGGTCATATACAGCGGCTGCACATAGATAAGCGACTGCTCGATCGGAATAACGAGCAGGCTCCCCCAGATCACGCGCGAACCGCCCTGGTTCCAGAGCGAAATCTGTTTTGAAATTTCGGGGTCCTGATTTATGCGCGACTCTATCTGTGACGGGCCGTACACGAGTTTCTGTTTTGGAAAATCAAAAACAAGCAGCTTGCCGTAATTCGGCGCATCGCACCGCGCGGCAAACCAGGCGATCATGTTCTCCTTTTTTGCCGGACAGAAAGGAACCATGAGGATAAACTCCTCTTCCTCGCCGATGCCCGCAAGCTTCATGATCGTATAGTAGGGCTCCATAGGCCCGGTTTTGTTCTCGGCATAACTTTGGGGAATTCTCCATACATCCTCTTTGTTGTAAAAAACCTGGGGATCGGTCATGTGATAAATCGCGTACACCTGCGCCTGAACCGAAAACAGGGTTCTTGGATAACGGATATGGGACCGGATATCCTGCGGCATCTCCGCAATCGGTTTGAACACGCCCGGAAAAATGCGCGTGTAGGCCTTGATGACCGGGTCTGTCTCGTCCGCTATGTAGAGCGACAAGGCGCCGTTGTACGCATCGATAACCACTTTGACCGAGTTGCGCATGTAGTTGCCGACGCCGCTGACCGGCGCTGAATATGGATATCTGTCCGTCGTGGTATATGCGTCAATAATCCACATCAACCGGCCGTCGTCCGTTATTACCATGTAGGGATCCTCGTCATACATGAGGAACGGTATCGCTTTTTCCACGCGCTGCCGGATATTACGGTTATAGAGTATACGGCTCTCCGGCGTCATATCGCTGTTCAGCAGAATCTTCATCTCGCCGAAACGTATCGCAAACAGGATTTTTTTAAGCATTCCGTTCATCCTGACGCCGCCGGAGCCGTTGTAGGTGGTATACACATTCTCGTCTCCCGACGGGTAGTCGAACTCCCGTGATTTCGTTTTTACGATAGCGTACCCCGCGTCCGTTTCTCCATAGTATATTTCCGGCCGGGTAACCTGCAGGCTGATCGTGGAAGACGGGGGTATGTTCTTGATGAAAAAGTCCGGAAGCCCTTCCGCGGTGATGCTGTTTACCGGGCTGAGGCACAGGCCGTACCCGTGCGTGTAGGTAAGATGCTCGTTGATCCATATCCTGCTGGGCAGGCTTGAGGGCACAAGCTCGCGCGGCGCAAGTATTATCTGCCGGTACTCCCCGTTGATGTGATAGCGGTCGTTGTCACTGTCAAGAAACTCGTAATAGGTGCGTATCTCCTGCAACTGGCTGAACGTGGTAAGCAGGGGCGCCTGGTCCCAGAGCCGGATGTTTTTCGTGGTCATGGCGTTTTTTTCCAGCATCTGCACGTTCAGGTCGCCGGTCGGGCTGAAATGCTGCGTCTCTATACCGCTCAGGCCATAGGCTTCGCGGGTGTTGGCTATGCTCCAGGCAATATACTGCGACTCCTTGCTCACTTCGTTGGGCGCGACAAGGAACTTCTGCACCCCCGAGAGCACGGCTTTGCCCAGAAACGCGCTCAGCACGACAACCAGCACGCCCGCGATAAGCAGTCCCCACGTGCGCCTGCGTATGTTGAGCCATATCAGCAGCGCGCCGGCAACGCACACAAACCGCATGAATTTCAGATACGGCAGCGACACGTGAATCGCGGCATATCCCGCGCCGCTCACGATCGAGTTGCCGGCATTGACCAGCGCGTAAATCCTGAGCTGAAAATAGAATGCCTGTAACAGGCACAACAGGCCGGCCAGGATAAGCAGGTGCGCTTTCGATCCCTTTGCAATGGCAAAACTTCTGGCGTCAAAACCGATATTGCGCATCAAGAGATAGGTCAACAGCACACCGATAAAAGAAAAAACAAAAGTCGTGGTCGAAAAAAAGTAGATAAACCGTATGAACGGAATCCGGAATACAAAGAACCCGATATCTTTTCCAAACAGCGGGTCGCGCATGCCGAAATCAACCGCGTTCTGAAATTTAAGATACACGTCCCAGTTTGTAGCAGCCCAGGTGCCGATAAACCATGCCGCGGCAAGCGATCCGACAAACAACACCAGCCGGGCAATTGAAGCCACATTGAGCAGTTTCAGGAAAGGAGTCTGCGTTTCGGTCGGCCACAAAAAGCTTTCCGACCGCTTGCTGATTATTTCGGCGACAAATATGTTGAAATATATGATAACCCACGCAAAAACACCAAAACCAAACCCGCATCCCAGCCTGGTATACAGCTCCCGGAAGAATACAACGTTCATCCCGAGTTCCTTGAACCATAAATAATCCGTACACAAGCCCACAAGCTTTGCCGAGAGTGTAAACAACATGAATACTGCGATAATACCTATCAGAAAAAATGGTTGCTTTTTTTTGCCTTTGAACTGCGTCATGGTATAGCCTTTGAAAAATGTTTACTATTCAATAAATTGGATTATTTACCGCGTTAGATACTGTAGGAAAATTATATATGCGGCGAGCGTAGATAATTTGACGTACAGTATCTTATTCTGCTGCTTTGCGTAAAAGGTTAAAGAACTAAAGTGCCGCAAAGCATACAATTCCAATTCCTTAATTTACGGCTTTGTCGGCATACTTTTATGAGATTTAAATATGAGGAACGTATATGAACCAAAAATATCTCATGCCGGATTGAGCATTACAATAAAAAACGGATATCGTTAAATTGTTGCCGATGATCGGCGAATATGCCGTGCCCCGACTGTGAAGAAGGGGTATCGTTAAATTATTGCCAATGATCGGTGAACATGCCGTGCCCCGACTGTGAAGAAGGGGTATCGATAAATTATTGCCAATGACCGGTGAACATGCCGTGCCCCGACTGTGAAGGAGGGGTTAATACATAGATTATTCCATTATAAAGGAAGGAAGCTTAAATTGGAAATCCGAATCCCGAAATCCGAAACAAATTCAAATTCTTAAATGACCAAAATTCAAAATATAAGAAGAAAAGACAGCCTGAAACTTGCAGTCAACTACCAATAGCATGCCTTCTTTTTTTGCTTTGGTAAAAATGCACCGGAAGGAACACCAGTTTCCGCAGCTTTCAGCACTATATGTGCACAAGCCAGCGCATCGGATAAAGCATCGTGGTGTTTCAGTTGTATGCGGAAGTGACGGCAAACGTCTGACAGTTTTGTCGGGTACACGTTCCACAGTCTTCGTGCCAGTTTCATGGTACACAGAAAATTTCTTTCCGGCAGCGAAATATCCTCTGCCTCGCAGCACGAGTGAAGAACGCCGCGATCGAACGACGCGTTATGCGCCGCTATAAACTCAACACCTTCCAGCAGTGGCTCCAGTTCCGGCCACAAAGCGCCGAAACACGGTTTCCGCGCAACATCCTGCCATGAAATCCCATGTAAATAGGTAAACACAAAATCCCGGCGCGGCGGTTTAATCAGGAAGCTCTCTTTGGCGACTATTTTCCCTGATTCTGCGATAACTACTGCAACAGAACATGCACTGTCCCTGCCGTAATCCGCGGTTTCGAAGTCTATGGTCGCGAAACGGTTAAAATTTACATTTGCAGCTTTACTTCGTTTATTCATCATGTTTCAGGATCCTTCCTTATTGCCGGTTTTACCGGGTTTGTCATGCACCTCTTGCTGGGTAAAAGATACGAGCTTGAAACCGTCTATGTCAACCGGCATGCGTCGGTTTGCTGCACGGATTCGACTTTTTCAGAAGATTCTTCGTTCATACGCGCCTCCCCTCATACTCCACTCGCACCTCCCGCACCGACGAATCGAAAAACTCGTGGAGCTTTTCCCGCAGGAGCCGTTTGTCCGGCAACCTGGTAGTGTAATCCGCAATCGCCGCCGGTGACAGTGTCCTGCTCAACGCATACTCTACAACTTCGTCGTCCTTGCCTTTGCACAGAATGATTCCGATGCTCGGGTTCTCATGCGGTTTTTTGACGTCGCGGTCGAGCGCCTCCAGATAAAACGAAATTTTGCCCAGATACTCGGGCTTGAACTCGTCAATCTTAAGATCGAACGCGACAAGGCACCTAAGCTCGCGGTGATAGAAGAGCAGGTCGAGAAAAAAATCCTTCATCCCGACCAGTACGCGATACTCTTCACCCACAAACGCGAAATCCCGCCCGAACTCAATAATAAAATTTTTCAGCGACCGGACTATGGCTTTGCGCAGGTCGGTTTCCGAATGATCGTCCGGGAGTCCGAGAAAATCAAGCGAATAGGAATCGCGGAACACGCCTGAAGCTCCGGAATGAATTTGTGTCAACGCTGTTGATACTTTTGGTTTTGAAAGTATACTACGTTCAAATAAACCGCTATCGAACTGCCTTTCAAGTTCCCGCTTGGAATAATGCTCCCTAATGACCGTCCTAAGATAGAACTCCCTTTCTTCCGCAGACTTTGCACGTGACAGTATAATGATATTTATAGTCCAGCCCAATTCTCTCACCAATGGTGAGAGTTTCTTATCGCTTCGATACATTTCATAAAACTGCTTCATCCGCCAGAGGTTTTTATCCGAGAAACCTTTCACATCCGGCAGATGAAACGATAAATAAGTTGCCAGGCTTTCAACAATATTTTCACCCCACTGCGCACCTTCTATCTTTTCACATATATACTTCCCCACATTCCAATACGTATCCATAAGCACCGCATCGACCGCCGAAAAAGCGGCTCGCCGGCCTTTGCGTATAATATCAGCAACTTCAGAAAATTGTTTTTCGATTTTCTTCCCGGATTTTAAAATCGGTTGTTTAAATGTTACCCTTCGCTTCATATAAACATCTTTACAAATAATTCTCTCACCAGTGGCGAGAGAATTGTGCAACTTGTTATATTGTTATGTGTTATACAGTTATCGATGTTACCTAAATGTTACTATTTGCCACCTTCCGGAACCGGCCTGATAAGCATCAGGCCGCAGCCGAAGGATTTGGCGGGGCCATGATCAAATTTCACTTTCTTTTTTAAAAACCGCATCCGTATTATTCATCTAAAAATAAATTGCCCGCAAAAGAGCATAGTAGAAAAACCAGTGTTGATTTCTATCCGGGAATAAAGGGTCAATTATTGCAACTGTACGAGGTGCAACCCGTGGCATTCCCTTATCGATGTCTATCTCGATAAGTTTCAATCCACGCACCCGCACGGGGTGCGACAATTATTACAAGAATGGTGGAATATGGAGACAACTTTGACTCGTTCATCGCGGTTCATCCCCGCGTGTGCGGGGAACATATTAACCGGTACATTTCTTTGGCCGTTTGTGACGGTTCATCCCCGCGTGTGCGGGGAACATAATAATATCAACACTTTACAATTGTCGAAAATCGGTTCATCCCCGCGTGTGCGGGGAACATTTCACCCCTTTAAAAAAGTTATAGGTTTCCGGCGGTTCATCCCCGCGTGTGCGGGGAACATTCATCGGTGCCCACTTGGTTGTCCACGCGACTCGGTTCATCCC
>Ga0105099_10000971_pt1 | contig 18745 bp, 15 predicted proteins | sample PPLLak3cmMay2015_2_FD_79138 | JGI IMG/M metagenome (GOLD analysis project Ga0105099, IMG submission 79138) | Freshwater sediment microbial communities from Prairie Pothole Lake near Jamestown, North Dakota, USA - PPLs Lake P8 Core (1) Depth... | ecosystem: Environmental > Aquatic > Freshwater >... | reverse complement strand
GGGTCGGGGGTCTGCTCGTAGATCCGGATGATGCGGTCTTTCATCTGACGGGTGACCGGCCCGGAGGCGATGATTACATCGGCGTGGCGGGGGGTGGCCCGGAGCAGGACGCCCAGGCGCTCGATGTCGAAGCGGGGTGTGAGGGCGGCGACAATTTCGATATCGCAGGCGTTGCAGGCGCCCGAATTGAGGTGGAGGATCCAAGGGGATTTCTTCCGAGACCAGCGAACGACGCGTTCCAACATTTCAGCTCCTTGTGATCAGGGCCAGGATGGAAAGAAAGACGACCGCCAGGTAAAGGACGGCAAACAGAGCGATCTTTCCGGCCGGGACAGTGGCGATAACGAGAGCGGCCACGTGCATGATGGTGAAAAACAGGGCGACGAAGAAAAAGAGCCGATAGCCGAACTGAATCTTTGTTCCGGGGACGTCTTCGCCGCAGGCGTAGGAAGTCAGCTTCCCGCCGGTATTATTGGGCTTAGGAGCCATCCGTTTGCCCAGGAGGTACAAGAGGATGGATACCGCCAAGATCAGGAGGAAGGCCACCGGGGGGGAGAGGAGAATAGAGATTCCGTTCATCGCGGTCATCCTTTCAGCCGGGTGAGCGAGCGGATGTCGAGGCTTTGGTTGGTTCGGTAGAGGTTGATGATGACGGCCAGGGCGACGGCCACCAAGCTGACCTCGATGACGATGTACGTCACGACCAGGCTCTGGGCCAGGAAGATGCTCCGGCGGGCCCAGCCGGTCGACAGAAGGATGAGGCTGACGCCCTTGCCGATGATCTCGATGCCGATGAAGAGCTTGATCAGATTCCGCATCGTCAGGAGGCAATACAGGCCGAGAAAGAACATCCCGGCGGCAAACAGGAGGTAAATAACCCACTCATTCATGATCATGACGATCTCTCTTTCGGAACAAGGCCAGGACGGAGAGGACGCCGGCCAGGATGACGGCCAGCTGGCCGATAAGATCGAACGACCGCTCCTTCCACAGGACCTCCCCGAACGTCCCCGCTTCGGCCGCTCCTTCCAGGGCCGGGATCCGGGCAAGGATCCCGCGCATGACGAAGAGGTCGATTAGGGCGAACACGATGAAAAACAGGGGGAAGATGATTTTTACGGTTTTTGATTCGCGGACGTCATCGCCCTGCTTGGTCAGGGCGATGGTCAGCATGAAGAGGACGGTGATCAGCCCGGCGACGACCGAGATCTCGAAGACCCCGGCGTAGGGGGCGCCCATCCGGAAGAAGATGATGCCCAGGATCAGGCTGGACACGGCCAGGGCCACGGCCGCCTTGAGAAGGTCTTTGGCCAGGATGGCGAAGGCCGAGGCCGCCAGCATCGCGACGAGAAGAATGATTTGGAAGGTCATGGCTTAAAATCCCTTAGCCAAGGAGTCCGCGGCCGGCTGGATCCAGGTGGAAAACACGGTCGCAAACCACAGGCCCACGCCGATGACCAGCAGGGCCAGGAGGACCGAGGCGGCCGTCATCCAGAACGGGGCTTCCTTGACCTTCACCCATCGCTCGGCCAGCTTTCCGAAGAAGGCCTTGCGCTGCATGATCAGGTAGTACCAGAGCGTCAGGACGCTGGCCAAGACGGCGATCACGGCCAGGGCCGCTTCGCCCGATTGGATCAGGGCGATGATGATGATCAGCTTGGACCAGAATCCGCCCAGCGGCGGCACGCCGGAGATCGAGAGCGCGCCGATAAGGTTGGTTCCGGCCGTCCAGGGCATTCTCTTGGCCAAACCGCCCATCTCGTCCAGGTTCCGGGTGCCGGTCGCCTGTTGGACCGAGCCGCTGGTTAAAAACAAGAGCCCTTTGGCTAACGCGTGATTGAGCAGATGGAAGAGGCCGCCGGCCACGCCCAGGGGCGTGCCGATCCCGATCCCCAGGACAACGTACCCAACCTGGCTGATCGAGGAATAGGCCAGCATCCGCTTCATATCGGACTGGCCGAGGGCCAGGAAGGCGGCGACGACGATGGAGACGGCCCCAAGCCACATCAGGATCTGGGACAGGGCCGGGGTCAAGCCGAGGACATGGTAGAAAATTCGGGCGATGGCGTAGACGCCCGAAACCTTGATCAGCAGGCCCGAAAGGATGGCCGAGATCGGGGCCGGGGCCGAGGGGTGGGCGTCCGGAAGCCAGGCGTGGAAGGGAATCAGGGCGGCCTTTAAGCCGAAGCCCATGAGGAACAAAGCCGCGGCGATGCCGGTGACCGTATTGGCTTCGAGCAGCCGAAGCCCGGCCGCGACGCCGTCAAAGCCCAGCGCCCCGGTCATGCCGTAGAGAATGGCGATCGCCGTGAGGACGGCGGCCGAGGCCACGACCGAGAGCATCAGGTACTTGAACGAGGCCTCCAGCTCTTCCGCCCCGAGGCCGTAGGCCACCAGGGCGTAGGAAGCCACGGCTGCGACTTCGAGGAAGATGTAAACGCTGAAGAGGTCCTGGGATAGGACCAAGCCGTTCATCCCGGCGACCATCACCAGGAGGAGGGCATAGTAGTTGGCCTTGGCCCCGTAGTGCTCCATGTAATTGATGGAGTAGAGGCCGACGCAAAGACTGACCAGTTGGATCGCCATCAGCATGAACAGGCTGAACCCGTCCAGGGCGATCCGGATGTTGACCGCTTCTCCCAACCACCGGACCTGTTGAACGATTGGGCCCTGGGCCAGGAGGGCCCGGGCGCCGGTCGCGGCGTAGACGAGCAAGCCGGCTAGGGCGGCGTTGGCGAGAATGTCAGGAAGAACCCGTTTCGACGCCTTGCCCACGAGAGGCAGGACGGCGGAAACGGCCAGGGGCAAACCGATGTAGAGAAATATCAAATGTCCTCCTCTCTCTCGTTACTTCAAGAGAACGTTGACGAGGGCGATGATGACGACCAGCCCTCCCAGCGCCCAGGCGAGGTAGTTGGCGTAGTGGCCGTTATGAGCCTTCCGCAGCAAGCCGGTGAAGGCCGCGCCGGCCGCGGTCGTTCCCTTCTCGAAGACGGCGTCGATCGGCCGGTCGATCCCCTTGAACAGGACCCAGGACAAACCCTGGAGGAACTTGATGCCCTGCTCGTAGAGGTCGAAGAACCGCTTCTCCGCCCAGTCGTACATCTGCTTGAAGAACGGAGCGTGATGGATTGGTTCGGAGGCCAGGTAGGCCTTGTTCCCGCCGCGTTTGAACCCGTAGACGTGAAGCCCGAAAGCCAGGAGCAGGCAGGCGATCGAAATCCCGGCGATCAGGTTGAACAGGTCCAGGGCATGGGCGGTGAAGTCAACGGATTCGCCGGCCTCAGCGTGAGCCGCCACGACCGGCTGGATGAACTGGGTCAAGGGGAGCTTGTTGAACACGCCGAAGGTGATGCAGAGGAGAGCCAGGATGAGGATCGGGATGAGCATCGCCCAGGGGCTTTCTTTAACTTTGCCCGGAGCCCGCTCTTCCGACCGCTTCCCGAAGAAGACCGAATGGCCGGCCTTGAGGAACGAGGCGAAAGTGAAGATCGCTCCGACCCAGGCGGCGATGGCGAAGATGATCGATCCGGTTTCCACGGCCCCGTGGAAGACCATTTCCTTGGAGACGAAGCCATTGAGCGGCCAGACGCCGGAAATGGCCAAGGCGCAGACCGTGAAGCCCGCGGCCGTGATCGGCATTTCCCGGGCCAGGCCGCCGAGCTTGCGAAGGTCGGTCGTTCCGGCCCGGTGTTCGACCGAACCGGCGCTGAGGAACAGCCCGCTCTTGTACATGGCGTGGTTGATCATATGGAAGAGGCCGCCGGCGATCCCGATGGGCACCGCCGTGCCGATCCCCAGGATCATGTATCCGACCTGGCTGACGGCGTGGTAGGAGAGCAGCCGCTTCAAGTCTTTCTGGACGAGGGCCATCATGACCGCGAGCACGATGGTCGCGGCCCCGATGATCATCATGAGGGTCGAAAGGCCGCTTCCCGGCTCGAGGTGGAAGATGTCCAGGCAGATACGGGCCAGGAGATAGATCCCGAGGAGCTTTTCGAAGGCCGCGGGCATGAAGGCCATGAAGGTCACCGGCGCGTCGACTGCGGCGTCCGGGATCCAGGTGTGGAAGGGCATGGCCCCGGCTTTGCCGATGGCTCCGATCATCATCAGGATGAAGGCCAGGGCGGCCGGGCCTTCGGGCTTGAGGCTGATTTCCGAGATGGTCATCGTCCCCGCCAGCGACCAGACGATCCCGATGCCCAGGATCATGGCGAAGTCGCAGAACCCGCTGATGATGAAGGCCTTGGTCGCGGTCCGGTGGGCTTCCTTGCCGCCGAGCGAAATCAGGGCGTACAAGGTTACGAGCAGCCCTTCCCAGAAGAAGACCAGGGGAACGAAGTTATCGGCCAGAACCGCCCCGAAGGCCAGGGCGGCCGAGAGGAAGATATAAGCGTAGTATTCGTTGACCCGGGGGTGGTCCTTCATCTTGACCACCGAGTAAAGAGTGATGAGGAAGAGAAATCCGGCCAAGCCCAGGAGGATGAATGCCGGGAACTGGTACAGCCGAAGCTCCAGCCTGATCGATCCCATCCACGGCGCGCTCCAGGAGAGGTCTTTGACCGCAAAGAGGGCAAAAGCCAGATAAAGGGAGACGGAGGCCGAAACGAGAGCCAGGGCCTCGCGGACGTATTTGACCGTCTTGGGAACGGCCAGAAGGGCCAGAGCCGAAAAGGCCGGGAGAAGAATGGTCCAGAGAAGCGTCGTCGGTGTCATTTGAGCCACCCCATGATATGAGCGGTGGTCGTCTCGGCGAGAGTCGACGGATAGGAGATGAGCAACCCGGCGGCCAGCGACAGGACCGCGAGGATCACAACGACGGCGACCATGGACCGGGTCCCTTCATGGGCCGGGGCTTTGGCTTCGCCCAGGAAGACCTGGGTGAAGGTCCGCAGCAGGTAAAACATGGTCAGGATCGCGGTAAACAGCGCGACGGCCGCGGCCGCGACCAGGCCGGCTTTAACCGTCCCCATGATCACCAGGAACTTGGAGAAGAATCCGCCGAAGGGCGGGATACCGATGACCGAAAAGGCGCAAAAGAGGAAGGCCAGGGCGGTCAGCGGCATGGACTTGAACAAGCCGCCCATTTCCCGGATATCGCGCTTGTGGGTCGCGTGGATGACGATCCCGGCGCAGAGGAAGAGGCCGGCTTTGGCCAGGCCGTGCATCAGGATAAACAGCGTCGATCCCGTTACCCCGGCTTCGGTCAGCACCGAGTAGCCGAGGAAGATATAGCCGATCTGGCTGACCGTTGAATAAGCCAGGATCCGCTTGAAATCCGTTTCCACGGTCGCCGCTCCCGCGGCGATCAGGCTCGAGACCACGGCGATCCAAGGGAGGGCGTCCGTCCAGCCCGGAGGCAGCTGGAAGCCGTAGACGAAGAGCCGGGCGAAGGCGTAGACGCCGATCTTGACCAGGACGGCCGCATGGAGCAGGGCCGTGACCGTTGTCGGGGCCACGCCGGCGTCGGGCAGCCAGGTGTGAAGCGGGACCGTCGCCGATTTGGACAGCATCCCGAACAGGATCAGGAAGACCGCCGTCCCGGAGATCGGCACGCCCCTCATCGCCGTGATGTCGAAGCTGCCGGTCTGGTTGTAGACCACAATGAAACCGAGCAGCATGACCACCGCGCCGAAGAAGGTGATCAGGAAGGCCTTATCGGCCTTTTTAACATGTTCCTTCAGGCGGTAAAAGCCGATGAGACGCCAGCAACAGATGGCGATGATCTCCCAGAAAAGATAAAGGAAGATCAAGTTGCCCGAGAACACCAGGCCCATCATGCTGCCGATGAACAGGACGACCAGGAGGAAATACTCGTTCTGGTTCTCTTCGTGCCGGATGTACCCAATCGAGTAGACGATGATCAGGAAGCCGATGAACGAAGAGGCGCAGGCCATGAAGATCGACAGCGGGTCGATCACCAGGATGAAGTCCAGCCCCAGAACGAGCCCCCTCCGGACGACCGTTTCCCCCCCTGCTAAGGCCCGAGGTATCAGGGACATCGCCAGGAGGGTGGTTGCGGCGCCGAGCGCCACAGCCCACGCCGTCCGGGCGGCCCGAGAGACCAGGCCTACCAGGGGGATCGTCATCGAACCGACGATGGGAACGAGGACCGTGAGTAGGGTGATGGTTTCTTGGCTCATGGGTGGAGCCGAAAGTATACTCACGGCGGTTCGGATAGTCAAGGAATTTCCACGGCTTTTCCGGCCGGTTTTCCACAGGTTTTTTCACTGCTCATCAAGCCTCTCCGGACCGGTCTTTTTCGGGCCGGTTTGCTTTTTTTTACGGAAAATTGTTGAATGGAGTGCGTCTTCGGCCGAGAAAAAAGGAGAGAACGAGATGAGCCTTGACATCCGACCTGTCGTAACGAAAAAAGACCTTCGGACGTTCATCTACCTACCCGAAAAGATCCATGCCGGCCAACCGCAGTGGACGCCGCCCATCTATGTGGACGAATGGACCTATTTCAACCCGAAAAAAAACCGGGCCTTCGCCATCTGCGACACTCTCATGCTTCTGGCCTGGAAGGACGGAAAGCCCGTCGGCCGGATCATGGGAATCATCAACCGCCGGTTCAACGAGCACCGGAAGGAAAATATCGCCCGGTTCGCTTTGCTCGAGACCTACGAGGACCGCGAAGTCTTCCAAGCCCTGGTCCGGCGAGTCGAAGACTGGGCCCGGGAAAAGAAGACGACCCGGATCATCGGACCATATGGATTTTCCGACCAGGACCCCGAAGGTTGGATGATCGAAGGCTTCGAGCACCACGCGACAATCGCGACGTATTACAACTTCGAGTGGATGCCCAAGTGGATCGAAGCCGAGGGCTACGGAAAGGACGCCGACTATTTCGTCTACAAGCTCCCGGTCCCCAAGGAACTGCCCGAGTTCTACAAGAAGATCTTCGAACGCATTAAGCGCCGCGGCCAGTACGAGCTGGTCGAGTTCGCGTCCCGGAAAGAGATCAAACCCTGCGTCCACCCGATCCTTTCCTTGATGAACGACTGCTACGTCAATTCCAATATCTACGGTTACCATCCCCTGGACGAACAGGAGATGGACGACCTGGCCAAGCGGTATCTTCCGGTCCTGGACCCCCGGTTCGTCAAGGCCGTCAAGAAAGGGCCGGATTTCGTGGCCTTCATCATCGGGATGCCCGACATGACCGCCGGCATCCGGAAGGCCCGGGGCAAGCTGTTCCCCTTCGGCCTGTTCCATATTCTCCGGGCGGCCAAGAAGACCAAGCAGCTCGATCTCATGCTCGGCGGAGTTCGGGAAGATTGCCAGGGGCTCGGCTTGGACGTTTTCATGGGCACCCGGATGATCGCCTCGGCCCAGGCGGCGGGCTACGAGATCATGGACACCCACCACGAGCTCGAGGTCAACGTCAAGGTTCGGGGCGAAATGGAAAAAATGGGCGGCGTGGTTTATAAAAAATTCCGGGTCTTCACGAAAACGCTCTGACCCGGAGGGCTTTATTCGGGGAACACGATCCGGAAGATCGTTCCCCCGTCGCGACGGATTTCGATTGTCCCTTCAAGCTGGGAGACCAGGTTTTGGACCAGGCGGAGGCCGAGCGAGTCCGCTTTTCCTCCTTCCATCTCCGGCGGAATCCCGATGCCGTCGTCCTGGACGGTGAGGACGATTCTCCTGGTCCGCGCTTCTCCGGGGTCTTCCTCGGGCGCGGCCTTGGCCAGGAGAACCTGGATCAGGCCGTTCCGGTCCCCGGGGAAGGCGTGCTTGAGGGCATTGCTGATCAGCTCGTTGACGATCAAACCGTACGTGATGGCCGTTTCCAGCGGCAGGGCGATCCCTCTGGCCCGGACTTCGATCTCGACGGAATCTTTCCGAACGGCGTAGGTTTCGTTCAAGTGGCCGACGAGCTGGCGGAGATACTCCTCCATCCCGATGGACGTCAGCCGGTCGGAACGGTACAGGCTTTCGTGGACCAGGGCCATCGCCCGGATCCGGCTGATGCTCCCTTGGAATAGACCCAGGGTGGCCGGATCCTTGATTTTTCGCGACTGGAGGAACAACAGGCTGGAAATGATCTGGAGATTGTTCTTGACCCGGTGATGGACCTCCTTGAGGAGGACCTCTTTTTCGTTGAGGGTCGCCTGGATCTGGGCGGTCCGGTCCAGGACCAGCGCTTCCAGCCGTTCCGCCTGCCGGTGCTGGGTGACGGCCAAGCCGAGGCTGAGAATCAGTCCTCCCCCGGCGAGCAGCCCGGCGGCGATGAACCACCATTGCAACCAGAACGGATTGCGGACACGAATGAGGGGAGAGGAAACCGTCTCGCTCACCGCACCGTAAGCGTTGCGGGCGCGAAGGTTGAACACATATGTTCCCGGCCGGAGGTTGGTGTAGCGGATCTGCCGGTCGACGGCCGCGTATTCCGGGCTCCAGTCTTGATCGAAGCCGTCCAAGCGGCTTTGGAACCGGAGGGCGTTTTCGTCGACGAACGACGTCCCTAGAAAATGGAAGACGATGTTATTCTCCCGGTAACCGAGGGTGATTTCCTTCGCGAAATCGACAGCCGTGCCGTTGACGTCCAGGCCGATGATCGAAATCAGCGGGGGAGGGACGGCCTCGACCGGGAGGTCATATTCCTCAAGGTAGCACGACACCCCGGAATTGGTTCCGATCCAGACGGGGCCTCGCGGATCGACCAGGCCGGCCGCCCGGTTCACCTCGCGTCCGGCCAAGCCTTCCGCCTTCGAAAACGCCCGCCGCGTCTTCCCGTCCCAGCGGATCACGCCGTTGTCCGTCCCGAACCAGAGGCGTCCGGGTTTATCTTCCAGGATCAGGTAGACCGGCCGCCGGATTTCAAGTCCGTTTTCGGAGAAGCGGGTCAAACGGCCGCCGCTTAATTCGAACAGACCGGAGAAGGTTCCAACCAGGGTTCGGCCGCGGGAATCGACGAGCACGGAATAGACGTTGGATGCTCCGGGTTCGCTTTCTCCCTTGTATTGGGACCAGGCCGCTCCATCCCACCGGTACACGCCGGCGCTTCTGCTGGCGGCAAAGAGCGCGCCGTCCGAGCCGGCTACGAGCTTGCGGATGAAAACGAGTCCGAACGTGTCCGGGAAAACCCGGACCGGCCGGCCGTTGCGAATCTGAAACAGCTTGTTGTCGGAGGAGAACCAGACTTGTCCGGTCTTATCGACGACGACGGATGAAACGACTCCGTCGAAATCGGCGGGAAAGGGGACCCAGCGCAGGCCGCCGGCCGGAGTCCATCGCCCCAGGCCCCGGGCTGAAGCCGCGATCCAAAGAGTTCCGTCTTTATCCGCCGCCAGGTCCAAGACGCGGGCGTCGTTTCCGGTGATACCGGTTCTCCGGGAGAACGGAACATGTTCGAATTCTCCGTCTTTCCGGAAGGATAAGCCGTCATTATGGCCGAAGGCAATGACGCCGTCCCCGAGGTCTCGAATGGCGGTTACTTCGTCTTCCAAGAGGCCGTTTTCCTTCCGGAAGTTGAAAAACCGGAAGCTCGAGATCCGGCTGACGCCGCGCAATCCGCCGATCCAGAGGTTTTTTTCGCGGTCGCGGAAAAGAGAGGTCGCTCCTTCGGCGATGAGGCCTTCGGTAATTCCCAGGGGATAAACGGGTCCGCCCGGCCTGGTGAAAAAGAATAAACCCAGGGCGTTGCCGACAAAGACGCCGCCCTGAAAGCTCGGAAGCATGACGACTGTACGGAATGCCCGATTAGTAAAAACGGGGCTGGCTTCGGTCAGCAGTTTGAATTCCGTTCCCTGGACGGCTGCGACCCAACGGGAACCCGCGAGCCAGATTTTTTCCCCACCGGCCGTTTTCTCGACGGCCAAGCCCCGGATTTCCTCGCGGAGCCGGGGATCGGACGTATCCCACCGGTTTTCGACGCCGTCTTTCCCGATAAAGGAGAGACCCCCGTCGGTCGCGGCCAGGAAGCCGTCCTCATAAGCCGCGAGCCCGTTGACGCTGTCTCCGCCCGGGCGTCCCTCGTTTTTTGTTTCCGTCCAGCGGGAGCCGTCGAACACGAAAACGCCCGCGTTCGAGGTGCCCACGGCAACGCGGACATTCTCCGCTTTTTCCGCAACGGCCAGGCCCGTGACAAGGTACGCCCCGTCTTTGGATTTTGGCAGGGGAACGGACTCCCATTTCCCCCGGCTGAACCACAGCAGCCTCCAGGTCGGGTTATCCCCGATCGCCCAGATCTTTCCCAGCCTGTCGGCCCGAAGCTGATGAACGGTTAAGGTCGGAAGACCCGAGGACGAAGTGAAGGAGGTCCATCGAGCCCCGTCGTAGACGGAGATCCCGTTCCGGGCGGAAAACCACATCCGGCCCGCCGCGTCCTGGGCGATATCGTTGACGGTCGAGCTGATCAAGCCGTCTTGCTCTTCGTAGGTCCGGACGAGGAACCGCTGGGCGTTGAGGCCGGAGGTCAGGATCAACGGGACAAGGCAGGCGAGGAGGATCGTCCGGATTTTCATTTCGGTCCGGATTTCCCCGCGCCGGCGGCCTGGCGAATGGCGGCGATGAGCTCGACTTCGTCGAACGGTTTGGGGACGTGCCGCCCGCGGCCGAATTCGCGGACGCGGCGGAGGACGGTCTCGTTTTCCGAGGCCGAGAGGAAAATCACCTCGGCCTGGCGGTCGGCCAGGATGCGCTGGGCGGCTTCCAGCCCGTCCATCGATCCCCGGAGGGTGATGTCCATGAGGATGACGTCGGGCATTTTTTCCCGGGCCGCGAGGATCGCCTTTTCCCCGGTGGCGGCGATGCCGCAGACCTCGAATCCGGCATTCTCGAGCCGAAGCTGGATTTCCATGGCGATGATGACTTCGTCCTCGACGATCAGGACTCGAACCGGATGGGACATTTCTTGCGTCATAAGCCGAGGAGGAGCCCCAGGTAGGCGACGGCCAGGACGACCAGCACCCCGATGGTGCCCCAGGCGAGGATATTGTATCCCTTTTTATTAACGTAGTCTCCCATGAGCTTGCGGTCGTTGGTCAGCCGGAGCATGAAGACGAGGATCAGGGGGAGGGCCACGCCGTTGATGATCTGGGAGATATACATGACCGGGAACAAGGGGATGTTGGGAATCAGGACGATCCCCGCCCCCAGGAGGATGAGCATCGAATAGAGGCCGTAAAACTGCGGGGCCTCGGAAAATTTCTTGTCCAGGCCGTTTTCCCAGCCCAGGGCTTCGCAGACGACGAAGGCGGTTGAAAGCGGGAGGATGGAGGCGGCGAAAAGCGAGGCGTTGAGGAGGCCGAAAGCGAAAAGATAGGCCGTGTATTTTCCGGCTAGGGGCTTGAGGGCCAGGGCGGCGTCGGCCGCCGTTTCGACCCGGACGCCGGCCTTGAACAAGGTCGAGGCGCAGGTCAGGACGATGAACGCCGCGATCAAGGTGACGACGAAGCTCCCGATGATGACGTCCATCCGGGCGAACCGGTAGTTCTTGAGGGCGATATTCTTTTCGACGATCGAGGCCTGGAGGTAGAACTGCATCCAGGGCGCGATCGTCGTCCCGACCAGACCGATGATCATCCCCAGGCTTTCGGGGGTGAGGGTGAAGCTCGGGACGACCACGCTCCGGCCGATCGCCTCCCAGTCCGGCTTGGAGAGAAAGCCGGCCAGGATATAAGTAATGTAGAAGAGGCAGGCGTAGAGGAAGACCTTCTCCACCGACCGGTAGGTCCCCTTGACGATGAGCAGCCAGACGAAAACGGCCGCGATGGGGACGGAGAGGTACTTGGAGACCTGGAACATCTCCAGGCTCGAGGCCACCCCGGCGAACTCGGCGATGATGTTGCCGATGTTGGTCAGGACGACGGCCATCAGGAGGTAGACGGTGATCCGGACGCCGAACCGCTCGCGGATGAGGTCGGATAGCCCTTTGCCGGTGACCACGCCCATCCGGGCGCTCATCTCCTGAACGATAATGAGGGCGAGCATGATCGGGATGAGCGGCCAGAGGATGCCATAGCCGAAATGGGCCCCGGCCATGGAATACGTGGCGATGCCGCCGGCGTCGTTGTCCACGTTGGAGGTGATGATGCCCGGCCCGGCGACAGCCAGGAACAGCAGGACCGATTTCCAGGAGAGGCGGAGCCGGGGGAATTTCATCGGTCGAACGCGCTTCCTCTCATTCGTCCATCTGGGATTCCATGATGTCTTTGAGGGTGATGAGCCCCTCGATCAAGCCGCCCTCGTTGATGACCGGGACGGCCAGGAACTTGTATTTTTTGAAGATGTCGGCCACATCTTCGACGTTGTCCTGGGGGCCGACGGAGACGAGCCGTTCGTTCATGAATTTGCCGATGGGGGCGTTCAGGTCGCCGATGATGAGATGGCGGAGGGTGGCCACTCCGCGCAGCCGGCCGTCGGCGGCCGTGACGTAGACGTAGGCCACGGATTCAAGGGGATAGGTCGTCCGCCGGAACTCCTCGATGGCCTGGCCGATGGTTGTATCCTCGGCGATGGCGAAAAAATCCTTGGTCATGATGCTCCCGGCCGTGCCTTCCTTGAATTTCAGCAGGGCGGTCACGGCCGCGGCCGAGGGCTTTTCCATTTTCCGGACGAGCTGGTTCTTCTGGTCCTCGGGAAGCTCGGCCAGCAGGTCGGTCGCTTCGTCGGGGGCCATCTCCTCGAGGATGTCGGAGGCCAGCTCCACGGGCCCGGATTCAATGAGCGAGATCTGGAGCTTGGGATCCTCGACTTCTTCCAAGGTCTGAGCCGCGGTCTGGACGTCGAGGGAACGGAAGAGCGAGGTCCGGCTGGTCCGGTCGAGCTCCTCGAGGATGTCGGCCAGGTCGGACGGATGAAGGGTGCGGAGCCAGCGGGCGCTGACGTTGAGCTTGAGATTTTTCTTGGCCGCATCGGAAAGCAGCGGCTGGACGTACTTCCAGGAAATAATCTTTTCCTCCGAGCGGTAATCGAAGAGCCATTGATTGATCCGGTCCACGGCCCGCAGCCAGCCCAAGCGCCGGAGGATGCCCCGGTAGCCGAAGTCGACGTGAACGACCCGGAGCTCCCGGTTGACGCTCAGCAGGTGAATGTCGTTAACCCGCTCGATCCGGGCCCCGAATGTGTCGACAACCTGTTTGTCCAGGAGGTCTTCGCGAAGGAGAATTTCCTCGGCTCCCGCGGCCAGCGGCCGCAGGTCGTTTTCCGCTCCGGCTTCGAGCCGGAGCGAACCGCTTTCCAACCGGTCGATCCGGCCCCAATCGAGCTCGTATTTTTCCTTCTTCCAGCGCTTGCGGACGGCCAGGCTGACGATTTTGGGATAAGCTTCGCCCAAGCGGACTTTGAGGTCGTGGAGCTTCCCGACGGCCGCGCCCGAAGCGGAAAGGACCGGACGGTTCAGGATTTCGGAGATGAACAGAAAATGGCCGGACGTATCCATCTTGATGGAATTGACGCTCAGTTCCAGGCTCATGGCACAAAAATCCCTTTTTTGTATAGCATACCGGTCGGGCCGAAACAATGGGGCGTTAACCTGCATTATTCACGAGTCGAGATGGCTGCAGGTGCAAGGCTTGGAATTTTTTTGAATAATGCAGGTTATTTGGCGTCGGCCCAGCTTTTCCCCCAGCCGAGGGTCACGTTCATCGGGACGCGAAAGCCGGGACAAACCGATTCCATCGCCTCCCGGACGAGCGCCTCGGCCGCGGCCCGTTCTTTTTCCGGGACCTCGAGGACGAGCTCGTCGTGGACCTGGAGGATCAGCCGCGTGCCGAGTTTTTGCCCGGCGATTCCGTCGTGGACGAGGATCATCGCTTTTTTCATGATGTCGGCCGCCGTGCCCTGGATGGGCGTGTTGAGGGCCATTCTCCGCCCCGCGTCCCGGGCCGCCCGGTCCGGTTGGCGAAGCTCCGGGACCGGGCGCTTGCGGCCGAACATGGTTTCCACGTATCCGCGCCCGGTTGCTTCCTCGACGAGGTGGTCCAGGTACGCTTTCACGCCGGGAAAGCGCTCGTAATACCGGTCGATGTAATCCTGGGCTTCACGGTTGGAGGTGCCCAGCTCCCGGGCCAGGGAGAAAGCCGAAGCCCCGTAGATCAGGCTGAAGTTGATGATCTTGGCCCGGTGGCGCCGTTCCTCGGCCGAGAGGCCGGCCTGCTGGCCGAAGACGCGGTCGGCCGTCTCGGTGTGGATGTCGTGATTCCGGCGGAAGATGTCGATCAGGACCGGATCTTCGGAGAGATGGGCCAGGACGCGGAGCTCGATTTGGGAGTAATCCGCGGCCAGAAAGAAGCAGCCGTCTCCGGGAATGAACGCCCGGCGGAACCGCTTTCCGGCGGACCCGCGGGCCGGGATGTTCTGGAGGTTCGGATCGGAGCTGGAGAGGCGCCCGGTGGAGGTCACGGCCTGGTTGTAGGACGTGTGGATGCGGCCGTCGGCCGGGTCGATCAGTTCGGGAAGCGCGTCGGCGTACGTCGATTTGAGCTTGGCCGTTTGCCGGTATTCGATGACCAGGGGAATCACGGCATGCTGGCTTCTCAGTTCCTCGAGGACTTCGATTGCCGTGGAGACGGCTTTCGCCCCGCGGGCTTTTTTCGGAGGCTGGAGGAGGAGCTTTTGAAAGAGGACCGAGGAGAGCTGGGCCGGGGAATTGATATTGAATTCCAGGCCGGCCTGCTCGTAGATCAGCTTTTCCAGGCGTCGGAGGTCGATCTCAAGCTCGGCCGAAACGGCCCGAAGGGCCGGTTCGTCGACCCGGACGCCGGCGATTTCCATCCCGGCCAGAATGCGGATGAGGGGCCGCTCGAGTTCCCGGTAGAGGCCCGCCAGGCCCTCTTTCTCCAGGCGCGGCCGCAGAATCCGGGCGATGGCCAGGGCAAAATCGGCGTCCTGGCAGGCATAGGGGGCGGCTGCCTCGACCGGGGCCCGGTTCATCGTAGTTTCGTTCTTCCCCTTGCCGACGACCTCGTTGTAAGGGATGGCCGTTTCCTGGAGGTAGGCGGCAGCCAGGCGGTCGAGGTTGTGACGTCCCCAGTTGGGCTCCAGAAGATAGGAGAGGATCATGGTGTCCTCGTCCACGCCCTGGAGGTCGATCCCTTCCCGCTTAAGGACGATCAGGTCGTACTTGACGTTCTGGCCGATTTTCCGGATCTCCGGGTCTTCCAGGACGGGCCGGAGAAGCGAGAGCGCTTCGGCGATGGGGATCTGGGCCGGGGCGCCGAGGTAGTCGTGGCGAAGAGGAAGGTAGAATGCCTCCCCGGGTTCCAGGGCGAACGACATCCCGACCAGGCGGGCCCGGGTCGGAGAGATGTTATCCGTCTCCGTGTCGAGCGAGACATATCCGGCCTTTCGGATCCGGGCGACCAGGGCTTCAAGCCCCGAGGGCTCGAGGATCATCCGATAATCGGGGTCTCGTTTTTTCGTCCGCGGGCCGAACTCGGCCGCCAGACTCGAAAATTCAAGTTCCGTGAGCAGCCGGCCCAGCGTTTCCCGGTCGGGCTCGGTCACCCGGAACGCGGACGGATCGAAGGACACCTCCAGGCCGCACTCGATGGTCGCCAGCTTCCGGCTCAGCTCGATCATGTCCCGGTTGTTCTTGATCGCTTCCCGGACGCGGATGTTCTTGATCCGCTCGGGGTGGGAAAGCAGGGCTTCGAGGCTTCCGTGCTCGGTGATAAGGGCCTTGGCCGTCTTCTCCCCGATTCCGGGAACGCCGGGGATGTTGTCGGAGGGATCGCCCCAAAGAGACAGGACGTCGATCACCCGGTCCGGCGGGACGCCGAACGTTTTCCGCACTTCCTTGGCGTCGAAGAGAATGTCCTTGGCCGGGTTGAAAACCCGGGTTTTTTCGTTGACCAGCTGGAAGAGGTCCTTGTCCGTGGTCACGATCACCGTTTCGAATCCTTCGGCCGCCGCCCGGATCGCCAGGCAGCCCAGCACGTCGTCGGCTTCATAGCGCGTGTTCTCCAGAAGCGGGATCCGATAGGCCTGGAGAACTTCTTTGAGCTTGGGGAGTTGGACGACAAGGTCGTCGGGCATCGGCTTTCGGTTGGCCTTGTAGTCCTTGTAAACTTCCTGCCGGACTTTGGCCCCGGGGGCGTCGAAGACGATCCCCAGGTGGTCCGGTCCGGCCTCATCCAGGATTTTTCGGAGGGCCGTCAGGAAGCCGTAGATCGCGTTGGTCGGAAACCCGCCGGCCGTGGAGAGCCGCTGGACGGCGTAGTAGGAGCGGTAGAGCAGGGACGTCCCGTCAATCAGGTAGAGCGTATTGACCTGCATTATACACGAGTCGAGATGGCCGCAGGTGCAAGGCGCAGAGGGTGAAATAGAAATATGATCATCATTAGGATCTTTATGAATAATGCAGGCTAGACGGCATCGTTAGGCCTTGAGAAGATGGATGTCGAGCCGGCCGGCGGCGATTTCGTCCAAGACAGCTTGGTGCTGGTCCCGAATGAGGCGCTTCAGGCGCTCGTCGCGGTCCGGGTCTTCCAACAGGTCCGAATAGGATACCCGGCGGGAATAGACGAGCTTCCCCCGCCGGTAGATCAGGGTTTCCAGCTGCCGGACCCGCGGCCCGGCATCCTGGGTCTGGATGAGAAAGGTAACATCGGAGTAGAGAATGGAGGTCGTCGTGCCGTTCATGGGTCAGGACTATACATAAACCGTTTATTTGTTTTTTTCAAGGAAAAAAATGGATTTACGGGCAGCCGCCGGCCCCTGTCGCTCGGTTGACAAAGCGAAGTCTCATGGTATAATAAGCGAACCTTTAGCGGACGTAACCCATGATTATTGATATAGATAAGTTGCCAAAAGACGGCCTGGAACTCCGCCGGAATTTCGAATTTCCGAGCTTGGACCTGGTCGAGGAGGATGCCGTCTTCCTTCAGCCCGTCCAGGCCGAAGTTTCGATCAAACGGGTGGATGAGGAAATCTGGGTTAAAGGCCGGGTGAAGACCGTCCTGAGCTTCATCTGCGCCCGATGCCTCTCGCCGTTTGAGTTTCCGGTCGATTCCGCCTTCGACCTGGTCCTCCTGCCCGAGGAAATGCGGGAGCCGAAAGAGGAGTTTGACGAAGATGATGTCGACCGGCTCTTCTACCGGAGCCGCCAGATCGACGTCCGGGAGGTGATCCTCGAACAATTGAACCTGACGTTCCCGACCCGGCCGTTGTGCTCTCCGAGCTGCGAGGGCTTGTGCGCGGTTTGCGGCAAGATCCGGCGCGAGGGCGACTGCGGCTGCCTGGTCAAGGAGACGGACACCCGCCTCGAAACGCTCAAAATCCTTCAGAAAGACAAGAGAAAATAAATGCCGAATCCCAAACGAAGACATTCTCATGCCCGCAAAGGCCGCCGCCGGGGCCACGATTTCATGACCGTCCCGTCGTTTGCCTCCTGTCCTCAGTGCGGAACCCCGAAACTCCCCCACAAAGCCTGTCCCGAATGCGGCTACTACCGCGGCCGCCCCGTGATCAAAGCCGTCGAAAAATAAGCCAAGGCCTTTTGGGATGAAGATCGCCGTCGATGCGATGGGCGGAGATTCGGGCCTCCGGATCACCATCCCCGGTGCGGTCCAAGCCGCCCGCGAATACGATGTGGATGTCGTCTTCGTCGGCGAAAAGGACAAGATCCGGGATGAGATTGTTCGCCTTCACGCCGACGAATGCCGTCTGTCTGTCGTCGACGCCCCCGATGCCGTCGGGATGGGGGACGGGGTTTTCGCCGTCCGGCGGAAAAAGCGCTCCTCGATCCGGGTCGGGGTCCAGATGGTCAAGGACGGCCTGGCCGACGCGTTCGTTTCCATGGGAAATACGGCGGCTGTCGTCTACGCCTCCCGCTCGATCCTGGGATCGCTGCAGGGCGTCAACAAGCCGGCTCTCTCCCTGATCATCCCCGCCCTGAAGGGCCATACCCTTCTTTTGGATGTCGGAGCCAACGCCAACTGCCAGCCGGAGGACCTCCTCCAGTTCGCGGTCATGGGGAAGGTCTTCATGGAGCAGGTCATGGGGATTCAAAATCCCCGGGTTGCCCTGATGAGCATCGGCGAGGAAGAAGGCAAGGGCAATGAGCTGACCAAACAGGCCTTCGAGCGGCTGTCGACGGCCCCCCTGAACTTCATCGGCAACGTCGAGGGCAAGGACCTGTATGCCGGCAAAGCCGAGGTGATCGTCAGCGACGGCTTCACCGGAAACGTCGCCTTGAAAGTCAGCGAGGGCGTCGTCGAGACTCTCTTCCATATGGCCCGCCGGGAGATCACCAAGAATCTCTTTGCCAAGATCGGCCTGTTCCTGATGAAAGGCCACCTCAAGCGGATTTATAAACGGGTGGATTATAGTGAATATGGCGGGGCTCAGCTTCTGGGATTGAACGGGGTCTGTGTCATCGGCCACGGCCGGAGCAACGCCAACGCCGTCAAGAACGCGGTGCGGTTGGCCCGGGATTTTGTAGCCAAGCGGATTCAGGATAAAATCCGCGAAGAGCTCGGCCGAACAGTCGCGCCGGGGGAGGCCAAAGCCTGATGCAATTCGAAAACCGGATTTCCATCGTCACCGGCGCGTCCCAGGGGATCGGGGAAACGATCGCCCGGACGTTTGCGGCCGAGGGCTCGACCGTTGTTCTCGTCGACATCCAGAAGGACAAGCTCGAAGCCGTCGCTGCGGCCATCGCCGCCTCGGGCGGCCGGGCCGCCGTCCGGACGGCCGATGTCTCCAAGCTCGACCAAGCCACGGACGTGGCTGAGTCGGTCATCAAGGAATACGGAAAAATCGACCACCTGATTAATAACGCCGGCATCACCCG
>Ga0105099_10000970_pt1 | contig 18749 bp, 28 predicted proteins | sample PPLLak3cmMay2015_2_FD_79138 | JGI IMG/M metagenome (GOLD analysis project Ga0105099, IMG submission 79138) | Freshwater sediment microbial communities from Prairie Pothole Lake near Jamestown, North Dakota, USA - PPLs Lake P8 Core (1) Depth... | ecosystem: Environmental > Aquatic > Freshwater >... | reverse complement strand
GAACTCCAGACAGGAACCAGGGTGGACGAAACCCTGAAGACGACTGATAAAATAGACAAACTGCTGAAAGAAAAATATCCGGAGATTAATCTTGTTTCATCATCGACCGGTTCAGATGACCAGGCCGGGTTTTCCTCATTGTTCGGTGCGGGAGGTACTCATGTGATAACCTATTCCATGAGGCTTGTCCCGATTGAAGAACGTAAAAAAGGTGTAATGGAATTGGCCGAGGAGATGAGAACTGAATTTGCTAAAATTCCTGAGGTTGTAGACTTTACAGTCAGCACATCTGATAACATGCCCGGCATGGGCTCCAGCACTGTTGATGTTGAAATTTACGGGTATAATATTTCTGAAACAAATGTAGTTGCCGAGGAGCTGGCAGCAAAAATAAAGAAGATTGAGGGAGCTAAAGACGTAACCATAAGCCGCGATAAATCAAAACCTGAGCTTCAGATCATTCTGGATCAGAATAAAATGATCTCCAGCGGTCTGAATACTGCTATGGTATCATCCGCAATCAAGAACAGGGTCGAAGGAATGACCGCAACCCGGCTTCGTCAGTCGGGTGATGAGTACGATGTTGTCGTGAGGTTTAAAAAGAGTGCAAGAGGTACTCTTACTGATATCGAAAACATCGGCATAACAAATCCCATGGGTCAGATAATCAGGCTTGGCGAGATAGCAAATATCAAAGAATTCTGGTCACCGCCGAGTATCGCAAGAAAACGCCGGGAAAGAATTGTAAATGTATCCTTTACACCTTATAAGAGATCTTTTACGGAGCTGCAGACAGAAGTTCAGAAAGCAATCAATGAGACGCAAATCCCTTCAGGAGTTATGGTACAGATATCCGGGGCAATACAGGAGCAGGCGGAAGCCTTCATGGATATTGCATTCCTTATTTTGGTTAGTCTTATACTTGTTTATCTTGTTATGGCTTCCCAGTTCGAATCGCTGAAAATGCCGTTCATAATAATGTTTTCAATACCATTTGCATTCTCGGGAGTGGCAATAGCTCTCTTCCTTACCAATACCACATTAAGTGTGATTTCCGGTATTGGAGCGGTGATGTTGATCGGTATCGTTGTCAAGAACGCAATTGTACTGGTTGACTTTATAAACCTTATGAGAGACAGAGGGAATGAACTTTATGAAGCGATTTCAATATCAGGGAGATCAAGGCTCAGGCCGGTTTTAATGACATCGTCAACGACTGTCCTCGGCATGCTTCCGCTGGCAATGAGCACAGGTTCAGGTTCGGAGCTCTGGAGCCCGATGGGCGTTGCTGTTATCGGCGGACTGATCTTCTCAACTTTCGTCACGCTTGTGCTAGTTCCTGTCATCTATGCAGTATTTGCAAGGCATGGAGAGAGAAACAAGACCCTTGCACTCTATCATGATTTTGAAGTGATGAATGGTAACGGGAATGTAAAATAAGATATTAACTTCTAATCCTTTGATTATGAAAGCAATAATGATAATATACAATCAGGCTCACACTGAGAGAGTAGAGTATCTGCTTGACAAACTGGGAGTCAGGGGCTATTCACTTTGGGAGAATGTTCAGGGAAGGGGAACCAGCACGGGAGTTCCTCACCTGGGAACACATGCCTGGCCTGAAATTAATAAGAGCCTGCTGGCTGTCGTCGATGATAACATTGTTGACACTTTGCTTGAGAATGTAAAGAAGATCGACTTAATAAGCGAGGAGGTAGGTATCAGGGCTTTTGTGTGGGATGTGTTGAAGACGGTATAAAACTGTAGAGGCGTTGCATGCAACGCCTCTACAGTTTTATCATTCCTCCTCCTCTTCTTCCGTATATGCCTTGATCACGGATTCCTGAACATCACCAGGAACCTGAGCATATTCCAGGAATCTCATTGTGAACATTGCACGGCCTCCGGTAATGGAGCTGAGGGCAGTGGAATATTTATTCATCTCGGCCAGCGGCACTCTTGCTTTAATTACCTCAAATCTCTTTTCACTTGACATTCCGAGAACCATTCCCCTGCGGCCCTGGAGATCGCTTATCACGTCGCCCATGCGGTCTGATGGAACCATGATCTCGACTTCATATACAGGTTCAAGGATCTTCGGGCTGGCTGTCTTGAATGCCTGGCTGAATGCGTTACGTCCGGCAAGCCTGAATGATATTTCGTTTGAATCCACCGGGTGCATCTTACCGTCATAGACGTAGACCCTGATATCACGGGCATATGATCCTGTAAGCGGACCGACTTCCATTTTTTCCATTAAACCTTTCAGGATGGCGGGCATGAAACGGGCATCTATCGAACCACCTACTATACAATTGCAATATATTAGCTTGCCCCCCCAGTCAAGATCGACCTCATCTTTACCTCTTACCGAAAGCTTTATCTCTTTTCCTCCGAATTTCATCATGCTCTGTTCAGATGATCCTTCAACATAAGGTTCGATAATAAGATGAACCTCGCCAAACTGCCCTGCGCCTCCTGACTGCTTCTTGTGCCGGTAGTCAGCCTGTGCTGACCTGGTTATGGTTTCGCGGTAAGGTATTTTTGGAGAATTGAAGTTTGTGGGGATCTTGTATATATTATCAAGGTGCCATTTCATTATATTCAGATGGTACTCGCCCTGCCCGTGCACGATTATCTGCTTCAGCTCCTTTGAATACTCAATGATTATCGTCGGGTCTTCAAGGTGTATCTTGCCGAGAGCTTCTCCAAGCTTCTCATCATCACTTTCACTCTGTGCCTTGATCGCAATACGGTATTTAGGGTCAGGGAATCTGACTCCTTCATATCTCCAGTCGTTGCCGGGGACATTGAGAGTATGATCCATTTTGGTGTTCTTGAGCTTTACAAATGCCCCGATATCGCCTGTGTGAAGCTCAGGAACGCGGGTCCGGTTCTTGCCTGCGCACACATAAAGCTGTGAGAGCCTTTCCTTGGTTCCGTTATTGCTGTTAACGGCGTCAAGATTTTCGGTAATTTTGCCTGAATAGACCCTGAAATAGTTGATCTCGCCTATGTGTTCCTCAATGGAAGATTTGAATACATACACTGAGCCCGGTCCTGCAGGGTCGGGTTTCACAATATTCCCCTTGCTGTTCCTGGGCGCTGGCATATCGGTTATTGAAGGTGCCTCGCTGACAATAAAATCCATCAGGTCGTCAACCCCGATGTTGTTTTTTGCAGAGATGCAGAATACCGGGAACATGCCCCTGGTGAGGATTCCTTTTGCAACACCTTTTCTTATCTCCTCTTCGCTCAGCTTATCATTCGAGAAGAAAAGCTCCATGAGCGATTCATCGCTCTCCGCAGCTTTTTCCACCAGGGTATTGTGAAGCTCTGCGGCCTTATCCATCTGGTCGGCAGGGATGTCAGAAACCTTTGCAGCTCCTCCATCTTTCGGATACTGGAGCAGTTTCATCTTGAGTATATCGATTACAGAATTGAAGCCAACGCCTTCATTTACAGGATACTGAACAAGGATGATACCGTTGCCGAACCTTTCCTTCATCATCTCCAGGGACTTCTCAAAATTGGCCTTTTCATGATCGAGGCCGTTGACAACGATTATCACCGGCTTGTTCACTTTCTCCGTATGGCGGAAATGTATATCCGTGCCGACTTCAACGCCGTTCTGGACATTGATTACAAGGAGGGCAGTGTCAGCAGCATACAGCGAAGAGATGACGCCGCCGCTGAAATCATCCAGACCCGGTGTATCGAAGATGTTTATTTTCTTGTTCCTGAACTCTGTATAGAGAACTGTTGAATAAATTGAGTTTCCGTTTTCATGTTCAATCGGACGGTAGTCAGACACTGTGTTCTTACCGTCGATGGTTCCTCTTCTCTCAATAACGCCGCCATTAAAGAGCATGGCTTCAGCAAGAGTGGTTTTTCCTGATCCGGAGTTCCCCAGCAGAGCGATGTTCTTGATCTGGTCAGTCTGGTATGTTTTCATGATCAAATGATTATTATATTATTACTATTTATATACGGATTTGGCGCGGACAAAAATAATAATTTTTTAAAAACATTTCCGGAAAGAGAGCATAATATAGAAATTTTTATTTTCTTTGCACCAGTTTTTTGAAACGCAGGAGTACCGGTTTTTCTTTCGAAGGTAAGTTTACAAAACGTTTTTCTGCAGGAAGAGTCGGGAAGTTACCTGTTCATAACTTACAATTAAGTTTGAATAGTACTAGTTTCAAGACATGCTTCAATGACCTGATTATTTTCATTTCAGGACACTGAAGATTACATGGATTATTGATTTGAAAAAAATATCAGGCTTGTTTGCTAATATTAAAATAGAATCAATACCTTTGCAAACCATTTTTTTAAATGATTTTTTAATCAATTAATTTGAAAATATGCCGACAATTCAGCAATTAGTAAGAAAAGGCAGGAAGAAACTGGTGGACAAAAGTAAAGCTCCTGCTCTGGATTCATGTCCTCAGAGAAGAGGTGTTTGCGTCAGGGTTTACACCACAACCCCCAAAAAACCTAATTCCGCAATGAGGAAAGTAGCCAGGGTCAGGCTTACCAACCAGAAAGAAGTGAACGCTTATATCCCTGGCGAAGGTCACAACCTTCAGGAACACTCCATCGTACTCATAAGGGGTGGCAGGGTAAAGGATCTTCCGGGTGTCAGGTACCACCTTGTCAGGGGTGCTCTGGATACATCCGGAGTTGATGGCCGTACTCAGAGAAGATCTAAATATGGAGCAAAAAGGCCCAAGAAGTAACATTAAAGGAATAAGATATGAGAAAATCAAAACCAAAGAAGAGGATTCTGTTACCGGATCCTAAATACAACGATCCGTATGTAACAAGGTTTATCAACAATCTTATGTATAATGGCAAAAAGAATCTTGCTTATCAGATCTTTTATGACTCACTCGATATAGTAGGAGACAAATTCAAGAGCGAAGGTAAAACCCCTCTTGAGATCTTCAAGCAGGCTCTTGAGAACGTCACTCCCCAGGTTGAGGTCAAGGCAAGGCGCGTTGGCGGTGCAACCTTCCAGGTACCCATGGAAATACGTGGCGACCGCAAAGTGAGCATCAGCATGAAGAATATGATTTTATTTGCCCGTAAGCGCACGGGCCATTCGATGGCTGACCGCCTGTCGGCTGAGATAATGGCCGCTTACAAGCTTGAAGGCGGAGCTTACAAGAAAAAGGAAGATACCCACAGGATGGCTGAAGCAAACAAGGCTTTTGCCCATTTCAGGTTTTAATAAGTTCACTGCAGCAGTTAAATGGACCAGAATCTGAAATATACCAGGAACATCGGGATCATGGCACACATCGATGCCGGGAAGACCACTACAACAGAACGTATTCTGTTCTATACCGGTCGTACCCATCGTATGGGCGAAGTGCATGACGGAAATGCCCAGATGGACTGGATGGTTCAGGAACAGGAGAGAGGAATTACCATTACCTCGGCTGCCACAACTACTTTCTGGAAATATAACGGCGAGGAATACAAGATAAATATCATCGATACTCCCGGACATGTCGATTTTACTGTTGAAGTGGAGAGATCTCTGAGGATACTCGACGGTGCGGTGGCCGTATTCTGTGCCGTGGGCGGCGTTGAACCCCAGTCAGAAACTGTCTGGAGGCAGGCCGATAAATACAGGGTCCCAAGGTTAGCTTTCATTAACAAGATGGACCGTGCAGGCGCAGATTTCTTCTCAGTTGTCCATGAGATAAAGGAAAAGCTTGGAGCTCATCCTGTCCCGGTGCAGATTCCTGTAGGAGCAGAAGAGTACTTCCAGGGAATGATCGACCTTGTTCACATGAAAGCAATCATTTATAACGATGATGAAACCCTCGGTGCCACATTTGAAATAATGGAGGTGCCGGAAGAACTTATTGAGGAAGCTGAAGAGTGGCGCGGTAAACTTGTCGAAGCTGTTGCAGAAGTCGATGATACTCTTCTTGAAAGATATATTGAGGATCATGAATCCATAACTCCTGAAGAAATTATTACAGCCCTCAGGAAGGTTACGGTTTCCGGGCATGCAGTACCGGTTATTTGCGGAGCATCATTCAAGAATAAAGGCATTCAGAGCCTTCTTGATTCAGTTACAGCATTTCTTCCGTCACCTATCGATATAGGGGCTGTAAAGGGAACAGATCCGAGAAATGATAATGAGATAACGCGTGAGCCCGACGATGAAGCACCATTGGCGGCTCTTGCATTTAAAATAGCAACAGATCCGTATGTCGGCCGGCTGGCTTATCTGCGAATCTATTCCGGCATCCTCCATTCGGGTGATACTGTTCTGAATGTGCGAACAGGCAAACGCGAAAGAATCAACCGCCTATTCCAGATGCATGCCAACAAGCAGAATCCCAAGGAGAGCATATCGGCAGGCGACATCTGTGCCGGCGTAGGTTTCAAGGATCTGAAGACAGGAGATACCCTTTGCGCTATTCACAAGCCAATATTACTTGAGTCAATGGATTTTCCTGAGCCTGTTATCGGAATTGCAATTGAGCCGAGAACCCAGGCTGATGTTGACAAGCTTTCAATGGCTCTCAACAAGCTGGCTGAGGAGGATCCCACATTCCAGGTGAAGATCGATCCCGACAGCGGTCAGACTGTGATCCACGGGATGGGCGAACTCCACCTTGAGATACTTATCGACCGTCTCAGAAGAGAATTCAATGTCGAGTGCAACCAGGGTCCGCCGCAGGTTGCGTACAAGGAGGCGATCACAACTACTGCAGAATTCAGGGAATTATTCAAGAAACAGACGGGCGGCAGAGGCAAGTTTGCCGATATCACAATTGAGCTTGCTCCTGCAGAAGACGGGATAAGAGGACTCCAGTTCGTAAATGAGATAAGGGGCGGAAACATACCGAGGGAATACATTCCTTCAGTTGAAAAAGGATTTCGTGAGGCTATGTCAAACGGGCCCCTTGCAGGGTTCCCTCTGGATAGTCTCAAAGTAACACTTATGGACGGTTCGTACCATCCTGTTGACTCTGATGCGCTTTCATTTGAAATCGCAGCCAAGCAGGCATTCAGGCGCTTTGCAGGGAAATGCAATCCGGTTCTGCTTGAACCGATAATGGCTACTGAAGTTGTAACACCCGAGGAATATGTCGGCGATGTGATAAGCGACTTCAACCGCAGAAGAGGCAAGGTGGAAGGTATGGAATCGAAAGCAGGCTCAAGGGTCATCAGGGCGAAAGTACCTCTGGCAGAAAAATTTGGTTATGTCACAGTACTCCGGACCATTACCTCAGGAAGAGCGACATCCACGATGGAGTTTTCCCATTTTGAAGAGGTGCCTGCAGAGATAGCAAACAGAATTGTTGAAATTACCAAAGGAAAAATTTTTTAAGATGAGTCAGAAAATTAGAATCAAACTGAAATCCTACGATCATAATCTGGTTGACAAGTCGGCCGAGAAGATCGTAAAAACCGTGAAATCAACCGGTGCTGTGGTCAGCGGTCCTATACCGCTTCCGACGCACAAGAAGATCTTTACGGTTCTTCGCTCGCCGTTCGTGAACAAAAAGGCGCGTGAGCAGTTCCAGCTCTCTTCATACAAGAGGCTTCTGGATATTTACAGCTCGACGCCTAAGACTATCGATGCTCTCATGAAGCTGGAGCTGCCGAGCGGTGTTGAAGTGGAAATTAAAGTGTGAAACCGGTAAACCTATTTAGATATGCAGGGATTAATTGGAAAGAAGATCGGAATGACTTCCCTCTTCAATGAAGAAGGGAAGAATGTTCCTTGCACTGTACTGCAGGCTGGTCCGTGCGTTGTGACACAGATCAAGACAGTGGAAAAGGACGGCTATTTTGCAGTTCAGCTCGGATTTGATGAGAAAAAGGAGAAGCACGCTACTAAAGCTGAAATCGGCCATTTCAAAAAAGTCAACACTACTCCCAAGAGGAGAGTCATTGAATTCACAGGCTTTGCCGAAGGCCAGGTAAAGGAAGGCGAAGTGCTTACTGCTGAGCTTTTCAGGCCTGACAACTGGGTCGATGTGAGGGGCTGGTCAAAGGGAAAAGGTTTCCAGGGTGTTGTGGGACGCCACGGCTTCAAGGGAGTGGGCGGCCAGACACACGGTCAGCATAACAGGGGAAGGGCACCCGGTTCAATGGGCGCTTCATCATTCCCTTCAAGAGTGCTCCCCGGAATGAGGATGGCCGGACACACGGGGAACGAAAAGGTTATGTCTATAAGCATGCGCGTGATAAAGCTTATGGCTGAGGATAATATATTAATAGTAAGAGGATCAGTACCTGGTCCTAAAGGTGGTTACGTAATAATTACAAAATAATGGAATTAGCTGTTATTAAAATCAACGGTAAGGAAACCGGAAGAAAAGTCAGTCTCAATGATTCTATTTTCGGTATTGAGCCCAATGATCATGCCATTTATCTTGATACAAAGCAGTATATGGCAAATCAGCGTCAGGGTACTCACAAAGCCAAGCACAGAGGTGAAGTATCAGGAAGCACAAGGAAGATCAAGAGGCAGAAGGGTACGGGTACGGCACGCGCCGGAAGCATCAAGAATCCATTGTTCCGCGGGGGAGGACGTATATTCGGGCCGGAACCCAGATACTATGGCTTCAGGCTTAACAAGAAAGTGAAACAGCTGGCAAGGAGATCAGCCCTCTCATATAAGGCATCCTCCAATAGTATAATTGTTCTGGAAGACTTCAATTTTGAAGCTCCAAAAACAAAGGAAATGATCAAAATGGGGAGCAGCCTGAAGATCGCTGATAAAAAATCGCTGATTGTTTTACCGGAACAAAATAAAAATATATATTTGTCAGCCCGAAATATTGAAGGTGTTGAAGTTGTAACTGCTAAGGAATTAACCACTTACGAAATTATGAAGGCTTCAACTTTGGTATTTGTGGAGAGTGCAGTTGACGTTTTGCAGGCAACTTTTGAAAACTAGAAAACTTTAAGTGATGAATATTTTGCTCAGACCGATAGTTACGGAAAAGATGACAAGCCAGGGCGATAAACACAATCGCTATGGTTTCCTTGTTGCAAGAAACGCAAACAAGTTGCAGATCAAGAAAGCTGTTGAGGAACTGTACAGTGTCACGGTAGAGTCAGTCAACACAATGCGTTACGGCGGGAAAGTAAAGACACGCAACACTAAGTCGGGACTCCTCAGGGGCAAGACATCAGCCACCAAAAAGGCGGTTGTAGCGCTTGCTGAAGGGAACAAAATAGATTTCTATAGCAATATTTAATAAGCGATATGGCAGTCAGAAAGATCAAGCCTGTAACACCAGGTCAGAGAAACAAGATCATCAGTGCTTTTGACGGCATCACAAGCACTACGCCGGAGAAATCCCTCCTCAGGCCGCATAGGAAAAGCGGAGGAAGGAACGTTAACGGCAGACGCACAATGAGATACATCGGAGGTGGTCATAAGAGGATGTACAGGGTTATCGATTTCCAGAGAACCAAGGATGGCATGCATGCCACAGTAAGGGCGATTGAATATGATCCGAACAGATCATCAAGAATCGCCCTGGTTGTTTATGAGGATGGAGAGAAGAGATACATAGTCGCCCCGATAGGACTGAAGGTCGGACAGAAGATAGTGTCAGGAAGTGATGCAGCCCCGGAAGTAGGTAACACCCTTTTCCTCAGCGATATTCCCCTGGGTACGGTTGTTCATAACATAGAACTCAAACCGGGCAGGGGAGCTGCTCTTGCACGCAGTGCAGGGACATATGCCCAGCTGTCGGCAAGGGAAGGGAAGTATGCTACCATCAAGCTGCCGTCGGGAGAGACACGAAATGTGCTGACATCATGCCGCGCCACGATAGGAACAGTCTCCAATCCCGATCACAACCTCGAGAAGTCGGGCAAGGCAGGCCGTTCAAGGTGGCAGGGCCGCAGGCCAAGGGTCAGAGGCGTTGCAATGAACCCGGTTGACCATCCCATGGGAGGCGGCGAAGGAAAAGCCTCAGGAGGCCACCCGAGATCGCGCAGAGGCGTTCCTGCGAAAGGTTACAAAACACGCGACAAGAAAAAGTACTCTGCAAAACTTATTTTGGAAAGAAGAAAGAAATAACTGATTTAATATGAGCAGATCAATAAAAAAAGGCCCGTTCATTGATTTTAAACTTGAGAAGAGAGTTCTCGAGATGAATGACGGCGGGAAAAAATCAGTAATAAAGACTTGGTCGAGGAGGTCAGTTATATCTCCCGATTTTGTCGGACATACTATTGCAGTTCATAACGGGAATAAATTCATCCCCGTATACATTACAGAGAACATGGTAGGTCATAAGCTCGGGGAATTTGCACCTACGCGGACTTTCAGGAGTCACTCCGGAAACAAATAGAGTAATGTGAACATTGAAAAAAATTGAGTAATGGGTGCGAGAAAAAGAAATTCAGCTGAAAGGAGAAAAGAGGCCTCCAAAACTATGTACCAGGCAGTGATGAGAAACTGCCCCACCTCCCCGCGCAAAATGCGTCTTGTAACCGGACTGATAAGCGGCAAGGAAGTCAATAAAGCGCTTGATATCCTAAGGTTCAGCAAGCAGGATGCATCACGTCGGCTTGAAAAACTTCTGCTTTCTGCTATCGCGAACTGGCAGGCAAAGAATGAGGGCGTAAGGGTTGAGGAGAGCAGCCTCTATATTAAAAATATACATGTGGATGGCGGAAGAACCCTTAAGAGACTCCAGACGGCACCGCAGGGAAGAGCTTACAGGTTAAGGAAAAGATCAAACCACGTAACGCTTGTCCTCGACAGTATGAATAAAGAAACAGAAAAAACATCAGAGTAAAACATGGGACAAAAAGTTAATCCGATTGGTAACAGATTAGGAATAATCAAAGGCTGGGATTCAAACTGGTACGGTGGAAAAGACTTTTCCGGCAAACTGGTTGAGGATACGAAGATCAGGGAATACCTTAATGCCAGGCTTGCAAAGGCGAGTGTCTCCAGGATCATCATCGAGAGAACGCTCAAGCTCATTACCGTGACAGTTAACACCGCCCGCCCTGGTATAATCATAGGTAAAGGCGGAAAAGAGGTCGATACTCTTAAGGAGGAACTAAAGAAGATCACCAAAAAAGAAGTGCAGATTAATATTTTTGAGGTCAAACGTCCCGAGCTCGATGCAAACATCGTGGCAAACAATGTTGCAAGGCAGCTTGAAGGGAAGATTTCCTACAGGCGCGCCATCAAGATGGCAATTGCTTCAACAATCCGCATGGGAGCAGAAGGTATCAAGATAATGATATCCGGGCGCCTGGGCGGAGCTGAAATGGCGAGGACCGAAACATATAAGGAAGGAAGAATCCCCCTTCATACATTCAGGGCTGATATTGATTACGCTCTCGCGGAAGCCCATACGAAAGTAGGACTGATAGGCATCAAGGTATGGGTTTGCAACGGAGAGGTCTATGGCAAGAGAGATCTGAGCCCCAATATCGGAGCAAGGAATGCGAAGACCAAAAGCCTTAAGAGAAAAACGAAGAAATAAGGAAATATTTAGAAACAACATAACAACATTTAGCGATGTTACAACCAAAAAGATCCAAACACAGGAGAGCCCAGAAAGGGAGAATGAAAGGGAATGCCCAGAGAGGAAATGAGCTGGCATTCGGATCATTTGGGATCAAGACTCTGGAACAGAGCTGGATCACAGGCAGGCAGCTTGAGGCAGCCCGCCAGGCTGTTACACGTCATATGAAACGTGAAGGGCAGCTCTGGATCAGGGTTTTCCCCGACAAGCCTATAACCAAGAAACCCGCAGAAGTGCGTATGGGAAAAGGAAAAGGCGCACCTGAAGGATTTGTGGTTCCTGTCACTCCGGGAAGGATCCTCATGGAAGCAGAAGGCGTTTCATATGAAGTGGCTAAAGAAGCTCTCCGTCTGGGAGCCCAGAAACTGCCGGTAACAACCAGGTTCGTTGTAAGACGCGATTATGTAAAGTAAATTTTTAAGTCATGAAAATATCAGAAATAAGGGAACTGAGCATGCCTGACCTTATCGAGCGCATAGATACGGAAAAAACAATGCTTGTCCGCATGAAAATGAACCATGCGATTACACCCCTTGATAATCCTCAGAAACTGAAGCAGACAAAGCTTACACTGGCACGCCTGCTTACTGAGTTACGCGCAAGAGAATCTAAAGAGAAATCAAAATAGCCGTCGGATACTATGGAAAGGAATATCAGAAAAGAACGTATCGGAGTAGTTATCAGTAACAGCATGGACAAGTCCATAGTCGTTGCAGTCAAGGGAAAGATCAAGCATCCCATTTATGGCAAGTTTGTCAACAGGACAAAAAAGCTTATGGCCCACGATGAGGAGAATACATGCAAGGTGGGAGATACAGTTAAGATATCAGAGACCAGGCCTCTGAGCAAAAATAAATCCTGGAGATTGGTAGAAATAATTGAAAGAGCTAAGTAATTATGATACAGCAGGAAAGCAGGCTGACAGTAGCTGATAACTCAGGAGCAAAGGAGGTCTTGTGCATCAGGGTTCTCGGTGGCACTAAAAAAAGGTATGCCTCGGTTGGCGACACTATCATTGTAAGTGTGAAATCTGCACTACCGTCAGGTGAAGCAAAAAAAGGCACGGTCAGCAAGGCCGTAGTGGTCAGGACCAAAAAAGAAATCCGCCGCTCTGACGGTTCTTATATCAGATTTGACGATAATGCCGTGGTGCTCCTCAATAACCTTAACGAGGTCAGGGGTACCCGTATTTTCGGCCCGGTAGCAAGAGAGCTCCGCGAAAAATACATGAAAATAGTATCACTTGCACCTGAGGTGTTGTAATTGAAAAAAAGAGAGCAATGCAGAAGAAATTACATATTAAAAAAGGCGATACGGTTATGGTTATAACCGGTGAGTCAAAAGGCCAGAAAGGCAGGGTCCTCAGTGTTGACAGAACGAAGGATAAGGCTTTTGTCGAGGGTGTTAACATGGTATCAAAGCATACTAAGCCCAACTCAAAGGCACCCCAGGGAGGCATTATCAAGAAGGAAGCCCCTATTCATCTTTCAAACCTGATGCTTATAGATCCTGCTTCAGGAAAACCTACCCGCGTAGGCAAAAGACTCAATGAAAAAAATAAACTAGTGCGTTATTCAAAAAAATCAGGAGAGGAGATCAAATAATGTACGTACCAACGCTTAAAAAGAAGTATAGGGAAGAGATCGTCCCTTCATTGATGAAGGAATTCGGATATGAGACTGTCATGCAGGTCCCAAGGCTGCAGAAGATAGTTCTTAATCAGGGCGTGGGGCAGGCGATAGCTGATAAGAAGCTTCTTGAGTCCGGTGTTAAGGAATTAACTGATATTGCGGGTCAGAAAGCAGTTCTTACCTATTCCTCAAAGGATATCTCGAACTTCAAGCTCAGAAAGAATATGCCCATCGGCATTATGGTTACCCTGAGGCAGGAGCGGATGTTTGAATTCCTTGAAAGGCTCATTTCAGTTGCACTGCCGCGCATCAGGGATTTCAAGGGGATTAATGCAAAGCTCGACGGCCGCGGCAACTATACTCTTGGCATTACCGAGCAGATCATCTTCCCGGAGATCGATCTTGATAAAGTGTCCAAGATAATGGGACTGCAGATCACATTTGTAACAACTGCAAAGAGCGACGAGGAAGCCCTGGCATTGCTGAGCAACTTTGGCTTACCCTTTAAATCTTCTAAAAACTGATAATATGGCTAAGGAATCAATGAAAGCCCGCGAAGTCAAACGCGCACGACTGGCACAGAAATATGCTGCTAAAAGAGCCGCCCTCAAAGCCGAAGGCAATTACGTGGCTTTAAGCCGCCTGCCGAGAAACTCAAATCCGAACAGGCAGCGTAACCGCTGTAAGATTACCGGCCGTTCCAGAGGCTATATGAGACAATTCGGCATCAGCAGGATAACATTCCGTGAAATGGCATCTTTCGGCCTCATCCCAGGCATAAAGAAAGCCAGCTGGTAATTTATAAATGAATACAAACTATAATATAAGAAGATAAGATGACGGATCCAATTGCAGATTTGCTGACCAGAATAAGAAATGCCATTATGGCCGGCCATAAGGTTGTGGAGGCACCAGCATCCAATCTTAAAAAAGAGATTGCAAGAATACTTTTTGAAAAAGGTTATATTCTAAGCTATAAGGTAATGAAGAGTGATGACGGACAGGGTGTGCTCAAGATTGCTCTCAAATACAATCCCAAGAGCAAGAAGCCTGCCATCAAGGAACTTCAGCGTGTAAGCCGCCCCGGACTCAGGCATTACGCAGGAGTTGATAAAATGCCCAAAGTGTTGAACGGACTCGGAATAGCCATTGTATCAACCTCAAAAGGCCTGATGACCGACAAGGAGGCAAAAAAGGAAAAAATTGGTGGTGAAGTGTTGTGTTACGTTTATTAATCAGGAGGAAAGCTTAATGTCACGAATAGGAAAATTACCTGTAAACCTGCCCAAGGGCGTCACTGTTACTGTCAGTGCCGACAATGTGGTTAGCGTGAAAGGTCCTTTGGGCGAACTGACCCAGTCTGTTGACAGGGACCTGAAAGTTGAAGTGGTGGATAACCAGGTTATGATCTCAAGGCCATCTGAATCCAAGAGCCATAAGTCGCTTCATGGTCTTTTCAGGTCTGTCATTGCCAATATGGTAACCGGCGTCTCTGAGGGATATAAGAAGGAACTTGAGCTGGTTGGAGTGGGATACCGCGCTGAAGCAAAGGGACAGAACCTCGAGTTGAGCCTCGGATATTCACACGAGATTATCTTTCAGCTTCCCGGTGAAGTGAAAGTTGAAACCAAAACGGAAAGAAGGAGCAATCCTGTAATCACCCTGTCAAGCATTGACAAACAGCTTATAGGACATGTTGCAGCAAAGATCAGATCCCTTCGTCCGCCTGAACCTTACAAAGGCAAGGGTATCAAGTTTGTGGGCGAACAGCTCAGGAGAAAAGCCGGGAAATCGGCAAGTGTTTAGTAATCTGGTAAAAGTTTAAGGAAATGGCTTTAACTAAGTTGGAAAAAAGAACCAGGATCAGAAAAAGGATCCGTAACAAGATAAGCGGAGATGCTGAAATTCCAAGAGTGGCAGTATTCCGCAGCAACAAGCAGATATACGCTCAGGTTATTGATGACCTGAAGAAAGTTACCCTGCTGTCGGCATCTTCAAAGGAGAAAGAAGTTGCTTCGGCAAAGAGTATAAAGAAAATCGAACAGGCTAAGCTTGTAGGCAAACTGCTTGCTTCGAAGTGCAGGGAAAAAGGTATTGAAAAGGTAGTCTTCGACAGAAGCGGCTACAAATATCACGGAAGAGTAAAATCATTGGCAGATGCAGCCCGCGAAGGCGGATTAAAATTTTAACTGATTATGGCAGACGGCATTAGAAAAGTAAAAACCAGCGACCTGGAACTAAAGGACAGACTTGTCAGCATCCAGAGAGTTACAAAAGTTACAAAGGGCGGACGCACATTCAGCTTCTCGGCAATAGTGGTTGTCGGAAATGAAGATGGTATCGTCGGACACGGACTTGGCAAGGCAAGCGAGGTGACAACAGCAATTGCAAAGGGCATTGAGGATGCCAAGAAGAACCTTATCAAGGTGCCTGTTATAAATGGTACTATACCTCATGAACAGGTAGCGAAATTCGGCGGTGCAAAAGTGTTCATCAAACCGGCATCTGAAGGTACAGGCGTTAAGGCTGGCGGTGCCATGCGTGCCGTGCTTGAAAGCGTCGGAGTGAGAAACGTGCTTGCAAAATCAAAGGGCTCTTCAAACCCCCATAACCTCGTTAAAGCCACATTCGCCGCGCTTCTCGAAATACGAGATGCATTTTCGATAGCAGAGCACAGGGGAATTAAAATGGAAAAAGTATTTAACGGTTAGTAATTATAATGCGATGGCAAAAATTCGTATTACCCAGATTAAAAGCAGAAACGGCAAACCGGAGCGGCAGAAAAGAACTCTCGATGCCCTCGGCATCCGTAAATTGAACCATAGTGTTGAACATGAAGCAACCCCACAGATAATGGGAATGGTGAATAAGATCAGACACCTGGTGAAAGTTGAAAATATTTAAGGTATAAACAATATATTCAGAATTAAGTCATGGATTTGAGTAACTTAAAACCTGCAAAGGGATCGGTGAAAAGGAACAAACGCTTAGGCCGCGGACAGGGATCTGGAAAAGGAGGAACTTCCACCAGAGGCCATAAAGGCGCAAAATCCAGATCCGGATACAGCAAGAAGATCGGATTTGAAGGAGGCCAGATGCCTCTTCAGAGACGTGTTCCTAAATTCGGTTTCAAGAATGTAAATCGCAGGGAATATAAAGGCATTAACTTGGGTACGCTTCAGGTCCTGGCCGAAAACAATAAACTCGATAAAATTGATCCGGGAGTGCTGGCAGCAGCAGGACTGGTCTCCAAAAATGCACTGGTGAAGATACTTGGCAAGGGAACCCTCGAAAAGAAGCTTGAGGTTCATGCGCATGCTTTCAGCAAATCTGCTGCAGCTGCAATTGAAGCCAAAAACGGAACCGTTGTAAAACTCTGATCCAATGAGACTGATCAATACATTAAAGAATATCTGGAAGATTGAAGATCTTCGCGCAAGGTTACTGTATACCCTGGGAATCATCCTCCTTTACAGACTGGGTAAGTATGTTACCCTTCCCGGAATTGATCCTTCGCAGCTTCAGGGACTCCAGAGCCAGACATCCTCAGGTATAATGGGACTGCTTGATATGTTTTCAGGCGGAGCATTTTCGCAGGCTTCCATTTTTGCACTGGGAATAATGCCATATATATCGGCATCGATCGTTGTTCAGTTACTCGGGATAGTTTTTCCTTATTTCCAGAAACTTCAGAAAGAAGGCGAGAGCGGAAGGCGCAAGATGAACCAGTATACAAGGTACCTTACCGTACTGATACTAATCCTTCAGGCTCCAACATACCTTGTTAACCTTAATGCCCAGCTTCCCGATTCAGCATTTATAATTAAAGGTACCTTTTTTCAGATCTCTTCGGTGATCATCCTTACGGCAGGAACCATGTTCGTGATGTGGCTCGGCGAGAAGATCACCGACAAGGGCATAGGCAACGGAATTTCACTTATCATTATGATCGGAATCGTGGCCAGAATGCCCGCCAACTTTATTTTTGAGGCAGGTACAAGGATGAACGGAGCCGGCGGTGCGGTTGCGCTGATAGTTGAAATAGTGTTGCTCTTCGTTGTTGTGCTCGGAACCATCCTGCTTGTTCAGGGAACACGCAGGGTGCCGGTGCAGTATGCCAGGAGGATCGTCGGGAACAAGCAGTACGGAGGCGTGCGTCAGTATATCCCGCTCAAAGTGAATGCGGCAGGAGTTATGCCGATAATATTTGCACAGGCTATCATGATGCTCCCGATAATCATTGCCGGCTATGCTGAATCAGCTTCCGGGTTCGTGGTGGCATTCTCAAATATGTACGGCTTCTGGTATAACCTGGTAACAGCCATCCTGATCATTGCATTTACATATTTCTATACAGCCGTTACCATCAACCCGGTTCAGATGGCTGAGGATATGAAGAAGAACGGAGGCTTTATACCGGGTATCAAGCCGGGTAGAAAAACGGTTGATTTCTTTGACATGATCATGTCGAGAATCACGCTGCCGGGATCAATATTCCTGGCAATAATTGCCGTTCTTCCTGCGATAGCAGTACAGGCGCGCATTACGCCTCAGTTTGCACAGTTTTATGGTGGAACATCGCTTCTGATCCTTGTGGGAGTTGTCCTTGACACCCTGCAGCAGATCGAAAGCCACCTGCTGATGCGTCATTATGACGGACTTATGAAGTCGGGGCGCGTTAAAGGCAGGTCGGGTGCTGTGACATCAATTTAAATAGTATAACGTTCTTTGATGTTGTATTTAAAGACTGATGAAGAGGTCGGGTTGTTGAAGGAGAGCAATTTACTTGTGTCAAGGACACTTGCAGAAATTGCGCGCTACATTGAGCCCGGAGTTACCACTCTTTATCTCGATAAGATTGCCGAGGAATTCATCCGCGACAATGGAGCGGTTCCGGCATTCCTGGGATATGGAGGTTTTCCGAAAACCCTCTGTACATCTGTCAATGATGAGGTTGTTCACGGTATACCTTCCGGGTATGAACTGAGAGATGGAGACATCATTTCAGTCGACTGCGGTGTGATACTCAATGAGTGGTACGGCGACAGTGCCTATACCTTCGCGGTGGGAGAGATAAACGACGGGGTGAAACAGCTGCTTGAATTCACCAGGGCAGCATTGCATGAAGGCGTAAAGGCAGCTGTGACCGGAAACAGGATCGGAGATATCTCATCGGCTGTTCAGACCAAAGCCGAAAGCGGCGGATTCTCGGTAGTGCGCGAACTCGTAGGCCATGGCATCGGAAAGAAGCTCCATGAACCCCCCGAGGTGCCTAATTTTGGCAGGAAGGGAAGCGGTCCCAAAATGGAAAAGGGGCTGGTAATATGCATCGAGCCTATGATAAACATGGGAGCGAAGGAGACAGTCCAGATGATGGACGGATGGACCGTGAAGACGGCTGACGGCAAACCTTCGGCACATTTTGAATACGCCGTGGCAGTCAATAAAGGGAAGGCAGACGTTTTAACAACATTTGATTTTATTGAGGAAGTATTAAATAAAATGTAATCATATGGCTAAGCAACCATCAATTGAGCAGGATGGAACTATCATTGAAGCCCTTTCAAATGCTATG
>Ga0105099_10000968_pt1 | contig 18770 bp, 13 predicted proteins | sample PPLLak3cmMay2015_2_FD_79138 | JGI IMG/M metagenome (GOLD analysis project Ga0105099, IMG submission 79138) | Freshwater sediment microbial communities from Prairie Pothole Lake near Jamestown, North Dakota, USA - PPLs Lake P8 Core (1) Depth... | ecosystem: Environmental > Aquatic > Freshwater >... | reverse complement strand
GTCATGGGCGCCAAGGAGTACAAGCGTACCGGTGGCGGGAATGGGAGGCTAATCGAGAAGTACATCGCCGATAACGAGAAGAACAACCTCACCACCGATGTTCAGGTGAACTTCTCCGCCTCGGGGAACCAGAAATATGGTTTTGATGCCTTTACCAGTGAAAAGGAGACCATCAAAGCCAGATACCCCGCGCTCGGCAATGGCTATATCCCAGCGTTCAAAAGCGTAGCCAGCTTTACCATGGATAGGGTTGTTTCCGCCCATTCGACAAGCTCAGGGCAAGGCTCAAGCGGGAATGGCATAACCTTCCGCGACCAAATGGGTATCTCGGCCATCAGAACGGGCGATGAGCTCACGGTTCGGGGCGGCTCCGACGGAACCGTTACCGCGCTCTACGCCTACCATGCGGTTAACGACACCACCGAGAGGATAGCCGGAAAGCTCAACCTCATGAGCTTCGACGAGCAGGCCAAGAAGCTCTACATCGTTCCGGTGAACGGCGCAAAGCTACCCGATGTAACCGAGCTGCAGAATGTATTGAATCGGATTTACGCCCAGGCGGTAACCCGCTGGGAGGTGGTTAAGATTCCTAAAAACGTTGAGGTAACCTTTCCAAATGGGCAGATGGTACACGGTGGCAGCAGCTCCATTGCGGTGTACAACGCCGACCAGAAGAGTATAATAAGTAAATTCAAAGAATCTGATAGCTTCGAGAAGGATGCCTACTACCTATTTTTCATTGACAACGTAAAAGGGAAGAGCGGCGATGTTGCGGGCTACATGCCCCTGCAATACTCCATGGGGTTTATCTACGACAGCCCGAATTTACCAGTGGTAGCCCATGAGCTCGGGCATGGGGTTTTCAACTTGAGGCATACGTTCAGCCCAGAAGAGTTTATCGCAAAAGAGGGGGCTACGAAGAACCTCATGGACTATAACGGCGGAGCGGAGCTGTGGGTCGGGCAGTGGGAGAATATTCAAGACCCTAGAAGTATGCTGTTTGCATGGAGTCAGGATGAGAGTGAAGGGGAGTATGCAAGTAGTGAAATACGAAAAACAAAATTTGAATTTGTTAATCCGGATGATGAAATTAGATTTGACGATAACGATAGTACTTCATGTGCAAAATACCCTACCTACAAAAATAAAAACCTTATTCAGAAAGGGGCAAGATGGTATTATGCATCTAGTGGTCGTCAAAACAATTTAAAGATAAATGTTAGTCCACCAAAACTTGTAAATAATGTTTATTTACATTCTAAAGATAATAGAGTCATTTTAAGTACGATTCAAAAAACAAAAAATCCAATAACTTTTAGTTTCTCAACAAACCAGCCAGATACTGGTTTAATAATCTTAGCAAGACAAGATTCATTGAAAGGAAAAAAAATTGATGGACTTAATGTTATAAGTTGTAAACCTAAGAACTTTAATATTGGTATATGTTTAATTCAAGATTCTTCAAAAAATAATCCACCAAGAATTAATTTTAGTGAAATAACATCTTATTTTAACAAGATTTATGGAGCAATAAATACTACAGTAACGTTTTCGCTAGACACTGTTAAACTGAATTTTTCTAAAGTATTTGATCTTAATAAAGATTGGAAACTTGATAAAAATACTGAGTCAAGATTATTAAGTTCTTTTGCTGTTGATTCCAATCCAGGTTACAAGGTTTATATTATTAATATTCCTATAATTAGAGATGGGTTGGCTGAAAATCAATTTATTGGAGGTTTAGCAGTAGCAAATAAAAAATATCCTTTAATGAACTCTGATCCAGTTGCCATAGTTACAGTTGACAATAATCCTCATGTTCCTTCTTCGGTAGCTCATGAACTTGGGCATTTAATATTTGGTTTGCTAGATGTATTTATGGACAAGATAAATGTACCCAATTTTGCAACATTTGATGATCAATTTAATATTATGGATTATGTTGATGCTGGTGGTCTTTATATATATGATGTTAGGAAACTGAGAGCTTATCAAGTACTAGAATTAGAAATAAAAACACCTTAAATATGAAAATCCAATTGCTAATTATGCTATTTCTATTTGGTCTAAAGTTAAATGGACAAGTAAATAATATTGTATTTCTTGAGAAAAATACAATATATTCTAAACTTAATAATAAAGAGAAACAAGAGTTAATTATAGGTTTCAGTGAAAAATATGGTAAATCATTAAATCAAGATACTGCATACAGAAAAGTTATCGTTGATTTTTTTATTGATACAATTATTGCTAATGACAGAGTGAATTCTGCATTAGGTGGAAAGTTATTATTGCAAACTGTTCATTTAAATGAAGTAAGTTTTAATCAAAAGAAAAAGATTCTCGCATTATATGATAATGGTTTTTTTAACTTAGAAATAACTCAGTTGATTGGTTTACTAGGAGATAGGATGTTTGACAATGTTCTTAACAAAATCTATAAAAACAATTCTTTGAAACTTAAAGAATATGAAAAAAATATCTTGTTATACACTTTGGTTAGAATCGGAGATGAAAATGCGCTTAAATGTGTTTTGGATTCTTTAAAATCAGGATATAGTCAAAATGAAAAGATATTAAATCAGGAATTTGCCGAGTATCTAAAAAGTATGTGTTTTATTAGTAAAAAGGAAGTTTACAACTTGTTTTTCGAGTTCATAAAAAACGACAATGGAAAGACCATAATAATTGGTAGTTATGGAGGTGATCCCTATGGTGCCGATGATAATATATATTGTACACTCTCCTCTTTTGTTATTGAGATACTATCAAATGTTTTGGTTGATTTTCCTTTAAATAGAGTGGTTTGTGGAAAAGAAACAGATTATGAAAAATTAGAAACTGTTAAGAAATGGTATGAAAATAACTCAAATTTCAAATATAGATATTGGCATCCTTACTATGGGGTCAATTATAATTATTGGCCTTCCCGCTAGTTCTGCCTTTCTGCCCAACAAAGTGGGTTGTTGTTTGTGTTATATAAGGTGTTTAGCAAGTATTAACCTTGTTTTGTCAAATAAAATTACTAATTTTAACTAAGCGTTCTTTGAAATAGTTTTCCAGCTTCGTTCAGAAGTCTATAATAAGCAAGTTTAAGGAGATTGACAACTTCGAGCGCGATGCCTTCTACCTCTTCTTCGTTGATAACGTGAAGGGCAAAACGGGCGATGTGGCCGGGTTTATGCCCTTGCAGCGGCAGGCCGGCTTTATCTACGACAGCCCCAACCTGTTCGTTATCGCCCACGAGCTGGCCCACGGGGCCTTTAACCTCCGCCACACCTTTAGCCCCGAGGAGCTGATTGCCGCCGAGAACACCACCCAAAACCTCATGGACTACAAGGGTGGCTCCGAGCTCTGGAAGCACCAGTGGGAGCTCATCCGCGACCCCGAGAACATGCTCTTCGCCTGGGCGCAGGATGAGAGGGAGGGGGAGATGATAACGCTGAATAGCCTTGTCAAAGCCATACGTGATGCCAATCTAGCCAACTCAAAATCGCTTCCAGTGGTAAAGGATAGTTGCGAAAAGAAAGCATTTAGTAATTTTAAAATTGGCGAAAAAACAATGACTTATATGCATCTCATTTGCGGCAACCTACAAAAGGAGGATCAGTTCCCATATGAGGTAAGTAATTCTAGTGCTTTTGACTGGAAATCAGCATTAACAGCTGGCTTCGTGTACATCGACCCATCAGAGATCAGCAAGGAGGAGGTGACTGGAACAAAAGATGGATTGAAGTATGTGATTTATAAGTTTCACGAGGTTAAAATTAATGATGTACCTTTGTCTCCAACCTTGACAGACAACGTGCTGTTCCACATTATGGTGAGAAAGGATGAATCGAAAGATTTTGAGACGTATTTATATCCTCCCAAAAGTAATTTTGAGAAATATCAAGAAAAATTATTTGATCATGAAGGTGGGTATGTGGATGATCCTGTAGACCCAGGAGGCGCAACAAACAAAGGCATTACTCTTGCCACATTTGAAGCGTATGCAGAAGAAGACCTAGGGATAGAGCCCACTTTAGATAACCTAAAGAACTTAACAAATGATCAAGCATCAATAATTTATAAAAAGCGTTACTGGGATAGTATCAAAGCAGATGAAATTAAAAATGGTAGTATTGCATATATGTTATATGATTTTAATGTCAATGCCGGAGTCAATGCTGCAAAAGAATTACAGCAATCTTTAGTTGATCTTAATTTTAAGGTTAGCGTAGATGGTGTAATTGGAGACCAAACAATTGAAGCAGTAAATAAGGCGGATGCTAAAACGCTATTTGATAAGTTTAAGCAGAGAAGATTAGACTTTTATCAGACTCTTGTAGATGAAAGTGTTGAGAAATATAAAAAGGAACACCCAAAGGCTACTGAAGATGATTTATTGCAGTATACAAAGAAAAAGTTTGAGAAAGGGTGGAAGGATAGGATTAATAGCATAGTATTTGAACCATAAAATGTAAAATATATGAGACGGTACAATTTTGTAATATTTGTCTTTTTGCTTATTTATTCGTGTAACTCATCAGGTCAACAGAAATGTTCTTTTTGTGGAAACTGGAAGTGGGAAAAAAACGATGAAAAACATGATTTTACATTGCAGATTTTACAAAAGGACACAATAGTTGTAGGGAAACATTGCTACATTTTAAATGCCGGAAGTAAAATGGATTGTTCGGACAACGATAATGTTTTTTCGTTTAAGTTTAAGCCTTCAAATACAGATAGTCTAGTGCTTGGTATTAGGAGTTACTACTCAAATCAAGTTGGCCAGATAAGCCTGAAGTATAAAAATGGCAAAATTTACTGGAAACTTGTCAAGGCTCCTAAAGGAGAATATTATTTACCAAGAGAAGCAGTCTTAACAAAGTACTAATAATTATAAGAAAATGCCCTGAATATAGGTGTTAGGCTGGGCTATCCTGCTAGGTTGATGGCACCCCTCGTTGAGCCGAGGCTGTATTTAAAAAATAGAAATGATTGGGTTCGGCGGTCGGCTGTGCCGCCGTCGGATTATCAAAAGCAGGCTCCCGATACATCGGGAGCCTAAGCCGAACGGGGGGTAAAAAATAATTTATATGATAAAAAGTAGTTTGCTAATATTGTTAATGTCTTTCAGTATTTTCTTGTTTGGACAGGAGGAGAAACAGAAAGTATATGATATTAATCAAATCCAAGGGATTTGGCAGATGTATGCTAATTACTCTAATCCCAATGAAGATGCTTATTATAAAAACTTTTATTTCATTAAAGGTAGAAAATGCTTAAATGTGGATATTAGAATTAGTCCATATGATAAATTAAATGTAGTTGTTTTTGACTATGGATTTAGCAATACAATGCTTCGTGATTCAATTAATAAAATGGATCATTTAAATGATGCTGGAAAATACCTTGTTTTAATAGAAGAAAAATCTAATTTAAAAGATTGTTCAGTTAATATTGTAAGCCCTTTTGGATTTAAAGAAAATACATATTTAAACTTATTTGGCGATGAATGTATTTTTATTAAAAAGATTCCAAGAAAAGTTATAGAGATTTTATACAACAGAGGCAGAAAAGATCACAGGGATTACAATAAAGAATTTTTGGATTTAAAAGTATGTGTTATAAACATTGAAAAGTCTCTTGTATATGATTCTACTCAATGCCAATCTAAGTTGTATCTTATCAAAGATGATCTTGTAACTATTACAGAGGAGAAGGGTAGGTTTATAAAATTTGAATATGAAAATGATAAAGGTATTATTACTGAAGGTTGGATAAAGAAAGAGGATTTAGATTGTATTGTATCAAAATAATCTCTGTTAAACTGAGGTTGTAAGTAAATAAAATAGTAATCTCAGGGTTCGGCGGTCGGCTGTGCCGCCGACGGATTATCAAAAGCAGGCTCCCGATGCATCGGGACAAGTTGTGCCTGCCTACGGTAGGTAAACCTGCGAACATTGCCTGTCAAGGCAAAAGAATTAACGTGGCAAATACAGGCTGTAGCCTGTAAAGATATATACGACTTAGGCGTGACTTGTCCGGCTATTGCCGAAGCCTAAGCCGAGCGAGGGGGTTGAAGTAGTAAAACTATTATATTTGTTTCTGAACAAGGAATAAACAAAATGAATAAAACATCACAGATAGAAGTTGAAAGCAAGATAATATCGATTGTTCAGCTGAATGAACAGGATTACATTTGTTTGACCGACATGGTCAGGGATGAACATGGCACAGACCACATCCGTAATTGGATGAGAAATCGCAACACCGTTGAGTTTCTGGGTTTATGGGAAGTTATCAATAACCCTAATTTTAAACATGTCGAATTCGACACCTTTAGAAATCAAGCAGGGTTGAATAGCTTCAACTTGACACCTAAGAAATGGATTGAAACAACTAATGCAATAGGTGTCATATCAAAATCAGGGAGATATGGTGGAACGTATGCTCACAAGGACTTAGCGTTTGAGTTTGGTTCATGGATTAGCCCAATGTTTAAACTTCTTCTAATTAAAGAGTTTCAGCGATTAAAGGAGATTGAGAATAATCAGTATAACCTTGAATGGAATGTAAAGAGAATTCTAACCAAAGCAAACTACTCAATCCATACAGAAGCGGTTAAAGACTATCTCCTTCCAAATATAAATTACGACAAAGAAAGCGAATGGTTAGTATATGCTGAAGAAGCAGATTTGTTGAACGTCGCATTATTTAATTGTTCTGCAAAGGATTGGCGGGATGTGAACCCTGATAAGGCATCAAAAGGATTGAATATTAGAGATTTTGCAAGCATTAATAAATTAGTAGTACTTTCAAATCTAGAAAATCTAAATTCTATACTTATTAGAAATCAAATTGGAAAGCAAGACCGTTACAGACAACTTAAGGAGGTTGTAGATATTCAATTAAAATCTCTTGATGATAAGGATATTATGAAATCATTGAGAAAAACCACAAGTGATGTATATATTAAACCGTTGCCAAATAGGGCAGACTAAAAAGAAATTTTCTGCTAGCGCGGACTTGTAGTCCCTCAACTTGGCGAAGATTGTTTTGAGCGAACTCGCAAATTACGCTTGGTTAGACCAGCATAACTTCGTTGTAACTAAATAGCGGTCTCTGACCGCACACAGCACCAAATAAAGTTAGTTATAATTGTTTTTGCATAATGAATAAAAGGGTTAGTGAAAAAAGATGTTTTGAGCTGTCAGGAGAACGCAATTTAAGCAAGCGGAGAAATATCAATTTGTGCCACAACCTGTGGCACAAATTCATAATCGCCAGCAAATATATCTTATGATAAGATTTTAAAGTAATTTTAAAGAAAAGAGGCGCTAACTGCAAGTCCACGCCAGCAAAGAGAAATAGTTTAACAAAAAGAACAACAATTAAGAATTTGAAATATATGTTTAATTATCGCTTGTTTATTTTTTATATCGTTTTGCTATTTAGCTGTAATGATAGTTTTTCGCAACGTGTAGGTGTGCAGCTGCTTTGCAGCCCCCGTAAAGATTCAATTCTGCTGCGCTGGGCACCAATCGATCAAAAGGCATGGAAGGTTGGCAATCAGTTTGGGTATTCCGTTATGCGCTATACCATTCTGCGCGATAACGAGATTCCAGCAGATAAGAGTCCTGTTCGCTTAACCAACGAGCCGCTAAAACCTCGTCCGCTGAACGAGTGGGAGCAGTACGAGAGCGATAAGTATGTCTCCATTGCAGCCGAGTGCATATTTAACGATCAGTTCAAGGGCGTTAAAACGGGCGGCGATCCGTTTATGGCGGTTAAAAAGTATAATAACGATCAGCATCGCTTCAGCTTTGCCCTTTACTCTGCCGATCAATCGTTAAAGGCTGCATCGCTATCGGGTTTATACATTGCCGATAAATCGGCAAAATCAAACGAGAAGTATCTCTATAAGGTCTTCATAGCAACTGCTGATACAGCTCTCAAAGTTGATACTGCCATTGCATTCACTGGTGTTTCGGAATACCAACCATTACCCAAACCTTTCGATTTAAAGGCCGAATGGGGCGATAAGGTTGTATCCTTATCGTGGAACTTTATCTACCTAAAGCATATCTACAACAGCTATTTTGTCGAGAAATCGGAGGATGGTGGAAAAACCTATAAACCCATTACCGAGAATGGTGTGGTTCAGCTTGCCGATGAGGGGGTAACGCCACATCAAATTTATAAGTCCGATACATTAATCGATAATGAGACCAAATACTACTATAGGGTAAAGGGGATTAGTGCCTTTGGCGAGGTTGGCCCACCCTCCGATTCTATTTTCGGACAGGGTACTAAGCCTATCGTTACGGCTCCAACCATAATCAACAATGAGGTTGTCGATAATAAAAAAATTAAGCTTACGTGGGAATTTCCCGATGATATGAACAGATACATCACGGGTTTTAGGATTTACAGCTCATCGAAACCAAAGGGGCGTAAGCACAGAATTTACGAAAGTAAGCTGCCTATCGAGCGCACATTTACCGATACCCTTCCTGATATTACCAACTACTATACCATATCGGTTTTTAACCAAGCAAAGGAGAAATTCTCCAATATTATTACTTACTCTCAGCTGGTGGATAGCTTCCCACCAAAACCACCGGTAAATGTTATTGGAAGTATCGATAGCATTGGTAAAGTTACCCTATCATGGAATAGGAATACCGATAAGGATTTGGAAGGATACCGCGTTTATTCATCTAATAGCCCAAATTTTGAATTTATCCTCGAAACACCTGCGGTTATAAAGGATACTGTATTTGTAGATACAATCAATATTAAAACGCTTACACGTTCGATATACTACAGGGTAAGGGCCATCGATTTAAGGCAAAACCAATCGGCTTTTTCTGCTATAGTTAAGCTTAATCGTCCCGATGTAATTCCACCCGTTTCGCCCGTAATTAAAAGCATCGACGAGCAAAAGGGTGGCATCTTAATATCGTGGGTTAATAGCTCAAGTATCGATGTGGCATCCCATCAACTATTCAGAAAGGAGAGGAGCGACCTTGAGTTTAGAGAGATTGCCAAATTCGGCAAACCCATTGAGGAGATGTCAACCTATTTGGATAAAAAGGTTGCAACAGGGAAGGAGTATATTTACTATTTAGCTGCCGAGGATGAATCAGGGCTAAAATCGAACTCAAAGACTATGGCATGTAAAACGGCAGGTATAAAAGAGGTGATAAAACTATCCAAACGCGAAGAAACGGGTAAGGTAAAGCTTACTTGGGATATCAAGTCTGATAAAAAGGTTATTAAGGTATTGATATACCGAAAGGTTGGTGAAGAGCAACTGCAACTCTACGACAATTCAATTACCGATTCCTATATCGATACAAAATTGAGTCCCGAGAAAACTTATGAATATAGAATTAAGGCTATATACGAAGATGAAGGTTCATCGGAGTTTAGCAATACGGTAAAAGTTAAATTGTAGAATGATGGTTTCGAATGAAATTTAAAATAACAACAGTTCTGAATAAGGGGGTGTATTGCAATGGTAATATTCAGAAATAAAGAAATTAAAATTTTTAGACATGGAATGATGGAATGATGGAATTATGGAATTATGGAAGAACTGTGTTTTAAAAGCCCCAACATTCCATTAATCCAATATTCCAATGACACATTTTTTATAAAACGCTTACTTAATATGGATATGGTTAATCCTAGAAATAGAGCTAACACAAGAATAACATTTTGCCTACTTTGTGTTTTGGTAATCTTCTTTAGCGGTAGAAAAAATGCTTTGGCTCAGGATATCGAAGCGGTTATTAAAGCCCCTGTTCTTGCATCAAATGGGGGATTAACATTTAGTCAGATTTCAACCCTAGTGCCCGGTGATACTACAGGACGTTATAGTCCTTATACTTACTACTTAACAGGAAATTTGAATCTCAATTTCTTTAGCGTAGTTAATGTGCCTATGTCCTTTGCTTATACAAATAATCTGCTTACCAAGGATGGCTCTTTACCCTTTAACCGCTTTTCGATTGCACCATCGTATAAGTGGATAACGTTGTATTTAGGGTATTCCAGCATGACCTTTTCGCCCTATACGCTTGTTGGTCGCGAGGTGTTTGGTAGCGGTGTTGAGCTAACTTTCGATAATGGATTGAAGTTTGGTGCTATTTATGGTCGAATGCAAAAGGAGGTTATGCCTGATTCAAACCTAATGCAGCCTGCTTACCGGCGTTTAGGAGGTGGTTTTAAGGTTGAGTATTCAAATCAACATGCCGATATTGCCTTTAACGTTTTTAAGGCGAAGGATGTCGCAAACCCGATGTTCTTTAATAATGCTGATAGTATTATTACTCCAATGGATAATATATCGAGTAGTATTCTATTAAACGTTAAGATGATAGAAAATCTGAAGCTAAATGTAGAGTATGCAATTAGCGCAGTAAACTCCGATATAAGCAAAAACGATAGCTTGCCAAGTAGTTTTAACGATAAAATTATTGAGCAAAACGGCGATTTATCGGTTCATCATGCTGTAAAGGCTAGCATATCTCAAACATCAAAGATTGGTGTCATTGGTGCTTCATACGAAAGGGTAAGTCCCAATTATAATACTTTTGGTGCCTATTATATGGCTAATGATTATCGAAATATTACAGCTAATTTCTCAACATCAATAAAGCAATGGCTTAATTTTGCTATTGATGCAGGATTTCAGCGCGACAACCTGGTAAATCAGAAGTTAAATACAAATAAGCGTTTTATCTTATCAACAAACGCATCATCGGCAATAAATAGCCGCTTAAATGTCGGCGTCTCCTACTCAAATGTTCAATCGTTCACCCATATTAAGGATGTTTACGATCAGGTTACACAAACAAATCAGTTTCAGAATCTGGATACATTAAGCTTCTCTCAGCTGAATCTGACAGTATCGGGTAATGTTAGCTATGTTCTGAAAAGCACCAAGGATAGCAGGCAAAGTGTAAATACTTCATTTACATATCAAGAGGCTTCGGAGCAACAAAATAATCAAAAGAACTATTCCGGAAGTCGCATATATAATTCAGCGTTATCCTATCAGTTTTCGTTAATTCCTCAAAAGTTTAATGCATCAACCTCTGTGAACTACAACCATAATCAAATGCAGAATGGATTTATGGGTGTAATGAGCTACAATCTTTCGCTACAGAAGGCTTTTTTCGAACTTATTAAGGTTGGTTTAATTGGAACCTACAGCCAATCTTTTAATGATACATTAACCTTGGCTAAGATTCTTAATTTAAGATTATCGGCAGGTATTACTCTTCAAAAAAGACATAATTTTAATCTAAGCGTAGCAAGAGTTAATAGCAAAGGATTATTAAAAGATATGACACAGTTTACAGCAAACTTATCCTACAGCTACATGTTTGATTTTAACTTTAAACGCAACAATCGGAAGCTTAAATATGAAGGGAATTTCTAGGGATAGGAGTGATAGAGGTATAGCAAGTTGCAATAATGGAAGAATGGAACTGGAGCGTAGCGGAACTCGACGAAGTCAATATTGGAGTGATGGAAAAGATTCACTATGCCGAAGAGGTTTGAGGGGCTAACTCATTTAGATGGGTGAATTATCTCTTGGTATATAGTCAAAATGATCGGTAGATTTATTGCTGAAAGCCCACATTAACTAATAACCCAGATCCGATTAAGCCTCTACTGATACTTAAACACGTAAGTTATCGTCCCAGTTTGGTATGCTGGCGCATTTGGACTTACATCAAACTTAGCGGTTAGCGCTGCTTTTACAGCGGCTTTATGTAAATCCTCATCGAGGGTAGTTGTGCCCTTTGCCCCAGGAACTGCTTTGGTAACTTTACCCTGACGGTCAACTGTAACCTGAACCACAACGATGCCTTGCTTTTGCTTTAGGTAGTCGGGTTTTGGAAGCGATAACGATTTTCTTCCTCCTAGATTATAAGGAATTCCCTTGCCTTTGCCATCACCTTCTCCTTCACCGTTGCCACCAGTTGCTCCACCAATTCGGTTTTGTGAATCGGGTGAGCCTTCGAGGGAACCCTGATTCCCATCTTTGCCTGTTACCCCTTCGCCAGCGGTTCCGCCCTCGGTTGCTTTTCCAGGGAATAGGGCTTTTTTATTAACAACGGGTTGTTTTACCTCAGTGGTTGCTTGTTGATTATCTTTTTTCTCTTGGACTTCCTTGGTGGTTTGACTTGTTTTTTTTGTTTTAGTAACCTCTTTTGTCGTTGTAGCTTTCTTTTTGGTGTCCTTAGTGGTTGTTTTCTTCTTTACCTCAACTGTAGGAGCATCCTCGTCAAAGTCTTGGGTTAGTATTTTTTTATCTTCTGCTTTATGAGTCCTGGTTTCAGATGGAAGGGATATCGTAACCGCATTGTCGTAGTTGACCATTGGCTCAGTGCTACCAAATCCATCTTGGCTGTTGCCAAAGTTGATTAGGAGCCCTTCGTTTTCCAGCTCGGGCAGCGATGCCGAAAGGCTTATGAGCAGTAGAAGGGCTATAGCAATGGTATGAACCAAAACGGTTCCGATTAGACCTTGAACTTTATTTGATATTCCAAACATAAATAATGCACCGTCAATTAATCCCGAAATTTAATAAAAAACGTTTGTTTGTTCGTGCTTATTGTGGTTCTATTTGTTAAAAGAAAAAGATTAATATCCGTTTTGAGATTTTATTCTGCTTTTTGGCTATTGCTTTTTGATAAGATACGATAGGTCTTCTACCTGATCTGTTTTTGTTGAGTCCTTGGATTCTTGGGGTAATGGGGTTTCTTTAAAAGGAATTGTTAATGGATCTTGCCTAAACGTATTTTTAATACGATATATTAAATCTCGGAAGTTGTTAAAATCTTCTCGGTAAACTATCCCTGCACCTGTGGTGTATGTTTGTGCCGATGTGGTTGTCATAATTTCGTCATTCGATCGGGCAAAGGCTTTGAATCGGAATTTTCCCGTTTTGCTGAGCTTAATATCGATGTTGAAGTCCCCGGCAATTGAGCTAGTATTGCTTCGGTTACCATAGTTAACATTGCCGTTTACGGTTACCCTATCGTCCAAAAGCTGGGTTGAAAGGGCTAGTTCAACCTGATCGGAGCTCATCTTCTCGTTCGATGCAGAACCTGGTCGGTAGTTAATGCCAATGTCAACCGTTTTGCTCCACTGCGAAATCCAATTGCTGAGCTGATTCGAAAGCAGCTCACTCAATGAATTGGTTACGCCTGTGGAAAGGCCTGAGTTGCTTTGCTGATTTGGGTTTGAAGCAGTATTCGTGTTTCCTACGCTTCCGCTGGTCGGGGGCAAAAAGCTGTTGATGACGAGCAATGAAAGGAATTGCTTATTGATATTGTCCTCGGTATTTAATGCGCTCTCGACTAAGAGCCTTGTTTCGTTATCCACGTTGGGAACATCAATATTGAATTTAATACCCGGCGACATAAGCTTTTGGGTTAGCTGTATTTGGCAGTTAACGGGTACACGGTTATCGTATTTCCCCGAATAGTCGTAAAGCAAATCCTTCAATGGCGTTCTAACGCTGTAAATGGCCTTAATATTCATGGTCGCATCGGTAGGATCGCCATTCCATGATAGGCTACTGCCCCTATCGATCTTGAATCTTTTATTTATTACCCCTTGAAGGGTAAATAGGTAATCCCCTTTTTCAATGATGTAATCCCCAAAAATTTTAAATATATTCTTCCCTGGGTTTACATCCATCTTGAGATTGCCTGAACCGCTCGCTTTGATTATATCACCTAGTTTCTTATCGATAATAATCTGCACCTCGGCTTCTGGCGTAACCTGAAGATCGAAGGATAGGTTCATGTTGGTAGCACTTTCCTTCTTGATGGTGGCAATGTCTTCGATGAAAATTTCATCGGAGTTTTTATTGGTAAACGTTATGAAGTTGTTCTGAGTAACCTCCCCATTGCTCGATAGCGGAAGAAAAAGGATTGTGTTATTATTTGTACGCACTTCAATATTCATGTTTATATCATTGGGCTTACCTGTAATGGAAACCATGCCCGAAGCAAAAACGGTTCCATAGAACAGCTCGTTATCCTTTTCCGTTGTGTTGATACACAGGAAGTTCGAAGGGCTTATATTCAGGTTCAGGTTGAAGTCGCCAAAGTACCCTGTTTTAACGCTGCCATTGATAATGGCTAAATGCTTTTTGGGGTCTAGCACCTTGAAATTTTTGAGAATTATATCGCTTTTGTCGAATACTATTCGATCGTTAATGGTGTAAGGAACTTTCATGAAATCAACGGTTAACGTCCCTTCACTGATGTTTAGCGCTCCGTTCACAAGCGGTTTGCTAGTTGTGCCGGTTAACTTTAGATTCCCATTAACTGATCCCGATAAATCCGATACAACCCCTGCTAGCATTGGGCTGAAATGTTCTAATAGGATGCTGTTGATGTTAATAAGAAAATCTAATCGGTTCGTTTCGGTGTAGAGGTTACCCTTTGCCTCAAAGGTTACGGTGTCATTCTTAATGTTATTTAGGTTGATTGATAACCTTTTTTCTGTATTAAACCATTCGCTGTTAAATTTAAAATTGCCGATTGGTCTTTTATTTACAATGAATCTATTGATTTCTAGATCAGCGAATAGGGTTGGGTTTTTATAAATATCGTTAACCTTTGCAAAGCCATTAATTCGCCCGTTTAGTTCATAGCCTATTGTTTTAAGATAGAAGTTTAGATTTGAAATATCAAGGTTTTCAAGGTTAACCTGAATGGAGTCGCTAGGGATATTGGATATATTACCCGTTAGCGATAGCGATTGGTTTTGGTTGTGGATGTTGAACTGTTGAATGGCTATGTTCGCTGAATCGAGATTTACTGAACTTGGTGAAATCGTCCAAATGGAGTCGTTAATAATAAACTCGGATTGCTTGAATTCGATTTTTGCTGTTGACCCATTGTGTAACGCCGAGGGATTGAAATCAGCTAGAGCCTTAATAACCCCTTTGTTTATGGGAGTTTGCTTGTTATCCCATCCGAATATTAGATCGAGCTTATTCTGTTCTATAGAGGTCGATAGGCTAATGTTTCGAATCGAAGAACTGCCAAGGGTTAATAAGGGGGTAGAAATGCTTGCCTCAAATATGCTACTCTTAGTTTGTCCATCGATGAGTATTTCCTTAAAAATGTTAGTTCCAATGGCTAATTCGGGAATTTTTATTTTTAGCGTGAATGTGTTTAGATCAGGGTTGAAAATACCAAAAACGCTAGTGTTTTCAGCTATTTTAATGTTAGGGGTTAAAACATCTGTTATTTTTTTAGTCTTTTTAAGCCTTAGCTTTATGATGTAATCGTTGAATTCAGGGTTTTCTACTCCTGTTGGGGTAGTTGATGATAATTCGTTATTTGTATTTAATGCAGGAACATATTTGTAAAGCAACTTCTCAAGATTATCGATAATTTTCGAGTAGTTATATTTGCTTCGCAACTCACCCTCCGCAAACTCCGATTGAAATGTTACCAATTTGCTATCCTTATTATTATCAGCATTTAAGGTTATGTCCGATAGCCTAAACTCCCCGTTTTGATTCTTGTACCAGGAGTTCACGATTTTGATCTCGCCCTTGCTGTTATCAAGATTATTACCCGAGAATTTTGCAGTGAATAGGAAGGATGCCTGCGATACGGTATCGGTAGTGTTTAATTTCAATTGAACCAGATCGATTTTGGGTACAAAGGCGGAGAAATCGAAAACGGGAATGGAGTCAGAAAAGTCAACTTTCCCTAAAAAGTTAAGTTTGCAGTTCGGATCGTCTATGCCAACAGAGCCCACGTAGGTATTATTGGTTAGGGTTCCATTAATACTGATATTTGTGTAGTTGTAACCATTCGCTTCAAACTGACTAACCGTTGCATCGGTAAAGGCCTCAATATTCGCATCCTTATCGGAGGTGCCTTTAACTATGGCATTTAAGCTGATTGTTCCGATGGAACTAGTGCTTAAAAGTTTGCCTAAATCCAGGTTGCTTGTGGTTACGTTCCCATTAAACGATGTGTTTTGGATGGTGTCGGGTTTTATGGATAAATCCACCGATAGTTTGCCAATAGCCGTAGTAATGCTTCCAAAGGCAACGAAATTGTTTATAAAACCTGTGAAGTTGCCTTTATAGGTTATCTTGTTCAGCTCATCAAATTCGGTCGGAAGGCTGACCATAGGTAGTTTTGTGTCGGTGTATTTGAATTGCTCAATATCTTTTGATGAGGTTGATAGCTCCTTAAAATCAACAATCATCATCGTGCGCTCAATATCAGGTAGCCCAGAGATATGAAAGTTCGTTACAATTTTTGTTTGAGTACCGCTTGTAATAATAAGGTTCTTGGCTCTCATGTCGCTTATTGTCCCTTTAACCTTGCCGTTCAGCACAGCCTCAATGTCGTACTTGCCCAATGATGGAACAATATGAGCTATGGTTTGAGTTTTTACCAAGGCGTTTTCGAATTGCGCATCAAGCTTAACCTCTTGGACAAAGCGGCTCATCTTATCCATCCCATCAAAGCTCATATGCAGATGAGGAAGTTGTAGGTACGAACCATGAGCTTTTATTCGGAGCTTGTCAAAATTTATGTGCTTGCGGCACATGCTAAACTCTGTTCGGATTTGTTCAGCCTGAAAACCGCTCTTTTCAGTAAAATTTAAGCTATTCACGATTAGCGATATGGTGTCGCGGTGAAGCCCGAAATCCCTGGCGTCGATATTGAGCTTTCGAAGATCCATATCCTCGAAGTTTATTCCTTGCTCCTGTTTTGTGGGGTTGAACGAGGACAATCGGAAACGGCTATTCTCAATTTTAATGTTTTTTATCTCTAGGGCGAACGGTTTACTCGATGGAGGACTAGCGATTGTATCGGGAGGAAAATAGCTGTCGAGCAGCGCTTCCAGATTCATTTTCCCTAGCGAGTCGATGTTGAAGTTGATATAAGCATCAACAAGATTTACCCTTTTGAATTTTAGGACGTTTGCATTGCTGTTAAACCAAAGAATTGAGACTTTTATTGTTTTTGCTGCGATTATCGTGTCTTTATTCAAATCTTCAAAAAGAACATCATGAAGGAGAATTCTATTGAATGGTTGGATGTCGATTCTTTTAATAGACACCTTGGTTTTAAACTCCTTTTCGATGTAAGCCGTTGCTTTTGAGATAAGCATAGTCTGCATCTGGCTATTTTGCAATATTAACCAGATGAGTATGATAGCTGAAAGGAGCAGGACTAAACCCCAAACCAATATTTTGACTAATTTTTTGATACTTTTGCTTCGATTTTGAAATGAGCTATATCATAAATCATGCCTAAAAAAAGTACCGAAAAGTACAAAAAAAAGTAGCGCAAGGGTTTGTATAATGCTTGTTTTGTTAATTTCTTTTGCCAAGTAAAAAAAATAGACGATGAGCGTAGTAATTCTAGGGATTGAGTCTTCGTGCGATGATACATCCGCAGCAGTAATTCGTGATGGCAATCTGCTTTCGAATCAGATTAGTAATCAGGATGTTCATAGGCTTTATGGCGGTGTTGTTCCTGAGCTAGCATCGCGAGCTCATCAGGCTAATATTATTCCTGTGGTTGATAGTGCGCTTAAACTTGCTAATATAAATAAGAATGAGGTTAATGCGGTTGCGTTTACGAGAGGGCCTGGCTTGCTTGGCTCGTTACTCGTTGGCTCTTCCTTTGCAAAAGGGTTTGCGCTTGCGCAGAATATCCCTTTGCTCGGCATCAACCATTTGCAGGGTCATATACTGGCTCACTTCGTTAAGGACAAGGGCATTGATAGGCATCCTAGTTTTCCATTCCTCTGCCTGTTAGTATCGGGTGGTCATACGCAGCTGGTTGTGGTTCGCAATTACCTTGATATGGAGATTATAGGTCAAACCATTGACGATGCTGCTGGTGAGGCCTTCGATAAATGCGCCAAGGTGATGGGGCTTCCTTACCCTGGAGGACCTGTTATCGATAAATTGGCTAAAATCGGTAATCCGCAAGCGTTTCAGTTTGCAAAGCCATTACAGAAAGGGCTTGATTTTAGCTTCAGCGGGTTGAAAACATCTTTTCTATATTTCCTTCGCGATAGGCTGAATGAAAACCCAAATTTCATTGAGCAGAATAAAGAGGATTTGTGCGCTTCGTTGCAGTTTACCATCATTTCGATTCTCCTCGAGAAAGTTGAAAAAGCAGCAAAAAAAACCAATATTACGGAGATTGCTATTGCAGGAGGGGTTTCGGCAAACTCGGGATTACGTGGTGCAATTACACAGCTTGGGGAGAAAAGAGGATGGAATGTTTACATCCCCGAATTCCGATTTACTACCGACAATGCTGCGATGATAGCCATTGCAGGGTATTACAAGTATCTAAATGGTGATTTTACAGGACACGAGGTAATCCCTTTAGCTCGATTCCCGTTGTAGTTATGGTGTTTTCCCCTTATCTTATTACTGATATAGCCTTAACCTTATGGGAATACAACGTTTCCATTTTCAAATCATCAATTCGGGTTAGTACTTCTTTTTGCGTAACTATTTACCACGGAGAAACGCCTGCCTGCCGGTAGGCAGGGAGGGCACAGAGTTACACAGAGAAAATATTTATGTTTTTCGTGTTAGAGATTCTTCTGCATTATGATAATCAGTCGTTTTTTATAATTGCCTCTCCCGATAAATCGGGACAAGTTGTGGTTCTCCGTGCTCTCTCCCGATACATCGGGACGGGCTGTGTCTCAGTGGTTTTTGTTCAATTCGACTACTGCTGAAT
>Ga0105099_10000967_pt1 | contig 18774 bp, 16 predicted proteins | sample PPLLak3cmMay2015_2_FD_79138 | JGI IMG/M metagenome (GOLD analysis project Ga0105099, IMG submission 79138) | Freshwater sediment microbial communities from Prairie Pothole Lake near Jamestown, North Dakota, USA - PPLs Lake P8 Core (1) Depth... | ecosystem: Environmental > Aquatic > Freshwater >... | reverse complement strand
ATCAATTCTGTTATTTTATCCAATAGCGGTGGCAGTATCGGCCTTGGCTTTGCCATCACTTCCAATCTGGCCAAGCGGGTCATTGATGATCTGAAGAAGGGTGGCCGGGTGATTCGTGGATGGCTTGGGGTAGGCATCGATGAAGTGGATGAAGAAAAAGCCAAAAAGTATGACATTAAGGAGACCGGCATTTTGATTACTACTGTGGAACGGAATTCGCCGGCTGATAAGGCAGGTCTGAAAAAGTTTGACTTGATTACGTCCTTGAATGGGGAAGAAGTGAAAGAATTCCGTACTCTGCGCAATAAGGTGGCCGAAGTGAAACCGGGCGAGAAGTTGGTAGTGGGAATTTTGCGGGATGGCAAAGCACAAAAAATTGCGGTTACAGTCGGCGAAGCCCCGGAGTCGGAGACCATTCGCCCCGATGACGGTGAGAGTGGTCTGATTGATCTGGGAATGGTTCTCATCGATAATAACCCCCGGGAAGCACAACGCCGCAACCTCAAGACTGAAGAGGGTGTCATTATTGATGATGTTGTTCGGGGTGGAGCGGCCCATCAACAGGGATTGCAACCCAATGACGTCATCATTGGTGTCAACCGGCTGGCCATCAAATCGGTTCGGCAGTTTCGTGAGTACATGATAAAGCGCTCACCAGGTGATGGAGTTTATCTCTACATCGACCGTCAGGGGGTTGAAAGGGCCGTTCCCTTTTTAATCCCGGAAGAGTGATGGTCTTTTATAAAAGCTGCAGTAGCGGCAACGATTTTTTACTGGTTGATGTGGCGGAGTTGAAGGCTCCGCCACTGCCTGCCCAGGTGAAACACTGGTGTGACAGGCATCATGGGGTAGGCGCAGATGGCCTGATTGTATATGACCGATCCCATAAGCCGGTTTCTTTTCGGATTTTTAATCAAGATGGTCTTGAGGCTGAACTATCTGGCAATGGTATGGCTGGTTTGGTGGCATTGCTGGTTCAGCTGGATCCGACTGATGACTTGGTGGAGTTGCTTGGGAAGTCGGGATTGTATCGGCATCGGGTAACACATTCTCAAAGATCCCAATGTACTATTCAGATCGATCTGGGAGAACCGGATTTTACTAATCACTTCTTTTTCCCGTTTTTGAATGATATGAAACAAACGCCTTGGATAGAAGGGGTTCAATATAGGAATGTTCGATTTTTCCCTGTGGCAGTGGGTAATCCCCAAGTCGTTATTTTTAAAACTCCGGACCAGTCTGTGGAAGATGCCTTGATTCTGGCTGAAACGGTGCATCAAGATGAAATATTTCCTTATCGAACCAATGTGTCGATATTGGAGAACCCAGCCAGGGAAGAAGCAAAAATTTATTTTTTTGAACGGGGGGTGGGACGGACGCTGTCATCATCCACTGGAACCGCTGGTGCCTATGCCGTAATGCGGGTATTGCGGCCTGGTTTGTCATCATATTCTTTCATATCTCCCGGGGGGGGCGTGGCCAAAGTGTCAGGAAACGAGCGTATCTATATTGAAAACCATCCTCGGATAGTTTATAAAGGAAAGTATCTGGAGTCTGTTGATGAATGAACGTGTTCGTTTCTGTTTTTTGTTTTTTCTGTTGTCTTGTGTTTTTACCGGAATGCTTAGTGCTAATCGTCATATATTATATACAACCGATGGTACTCAATACGTGGGGAAGTTGGTGGATCTCCGCTATGAAACGATTTTTTTTAATGTCTACAAATTGGGTCAGGCTGAGTCACAGACCCTGAGAATTCCCATCAGTCGGGTTTGGAAGATTGAATTTACTTCACAGGCCCCTCAAAAAATCCAGTCGGCCTTTGAAGTAGAACAGAAGTATCAAAAGCTTCGACGGAACAAGCGTTCTCATACAGTTGATCTGGAAGCCAATGTTCAATGGTTGGATTCTGGACTGACCATCAAGGCTGGTCAGGAGATCATGTTCAGCAGCAGTGGATCAATTAATATTGACAGTAAAACCATGGTTTTTCAGGACGGAGAGCTCAATCTCAACTGGCATAAGTTAAAAACGATGCCCACGCAACCAACTGGGGCTCTGATTGCCCGGGTGGGAGAAGATGGAGCGCCCTTCTATGTAGGTAACAATCGTGCGCCTATGAAGATGAGTCGGGAAGGGAAATTATATATTGGTATCAACGACTTTTCATTCGATGATAATACGGGCTCTTTCAGGGTGGTGATTTACTACTAAAAAACGGAATACCGATCAGGCCAGGACCAGAAAAGGTTTGATGCTTTTGCTTTGTGTTTCTTTGGCACCAAGACCGATCAGGGTGCCGTAATGATCGAAGATGCGGAACTGTTCGCTCTTGGTGCCGATAGTCAGCAGGTCTACTGCTGAAAGGGGGATGGCATTGCCGTTTCTGGCCAATTTGGCGCCCTCTTCAGATACGATGAGTTTGGACCATTCCGGCAGCAGGCTTTCGATGGGTTCCCAAGCCCCGGAAATGACATCCTGATTGTTCGAATCTCCCAGTTCATCGATGTGTCTGGCCCGTTCCAGACAGAACTCTCCAATGGCTGTCCGTCTCAGTGCCGCCAGATGTCCACCACAGCCCAGGGCCTGACCGATGTCATGAATGAGTGAACGGATGTAGGTGCCTGAGGAGGTGCTGGCTGAAAACCAGAACTGGTCGGCTGACTCTATACGCCAATCCAGCTGATATATGGATACTTCAGAACTTTTTACTTCAACCGGAATGTTTTTCCGGGCATAGTGATACAGGGGCTTCCCATCCTTTTTTTTTGCCGAGAATATGGGGGGTGTTTGATCAAACTGGCCTAGAAATCGACCGATAGCTTCTTTGAGATCCAATCTGTTCAGATCAACCGTTGTTTTCTCTCCAACCATCTGACCTGTGGCATCGTAACTGTCCGTACTCCAGCCCAGCTGAGCCAAGCCTTCGTATTTCTTGACCCGATCGCGATAGTAGTCAAATAGTCGGGTGGCTTTGCCCACGGCCAGCAACAGAACGCCTGTGGCCATCGGATCAAGGGTGCCAAAATGGCCGATTCGTTTGATACCCAAGTGTTTCCTGGCCCGATTGACCACATCGTGTGAGGTCATTCCCGCTTCTTTGTCAATAATGAGCAGGCCGTCCATCATTTCTTGCACTGCTCGGAGATGATAGCCAGTGAGGAATTGATCGCTTGCTCGAGAGTGCCCTGGAAATTGAACCCGGCTGCATGTTGATGGCCTCCGCCATCGAAATGTGCGGCGATCAGCTGGGCATTGGCATTTCCCCGGGAGCGGATAGAGACCCGATACTGTTGGGGTTCGACTTCTTTATAGAACAAGGTGATGTTGACCCCGTAAATAGAGCGCACAACGGCCACCACATCCTCGCTGTCGAAATCTTCGATTGTTGGGGTGTTCATAAAAGATTTCAGGTAATATATGGTGGCCACCTGACCCTCCAGGTGTATCTGCAGTGTTGCCAGTACCTTCTGAAGCATTCTGACCTTTTCCAGAGGGTTGGAGTTGAAGATGAGATCGCTGACAGCCGCGGGGTTAAATTCGCATGTTTTAATCAGGTCTGCGGCGATGAAGAGTGTGCGTGCGGTGGTGTTGGAGTATTTAAATGAACCGGTGTCTGAAATAATGGCAGCATACAGATTAAAGCCTATGCTTGGTGTAAAGCGGATGGGAAGCGATTTGCCCAGTAAGTATATCAATTCGGCAACAGCGGCGGCAGCGGAATCCACCCAGTTCAGCGTCGCATCCTGTTTGCAGGAACTATGGTGATCGATGTTGATGGTAAAATAGTTTTCCAGACCGTCCTGTCTGCAGCGGCATGGAGTTGCACCTTCAAGAAGAATCAGCAAATCAAATTGTTCAGGGTATATCTGCCGGTTTTCAATGGTATTGTAATCGGGGAGCCCGGTCAGTGGGAAAGATGCCTTGTCGGCATTGCAAAAATGAACTTCCTTACCCATCTGGTTTAGCATTTCGAGAAGTGCCAAACCACTGCCGATGGCATCGCCATCGGGGCGAATGTGGGCGCTGATGGCTATTTTCTGTGCTTGCTTCAGTGCCCCGCAGATATCTGAGAGGGCCTTCTGATGGTCGGTGGAGAGCTCGGCAAAGGGGTTAAAGTGAATCACTTGTCCAAACCGTCAAGGTAATCACCAGCAGGCCGGCGGTCATGTGATCAGGGTCAGCTCGTAGGCTTCGATGATATCGCCAACTTCTATGGCGTTAAAATTCTTGATTTTTATGCCACATTCGGTACCAGCTTTGACCTCGGATACTTCATCCTTGATTCGTTTAAGGGTCTCAAGATGACCTTCGAAGGTGAGTTCATTATTACGCAGTACTTTGACCCGCGATTTGTTGGTGATCTTTCCTTCCTTAACACGACAGCCTGCGACTATACCTATTTTGGAAATCTTGAACAGGTTGAGCACTTCAACTTTTCCGATCAGGCTTTCCAAATATTCTGGTTCAATCTGGCCCTTGATGGCCTTCTGAATATCCTCAATCAGGTGGTAAATAACATTATACAGTCGGATCTCAATGGCTTCCCTTTTGGCCAGAACCAACGATTTTTGTGGGGCTTTGACATTAAAGCCGATGATCATGGCTTTGGCAGTGGAAGCCAGCAAAACATCACTCTCGGATATGTTGCCGATGCCTTTATGGATTATGTTGATTTTGATCTTTTCCTGTTCCTGCTTGTGCAGAATCTCTTCCAGTACTTCACTGGATCCGTAATTGTCTGCTTTGACCAGGACGGGAATTTCTTTGGCTTCAGATCCCCCCCCTTCCAAACGGTCAAACAGGTTCTGCAGACTCAGTTTCTTGTCGGCGTCTACGACTTCGTCTCGTTGCTCTTTGCCCCAGAGGATCCGCAGCCCGATGACCTTTTTGGCTCTTTCTGGATCATCTACGACCTGGAAGCGGTCACCTGACTGGGGCAAGGTGTCAAAGCCCATAATTTCCACTGGTTGTGGGGCTTCTCCAATTTTAAGAGTGTTACCCCGGTCATTAAAAATGGCCTTGACTTTACCAACCGAATTACCGCAGATGAAGTGGTCGCCTTTTTTGAGGCGTCCATGCTGGATGAGTACGGTACCCAGAGGACCCAGTTTGGGATCCAGTCTGGATTCAATTACCGTTCCCCGAGCAGGAATATCCAGGTAGCTCTTCAGCTCCTGCATCTCTGCGATCAGGGATATCATCTCAAGAAGGGCGTCAATATTCTGATTATGCTTGGCGGAGATTTCAACCGAAACAACATCACCACCCCAATCCTCAACTACAATGTCATGCTTGGTCAGGGCTTGCTTGACTTTCATCGGGTCCGCTCCCGGAAGATCAATTTTATTGATGGCCACAATCATGGGGACTTCAGCGGAACGGGCATGGTTGATGGCTTCTATTGTTTGAGGCTGAACACCGTCATTGGCCGCCACCACCAGAATGACCACATCAGTGACTTTGGCACCACGGGCCCTCAGGTTAGTAAAGGCTTCATGGCCAGGTGTGTCGATGAAAATGAAACGACCTTTTTCATTTTTTAATTCATAAGCACCGATAGACTGGGTAATACCCCCTGCTTCTCTTTCGGCAACACGGGTTTTTCTTAAGGTGTCCAGCAATGTTGTCTTTCCATGGTCAACATGCCCCATAACGGTTATCACCGGGGGGCGGGGTTTGAGCTCGGCTTTTCGGGTTCTGATGTCGTTGACGAAGAGGTAGTCCTCGTAACTGAGAACCTCCGCTTCAACTCCCAGCAGTTCACATACATCCAGGATATCGACTTTTTTAAGCACCTGATTGGCTGGGTAATCCCGCTTCTCATGAGCCAGTTTCTCTTCCAAATACTTCATTTTAACGTCGAGCTTATCGGCGATTTCTTTCAAAGTGACATAGTCGGGTAGTTGAATTTTATCCGGCAAATCAAACTCCATTATTTTAGGCTGAACAGTTACTTTAACTCGTTTCCCCCGCCCTGGCCTCCGACCAGTCCGCAACCCGTTATGGGTGGTCTGGCCAGGTTGACGGCGAAATATTCTTTCACGTCTTTGCCCGTCAGCAGCCGGTGCGGCGGATCGGGCTGGCACATGGTCACTACTTGGAACGGGCTCCATCGGCGGTGTCTCAATCTGCATGGGAGTGTTGGGCTTGGGAGCAGGAGCCCGGTCAGGGATTTGAGTCTGTTGTATTTTGCCAGCTGTCTTTGGCCCTTTTTTGTCTGTTACTTCATCGGATGCGGCCTGCTCCGGCACAGATGTGGCGACCTGCGTGGCGGGTTTATCGTCTGCTTCTGGCAGTTTCTCATCAGAAGGGGGCTTTATGTTTGGCACTTCAATTTCCTGAGCCACAGACTGAGCTGGGGCCACAGGCTTTTCAGCAGGTCTGTCTGCTGCAGCGGCGGCCTCTGATGTGGTATCAACAAGTTCTGGAACTGGTGTGCCGATTTGGGCTTCGGTTGAACTGGTTACACTTTCTTCGGGAAAAGTTTCTTCTGCCTTTTCAAAATGGATATACTCGGGCTCTTTTTCGATTGTCGGCTTCACTTTTCCGGACTCTTTGAATTCTTTTGTCAGCAATGCAATACTTTCCGCATTCTGGGCAAACTCACGAAGCATCTCAAGCTGATCCATCGAAATACTTGAAGAGTGGGACTTAACCGGAACCCCGTTCTTCATGAGGAAAAACATGGCCACCTTGTTGTTGATGCCGAATTGCTTTGTTGCTTCGTGGAGTTTAATGTTCTGCATATAGTGATCTCCTTAGAAATCAGAGCTTTTTTTGGGGACGATCATCCCGGGTTGCTAAACGGTTGGTCAGCTGGATGTTCCATTGGGTCAATTTTGAAGCCAAACGGATATTAATACCTTGTTTGCCAATTGCGGCAGAGAGGGATTCTTCTGTGACTGTGACTTCCGCTCTATGATTCTCTTCATCGAGAATGGCTACTTTTACGACTTCCGCAGGTGTGAGGGCTGAGGCGATAAAACGCTCTGGAGATTGACTCCAGGCGATGACATCAATGCGTTCTCCACGGAGCTCCTTGGTAATTGATAAAACCCTATTCCCATTCATTCCGACAATGGCGCCAACAGGGTCGACCATTTTTTCGGTTGAAAAAACAGCCACTTTGGTTTTTACACCAGGTTCACGGGAAATTGCCGCAACCTTGACAATGCCATCGGCAACTTCTGGAACTTCCTTTTTTATCAATTCCAGGACAAAATCGTTCATATACCGGGTTCCCAGAATCAATGGGCCTTTGCCCTCGGGGAAGACTCGTTTAATGAAAAAACGGATGATGTCCCCCCTTCTGAACTGATCCTTGGGGGAGAGTTCTTTGAAGGGCAACACAGCCTCACCCATTTCGAGGCCGATTATCACATTTTGATTTTCGATTCTGCGGACTTCGCCGGTTTGCAATGTTCCCCGGAGAGGTAAGTATTGGTCATATATTCTTTTTTGTTCAGCTCGCTGAACTTTGTTCATAATGATCTGTTTGGCAGCCTGTGCCGCAATACGCCCCAGGGTCTCCCCCGGAAGGAAAATTTTAATTTCCTCACCTTCCTGTGCTTTGCTGTCAAATTTCAATGCATCTTTCCAGGCGATTTCCCGGTCGGGGTCACGGACATCCTTGACCACCAGTTTACTGATGAAAACATCAATTTTTCCCAGATTTTCGTCGATATCAACCTGAATGTCAGAGCTGGAGTTAAAATATTTGCTGGCTACGGTGAGAAGGGCTTCCCGTATGGCGGAGTAGAAAATTTCCGGAGAAATACCTCGTTCCCGGCTCAGTTGCTTGATGCTGTCCAATAAATCGGCTGCCATACTTTTTCCTCATTGCTTAGTAGCCTATTATAGATAATTCCAAACGAAAAAGCAAACCAAAGCCCCTTGCGCAGAGACTTGTCAGGCTTGCATTTTAGTCTGACTGTCTTATAATATACTTGAAAAAATGCAAGTTTTTTTACCGGCCAACCCGCTTGCGTCGGGACGCATGGTGATTTGTGTGCCTTGTGAAATGTTCTGATGGAGTCGTGTGTCAGAGGTAAAATGTCAGTTGTCGAGAATCTAGAAGAAATTGTTTTTTCCCTGAGTCACTCGGGAATGTTTCGTTCTGTTCCTCAAAGGTGTCTGGTGCCTTTGCCCTCAATCCATGAGCTTGGGATGGCTATGGATGCGGTTAGCAGTGTTTTGTTTCCCGGGTTTTATGCCGATTCCCATGTGTCTCCGGAACAGATGCCCTTCTACATCGGCGTTGGAGTGGACCGGATAAACCGGATTTTTTGTGAACAGATCAAACGGGGCTTTTGCTTTTCCTGTGAGCAGGAAGAATCACAATGCCGACGTTGTGAGGCTGAGGGAATTAAGATAACGGAACAACTGCTCCGAGCCTTACCTGTACTCAGAGAAAGACTGGCCCTGGATGCCCAGGCAGCTTATGAAGGTGATCCGGCTGCGAGGACGATTGGAGAGACTATTTTTTGCTACCCCAGTATAAAGGCACTGATACACCACCGGGTGGCCCATGAACTCTACAAGTTGAATGTTCCTCTTATACCCCGGATTATTGCTGAGATGGCCCATTCGAAAACCGGAATAGATATCCATCCGGGAGCGACTATCGGAGACTCTTGTTTCATGGATCATGGTACTGGAATTGTCATTGGAGAAACCTGTGTTATAGGGCGAAATGTCCGGATATATCAGGGTGTAACTCTGGGCGCTAAAAGTTTCCCCCTTGATGCGTCAGGGAAGCCAATTAAAGGGGTGCCCAGGCATCCGCTGATTGAAGATGATGTGATCATCTATTCTGGCGCAACACTGCTTGGTCGCATCAATATCGGAGCCGGGGCAGTTATTGGTGGGAATGTGTGGTTAACTGAAGATGTTCCTGCCAGGACCGTGGTCATCAGCAATACGGTCAGTCAGCGGCCGATTTTCAGAAGCCAGGAACCCATCTGAATGTTTTTGTCATTGTTGAAAGGAGGTTAGTTGCTGCTCAAACGATTCGATAAATATGTCCTGAGTGAGATTTCGGCTCCATTTTATATTGGCTTAATAGTCTATAGTTTCACCATGCTGGTGAATACTTTTTTTGTGCTGTCTGAGTTGTTGATCTCTAAAGGAGCGCCGCCGTTGACTGTCATCCGGATGCTGCTTTTTATCATGCCCACCATTCTGTCATTGACAGTTCCGATGGCTACCTTAATGGGGGTTTTGGCCGGACTGAGCCGAATGAGCAGTGATTCAGAGGTGCTGGCCTTAAGAACCCTGGGTGTTCATCATCACCGGCTTTATAAACCAGTGCTTGTTTTTTCACTCTTTACCTGGATTGTTTCGAGTATGCTCAGCATGTATCTGGGACCTGAAGCCCAGTATCAGTTTAACAGATTGCAAACCCAGGTTTTTCTGTCCAAGGCCATCAATCAGGTGAAGCCTCGTGCTTTTTACACCGAACTCTCTTCTTATGTTTTGTTTTTTGAGGACATTGATCCAAAGACCAGGGAATGGATTCATGTTTTCCTCTGTTCGTATAAAGTGGCCGAGAGTGATCTGGTTATTCTGGCAGACAGGGGCAAATTCACCTACACATCGGAAAGCCGCCGTTCAGGTTATATGACCCTGTACGGAGCCAAGGTGCACCGCTTCAATCGCTTCAAACCAGATGAGAGCTATGAATTAACCAGTTACAACACCTTGATTGAGGATGTATCTGAGAATCACGATTTGACTATGCAGCGACGCCCAACAGATTTACCTGTCCATAAAGTATGGTCATTGATGTTACAGAACAGGGATGATGTCCGGCTGGCTATTGAATTCCATAACCGCTTTGCCTTTCCTTTTGCAGCACTGGTTCTTGGTTTCTTAGGTGTTTCATTGGGGGTCAGTACACGCAGAGGCGGCAGAACCAGCGGATTTGTCTTATCACTGGCACTCATCTTTATCTATTATGCCCTGATGACCTTGGGGAGAAATCTGGCGTTGAGCAAAACCATCCCCCCATACGTCGGTATTTGGGGGGCTAATTTCTTTTTGTTGCTTGTGGGGCTGATGGCTTTCCGGGTGACCAGTCAGGGCTCCGCCTTTCGTTTTGATTCTTTCCGCCACTTATGGAAATGGATCAGATCAATTAAAGACCGTTTATATGGGTTGTCTCCCAAACCCTTACTTCTGGTTCGCTATTACAGGCTACGATTTCGACTTCCATTGGTGAAACTGTTAGATGCTTATATTCTGAGACGCCTGGTGTTCATTTTCTCGATGGTTTTTCTTTCACTCATGGCCATTATGTACATCTCAAAAATACTGGAACTGATTGATAATATTTTCAACAATGATCTGCCTTTTTCACTGGTTTTTGTTTATCTTTATCACAACACGCCTGAGTTGATCAGTATTACTTTACCAATAGCGGTTTTGACGTCTGTCTTGCTCACCTTTTCTCTGATGAGCAAGCAGAATGAAATCACCACGGTTCAGGTGAGTGGGATCAGTATTCACCGGATTCTGCTTCCGGCTCTGGTTTTTGGTGTGATCATCAGTTTGTTGTTCTTTGCATTGCAGGAGGGTATGTTGCCTCAGTCCAGTCAGAAGGCCAAAGATGTACTGAACACCATTTATGGGAGGAATCAGAATGCCCAGGCCTACCAAAACATGCAGAAAAATTGGGTAATGGATAGCCATCGGCGTATTTTTTTCTATAGCCATTTTGACGAGTCCGAGCAGCGGTTTCATCGCTTCAACATGGTGGAGCTGGAGAACAGTTTTGTTATAAAAACCCGGCTTTCTGCTGAATGGGCAGCCTGGAAGGATGGTGTTACTCTGACTTTGCACAATGGAACTGCGCGTTTATTTCAAGATTCCACACCTTTTACATCCCATACATTTCAAGAGCATGATGTGATCATCCCTGAAGGAGAACGGCTTTTCAGGGATAAAAGGGTGAATGAAACCCCTACCGAGTATATGAATATTTCCCAGTTGAGGGGATATGTAAGCTATCTTGAAGAGAATCAGAGCGACTCGACCCGTTATCAGGCCAAGATTTATCAGAGGATTTTTTATCCTTTTTCCTCATTGGTAATGGTTTTGATCGCCATACCGTTTGCATTTCTGATGGGAAGAAAGGGGGCGATGCATGGCATCGGCGCGGCAGTTGTCATTTCAATGGTGTTTATGGGCATGATCGGTTTTCTCAATTCACTAGGTAATAATGGGATTCTGGCCCCTATTTTGTCTGGAAGTATTCCGTATCTGCTGTTTACAGTGGTTTCACTGTTCCTGATGATTAAAATACGGACCTGACAGAGCCACCTCATGTCCCCACAAAACTTTTGAGATATCGGCCGTAAAAGAGAATTGTATTCAGATGTTCATGACCTTATCTCATTAACATTTCTGAATTATGCAACTGGCTCTGAAGATAAAAATGAGAACAAATGTGATTGATTTTTTATAAAAAAATATGTACATCTCATGGTAAGGAACTTTTGGGTTCCTGGAGTCGTTAATAAAATTAGAATGGAAATCACTGAACTGATAGCCCGGATTAAATCCGGACAGCAAGAGGCTTGGAACATGCTAATCAATCGCTATTCGAAAAGCGTTTACAACATGGCCCTTAACTTCAGTGGCTCTGGTGATGAAGCGGCTGATATCACTCAGGATATCTTTCTTAAGCTATATACCCAACTTGACAAGTATCGCGATGAATATAATTTCAGCTCATGGCTGATGAGGATGGCTCGAAATACCTGTATTGATTACTGGCGAAAAAACAAGCGTAATCGGATGCAAAGCGAGCTGGATGAGAACACGGCGCTTGATCAGGCCAGCCCCGAGGAGGCTTCGATACAGGGCAATGATGCCCTGTTTATTCGGGGGCTTATCAACCGGATCAATCCCGATCTGCGTTTACTCCTGATTATGAGGGATATACAGGATAAATCCTATCAGGAGATATCGGATGTGCTGGACCTGCCAATCGGGACAGTTAAGTCCCGGATTAATCGGGCTCGGATCCGTTTGGCGCAGCTCTACCGTCAACAAGGGGGATCCCATGGATTGCAGTAGATTTGAAGAGCAATTGTCCGACTACATTGAAGGGACTCTGGACATTGATCTTTCTTTGCTGATGAGTGCCCATATCGATACGTGTCCGGCGTGTCGTATTCTTCATGAAGATCTTGTATCCATTTTATCCGGAAGCAATCAACTCCAGGAAGAAGTTCCCTTCTTTCTGCGCAACCGGCTCTATTATATTCCAGAAACTTACGACGAGGAGAGTGAGCCAGTTTATTATATGAAATGGGCGGCCGCTATGATTGCTACCATTATTCTGTTTTTCAATCTTTTTTATTTTACCAATATTTATCCGCAGGCCAACCGTACCCTTCATGGTCTGGTATCCGGGATTGAGCGGATAGCCGTCGAGACGGAGGCCCTGTTTTCACGATTTCAAAAGGATCAGGAACAGATCGTCTCACCAATGTCACTGAACAGGTCTGAGTCGAAATATTCTGAACAGAGCGAAGAGGAGCTAACGAGCAATGGATGATGTGATGGTCAAAAAGAATCCCGTACTGGCGGGAATATTGTCGGCCATTTTTATCGGTTCTGGGTATTTTTATCTGAAAAAACCGGTTAAGGCCGTTAGCTATATGGCTTTGATGGCGACATTGATTATTGCACAAGTGAATGCCGATCGTGCAGAGCATCATGTCATCATTGCATTGCTGATGTCGGCTTTTTATTTCTTTCAGATATATGATGCATATCAGGACGCGAAGTCTTTGCCGGCTTCTCAGCTTTGGGCAGAGACATCACATTTGCCTTCTAAATGGGTGGCATTGACACTGATTGTCGTCGGCTTGTTGATACAATTGAGTAACCTGGGGTTTTTGACTTTGCGAATCAGAGACATGATCGATTTTTGGCCGTTGGTTCTGATTGTCCTGGGTTTGAGAATGGTCACCAAAAAAAAATAAAAGGAGCATTGACATGAAAAAGCAACAACAGAACAGTCTTTTTTGGGGTGTATTACTATTTGTACTCGGTGCCATTTTTCTGATGAACAATCTGGGCTTCGATATCGATATCGGAGAACTTTTTCTGACCTATTGGCCGCTCATCCTGATTGCCGTCGGGCTTAAAAATCTTATTCCTCATCTGCAGAAAAAAAGCGATACTGAGTCTTCGAATACCACAGAGCGGAACGATAGAAATCAATGAAGCAAAAAGATCTATTGCTGATCATTCTTGTCTTGCTGATGGTTGGGGCCGTCAAGTTGTTTCGCCGGAGTCAAGTGATTATCAACCCTGATACAAAGGAGTTGCAACCTTTTTACGAACATTTCGATTCTCCCAATTCTTTTTCTTTTCCGCCGGATGATTTTGCCGACATCAAGCAAATTGTCGTAGACAACCCGGCAGGTACCCTGACCTTTCTGCCCGCCGAAAACGGTGTCGTGACTGTGCAATCAACGCTGGTCATTTTTCACCCAAGTGAAAAAATGGTTGAAGCATTTCGTAAAGGAATTCATGTGGTAACAAAAATGGGGTCGGGAGGAGTTTTGAATGTATTGGTTACTGGGGCGCAGGAGGGATATGAAGGCCGGTTTCAGGTGAACCATACCATATGGCTGCCAGGGGGCATTTTATTGGATGCATCCACTCGCTATGGAAACGTCGAAGTCGCCGATGTTGCTGCAACACTGAAACTGAAACACCGTGCCGGGGATGTGAGAATCAGTGAATTGGTCGGAAAAATAGATATTGAAGCAGATCACAGTCAGTTGGTGTTGACGAATATTTCGGGTGAAATGTTTGTCAAGCTTCAAAATTCTGGATTGACAGTTCAAAATGCCGATCGCTTGGGACTTGTTCCCAGGAGATGTCAGCTGGATCTGTCTGGAATTCGTGAAAAGCTGGTTGTTAATCAGGCATTGCTAAACCGTGTAAAAGTTGATAAAGCATCCGAGGTAGAGATATCTGGCAGCGGGAACGAAATATTCCTTTCAAACATTTCCCAATCAGTCCGGATCAGCAACGAATTCGAAGATATTAATCTGGAAAATGTTTCTGGTGAAATATCGGTGCAGAGTAAACGTTCCCGAATAAAATTGAATCGAATCGAGGTCAGGAAGCTGTATATTAAGAACAGCTTTCGCGACACTCAGGTAATGCAGGCCAGCTTCGAAACGGCTCAATTCGACCTTCATCAAAGCGATCTTGAACTGTCTCTGCTCGGTATCGGTTCTGAGCTTATAGTTCAGGGTGCCCATAGTGATATTACCTTGAATGTACCGGAAAATCTGGATTTTTCTGTGGATTTTGTGACCAGAATGGGGCGGATTATCCATCAGCCAGACGCCTCCTTTACCGAAAGTGAGGAACGGGGCCGTCAGATTTTGTTTCGTCAGTCACCAGGGAGTATAAAAATGCGGGTTTTAACCAGCTATGGAGATATAACCCTCAATCCGATAAAAAAAATCCCTGATTAGTATGAATCTTCCGCAAACGGCAAAAATATTGCGGCCTTACTGTAATGTCTGTTCAAATTAATACGATCTCTCAAGAATTCATGGTGGGGATGGGGCTGTGCCCCACACCCCCATAAAAAGAGGGCTCGTACTAAATCAGCGGAAGAACAGTTCAAATTAGCAATAAGATTCATTCCCTGAAAAGGGTTCCTATCGTCAATATTTTTGTATAATCACAGGTCTGATACTATATTATTCCCGGCAGGAGCGGATGAACCAACAGTTTGGCCGATACCGTATTGAAAGGGAATTAGGGCGTGGCGCCATGGGGGTTGTTTATCAGGCCTTTGATACCATTCTGGAACGGGAAGTGGCTATCAAGACCATCTCTTCTTCCATTCGTGATGAAAATCTTAAGGAACGATTTCTCCGCGAAGCCCGGGCTGCAGGTAAGCTGCTGCACCCCAATATCATTACTGTCTATGATTTCGGAGTTGAAGAAGATCAACTCTTTATCTCAATGGAATTTGTAGAGGGGACTGATTTGTTAGATCTGATTAATTCCAGGCCATCTCTTGATATTCGTAAACGGCTTGAAATTGTGTGTCAGATATGTCTGGGTCTTGATTTTGCTCATGCCCATGGGGTTTTTCACCGGGATGTTAAGCCGGCAAACGTTCGTCTGGACAATCAGGGGCGGGTAAAAATTGTTGATTTTGGTCTGGCCATCATCCAGACTTCAAGCCTTACCCGCAGCAATGCTATCTTGGGAACTCCCAGTTATATAGCACCCGAACGGCTGCTGGGTGGCCAATCTGATGCCCGTTCGGACCAATTTGCGGTTGGTATTATTTTGTTTGAACTGTTAACTTACAGCAAAGCATTTAAAGGTGACAATCTCTCTCTGGTGATTCATCATATCTTACACAATGACCCGCCCCGGCTTGATGAACAGTTTTTAGCGCAGTTCCCGGAAGTCCAGATCATTTTATCCAAAGCGATTGATAAAAACCCTATGCAACGATACCCATCGATGGGGGATATGGCCCGGGAGTTGGATTTAGTGAGAAATCGGATGGCTCATGAAGGGTTTTTGAAAAGTGATGCCCTTGCCACAGCTGATGTTTCCGTCGACGCTGAACTTTGGGCAGCAGAAACAGAATTGACTCATTCTTCCCCACTTAAAGCGGCAAAAAGCGAGCAAGATGTCCAGACTGTGGCGAAAGGCAAAGGTCACTGGCGCTTGGTGATGACACTTTTTCTGATCATCTCTGGTGTTGCTGCATTTTTATTTGTTGGGAAGTCTAATGAAAACGTCGGTTTATTGGGCACATTGGTGTTTGATGTGAAGCCCTATGCCCAGGTCAGGGAAATTATCAATCGCAAATATGATACGCCAGTGCCACTGGAGGGTGCTGTCAGTGCCCGCATGACACCATTGAGGCTTTTACTTCCTACTGGTCGATATCAGATTACTTATGACCACCCAGATTGGGGAGGCGTTTCCCGATCTGTAGTGGTGGATGTGTTGCCCAATCAGGTTAGTTATGCTGATGACCGTTTGGGGGATTCCTTTTTGGAACAGGCATTGGCTGAACATGCATTGCCACTGGATTTTATCTCAGAGGAGGATTGAAAATGGGTAAAGCGTCTATAGTTCTGACTGCGTTGTTTTTTGTTTGTGCAGCTTTACCATCTCAGGATTCGATTATTTCAGAAACAAATTTCAGTAGTGTCATTGGCGCCGGTGCCCGTGCTCTGGGTATGGGTGGGGCCTTCATCGCTATTGCAGATGATGCCACCGCTGCATCCTGGAATCCTGCTGGATTGGCTCAGCTGGAGCGCTTTTCTCTCTCAGTTGTCAATCGGATGGATAGCAGCCGTGCGCTGATACCGGCCAGAGGAGATTCGGTGACGAATTTTTTTATGGGTGCAGAGCTGACCCAGGCGTTGTCATATGGAATCGACTTCGCTTCGATGACTATGCCTTTTCGTATTGGCAAGGTTAAAATTGTCCCACAGGTCAGCTACCAGCGTGCCATCAGTTTTAATCTGAGCAGTAGGCAGAATGGTATACCCGCTCTGATTCCTGACGAGGACCCGACAAGTGGTGAAAAGTATTTTTTTCAGGGTAATTTTTACAATGAAGATGATTTTATAGGGGGGTTTGATATGCTTAGTGCCAGTCTGGGGACTAGACTGTTTCCTTGGCTTAATCTGGGGTTTTCCTTCAATTACTGGATGAATGGGTATAAGGGTGAACAGGTCAAGGGAGCAAGCGGGATTTTTTATACCCAGAGCCATCCCGACATCCATATGAATGCCGATCATGAAGTGCTTGAAGGGCGGACATTTGATATCAAGGGTGTAAACTTTAACCTTGGAATACTGATAGAAATAAGTGAAAATCTCAAACTGGGTGCTGTTTATAAAACGGCTTTCACAGCAGATATTGATTACTGGAATAAGACCCACATCATCGATTTTCGAGAAGGTGGGGATAAAGAAAATGTTCATGAGGCCAGTGGTCGTTCAAAACTTCTTTGGCCACGGTCTTTTGGTTTGGGCATCTCCTATCGACCCAGTGACCCCCTGACCTTTTCTCTGGATTATACCAACACGGAGTGGTCAAAGGGCAAACTTTTGAATTACCATTTTGATGGTAAAACCAGGGATGTGTATTTCCCGACTTTGCATTCACCTGAAGGTGAAGGGCGTTTAAATCCCCAGATGGATGCCGAGCAGATTCGTTTGGGTATGGAATTTGTAGTTTTTGGTGAGAAAATTCTTATTCCACTTCGGGCGGGTTTTTTTACTGATTCTCAATATTTTTCCGATGTTTCGGGACGCACTGTTTCCATGACTGGATTTACAGCTGGGATGGGTGTGAAATTCCAATTGTTGAGCTTTGATGTGGCAGTTATTTACCAAAGCGGATCGTATTTGAGTAACCCCATCAGTTATTCGCTTGATGAAAAATCTGAGTTAAAGCTCTATTTTTCAGTGATTTTTTCAATTTGATAAAAATGAAAGCAGAAAGAAGTGGTTTCATCTGGCTGCTTTTGGGAGTTTTTCTTCTGAGCGGCGGGCTATTGGCGGATAAATGGTACCGAATATACGATCAATCCCTGGCGGCCGTTAAGCGAGGAGATTGGCAGCAGGTGATTACCTTGATCAATGAAAGCCTGACCAAAAAAGATAAACCGAAGGTACAAGCACGGACTGTTGGTATGGAATTCATAGATTACTTCCCTTTCTATTATCTCGGAATGGCCTATTATCGTCTTGGGCAATATGAAAATGCAAAACAAGCCTTCGAGAAATCAATGGATTTTGCAGAGAGTTCAAAAAAGGAAGAAATTGCGAAAAGTTTGGGGAATATGTTGGCGGATTGCCGGAATCAATTGGTAAAAAAAGTCGCCGGTTCCGAACCTATCACTGAAATGGTGAAGCCTCAGCCGGCTTCTATTGAGACCATGCCGTCCGATGAAAAGAAAGAAGAAGCAATTTCTGTCACTTATCAGCAATCTCAAATTGATGTACCTGTTTCTGTTCCCCAAAAGAGTAATCTGGTTAAAAAAGGAGTGACAAGTACAGAAACAGAACAAGCTAAAGACACTGACCCACTTTTAACCCTGAAAACGGATTTGAACAGAGAAGCCTACGCATTGCTCAAAACTTGCGAATTTGATGCGGCTCAGATGAAATTTAACGCTCTGCTGCAGCTTGATGCTCATTATCCGAAAGCCCTTAAAGGGTTGGAAAAGATCAAAATGGCCCGGTGTGTCATTCAAATAAATCAGGGAATTCGATTGTATTTTGAAGGTGATATTGATGGTTCAGAAAGAATTTTGATGCAGGCTTTGGCCGATCGGGGCGCTGGTGTTTTGGGTTTGGTCAGGGTGCATCAGTTTCTGGCGATAATCTCTGCCGAAAGGTATCTGTGTGATGCCGATAAAAACCCAAAATTTCTCCAGAGTGTCAGGAAACATCTGCGTGAAGCCGATACTGGCGCCACAGAATTTAAGCCAGACAGTCGTTTCTTTTCACCCAAAGTTATCCACATTTTGAATGAATCAAAGTAAAAAACAACACCGCTCTTTTTAGTGCCAGGCAAGTAATGCGCTGATCAAGCCCAAATGTTGGGCATGCACCAGATTTTATTTTTTTGAAACCGCTTTTTTAGCAAATTCAGTGAATATTCACGCTAAAAAGAGTGAAATCAGCCTGAAAAATGGTAATTATCTGAATATATGCGTAGTCTTATGGGGCAAAGCGGCGATAT
>Ga0105099_10000966_pt1 | contig 18775 bp, 20 predicted proteins | sample PPLLak3cmMay2015_2_FD_79138 | JGI IMG/M metagenome (GOLD analysis project Ga0105099, IMG submission 79138) | Freshwater sediment microbial communities from Prairie Pothole Lake near Jamestown, North Dakota, USA - PPLs Lake P8 Core (1) Depth... | ecosystem: Environmental > Aquatic > Freshwater >... | reverse complement strand
TTGTCCGGGTTGCAGGCTATAGTGACTTTTTCAATGATTTGGGTTTGGATCTTCAAAACGAAATTATTCGTCGGACTGAACATGGGCTTATTTGATTTTTTTATGTTTTTTTCTGATTGAAAAGCCAAAATGGCCCAGGGCTTCTCCAAGGGCATAATATTGTCCGTGACTGTAGCAAATGGGTTGGGCTTTTGATAAATCAAATTTTCCGCTATGTGAATCATAATAATCTGGATCGGCATGTACATGCAGTATATCGGCCATAAAAATATGGTGAGACCCGCTTTTAATTATGTCGTAAACCCGACATTCCAGATTTATAGGTGATTCTGCCAACAGTGGTGCAGAAATCGTCAGTGCTGGTATAGGTGTTAATTTTAATGCTGAAAATTTATCGTTTATTTGTTTTTTGGATTTGACTCCACACCAGTCTGCTGCCTTTACTAATTTTGTAGTGGTTAAATTGATTACAAACTCTCTGTTTTTTTCAATAAGATCGTAAGAGTACCGTTCTGGACGTACCGATATATAGCAGCGGGGAGGGGTGGTTGAAAGTATGCCCGTCCAGGCAATGGTTATTAAATTACAATCGTAAGGAACCAGTGTTCCACTGCTGACCAAAACAGCTGGTAGAGGGAAAAGCATTGTTCCGCCAGGCCAGACAAGTCTGTCTGAAGTGCTGAGTTTATTGTTTTTCATGGATCAATTATAGCAAAGCTGAAGATATGGATACATAAAAGAAAAGGGCCCTTCTACTAAAAAACATTTTTAATTCTCACTGATATTTAGAAATAATACAGCGGTATCTTTTTTCTATAAGTTGGATACGGGGGATATATCATTATCAATCATTAAATATCAATGAGATCATAAAAAACCTGATTAGTTTGGGAGCAATAACACCAGTAATGCGAACCTTGCGAAAGAACCATGCTAATTGTTTTTTTTTGCTATATTTAGGCTATTTCAAGTTAAGTGTACTCAGTACTTTGATTTTGTTGTGAAAAATAAGAAAAACAAACAAAATAAAAGAAAGGAAAAAATTGGCTCAAAAAAAATCTTTAATACTTGTTGTGGATGATGAGTCTGAAAACAGGGACTTTTTGTTTGATCTTCTTAGTGATTATGGTCATACGGTTATAACCGCTGAGAATGGTAAAATCGCAGTAGATCTGGCGACAGAAAAAATACCTGATTTGATTCTTATGGATGTTATGATGCCGGAGATGAATGGGCTGACTGCTGCTGGAGAAATTAAAAAAAACACCTTGACTGAACGGATTCCCATTATTGTGTTGACTGGTCAAAATGAAAGAAATGACAGGATCCGTGCTTTTGATAGTGGTGCTCTGGATTTTATAGCAAAGCCATTCAACGTTAACGAGTTACTTGCCCATGTTCGCTCTTACTTAAATTATTCTGAATTAAACCGTAAGTATGTTTCTTCAACGCGTGATCAGGAAACGCATTTACCCAATAGAGCTGCATTAAAAGAACTTCTGGTCGAAAATGAAAATTTAAAAATATTGCTTATTCATGTTGATGGGCTGGATGATGTCTTTAAGTCATACGGTGATGAAGAGGGATTAAAGCTGAATGCCTGGTTCGCCGACCTGCTTCGAAACCGTTGTAGGCGTTGGTTTCATGGCAAAATGCGCCCGTTTCACATAGAGAAAGATTTGTTTGCATTGTCTGCAGATGGACAAGATGTTGATGAAGACGGATTGCGGAAACTTTTTGATCAGATACAAAGTTTGTTTGAATCATCATTGGCAAGAGGGCAGATGAATTATACTCTTTCCTTGAGTGCAGCGGTTGTACTTTCCGGAGAGGATAAAATGCGCTTGGGAGAAAATGCTCTGCTGGCAATGAATGGCAATAGTAGTGACTTTACTGTGGCTGATGAGGTGACTGGTGTGTTGCAGGAGAAAATCACAAACAATCTGTATTGGTTGAAACAAATAAAAGAGGGCTTGCGAGAAAATCGCTTTGTTCCTTACTTTCAGGCGATATTAAATCTTAAAAGTGATAAAATTGACAGATATGAAGCGCTTATACGTTATCAGGATGGTGCAGGTGTTATACACCCCCCCGCCAGTTTTCTAAATGTGGCCATGAATAGTCGATATTATCCCAAATTAACATTAAAAATGTTGGAATCTGTTTTGAGACAGTTTAAGAATTCGATGGAACGGTTTTCCATCAATATTTCTGTACAAGATATTGAATCAACAGAGAATCGTAACAACCTTCTAGTGATAATAGACAAGTATTCGGACGCATCCAAAAGGTTAACCCTGGAAATGATTGAGCAGGAAAGTTTTTGGAAAGTTCCGCAGTTAAAGTCTTTTATTGAGGAACTAAAAGGAATGGGCGTTTCGTTTGCTATTGATGATTTTGGTGCTGGATATTCGAATTTCAGGACACTTCTGGACTTGAAGGTAGATTATCTAAAGCTTGATGGAACGCTGATCAGATACCTCGATAAAGAAAAAAGTAGCCGAGATATTGTAGAAATGATTTCGCAGTTTTCTCATTCACATGGAATGGGGTTGGTGGCAGAATTTGTTGAAAGTGACGAAATTTTGAAAGTATTACGTGATTTAGATGTTGATTTTGCCCAGGGTTATTTTATCGGGCGCCCGGAGCCAACTTTTAAGATACAGCCTGTTGGGGATTTAGACATTTTACCCCACATCAAAATGAAGAATGGTTAACGATAACGCTTTTTTCCTGGACGGGGAAGCGGGAATCAGGTGGTGGTGATGGATCTTGCCGTTTTGTTAGGTCTTGGCCTCGGTTTGTCAATGGATGCGTTGGTTGTGGCCATGGCTGAAGGTACATTTTTTAAAACTATTCAAATGCGCAGAGTACTTCGAATTGCAATAGTTTTTGGTGGATTTCAGGGTTTGATGCCGGTGGTTGGCTGGGCTGCCGGGAAAAGTTTTAGTCAATATATGAAAGATTTTGATCATTGGGTTGCTTTCGCCATTTTGTTATTGATTGGTGGAAAAATGATTTTTGAAGAACTGAAGGTAAACAAAGAACAGGACAGACAGGTTCATTCTTGTGAGAAATGGGCGATTTTACTGTTAATGGCCTTTGCCACCAGCATTGATGCCTTGGCTGTGGGGTTAACCTTTGCTTTTCTTGACATTGACATTTTTCTTCCTGTACTGGCAATCGGTGTATTAACCTTTCTGGTTTCGGGGCTGGGCGTTTACTGGGGGGCGTGGATAGGTCGAAAATATGAAAAGAGTATGGGAATTGCTGGTGGAATTGTTTTGATTGCAATAGGCGCAAAAATTCTAACTGATCATCTTATGAACGGTGTATAGCTTAAAAGTTTAACGATGTCAAAAAAATGGTAGCGGGGGGTGGATTTGAACCACCGGCCTTTGGGTTATGAGCCCAATGAGCTACCTGACTGCTCCACCCCGCGACCCGTAATGTGTGATTCTATCTTACAATGGGGCCGTTGTCAAGGAAAAAAGGCTATATCTGTTGATCGTCTTTTGGGAAAGCATTTCCCTTCGGTGGTTATATAGGTAGAAAAAAGATCGGCAGTCAAACAACTATGAATCGGCATTATTCCAATAAAGCCTCCAATTTTTAAATCCGGGTCAATGGTATTAAAAAAACTGACAACACCATGTTCCTGTGAAATAGAGGATAAATTTGCCATTATTGGATTTGTCCATGAGTCCTTTTCCAATAATACCGGCAAGCCGAAACTTTTGCTCCCGTCTTGAAGGAGTGTATGATCTTTACTGAGGTGTACGGCGCCGCCATGGACAACCAGCTGCTGCCTGTCTGGATAGCGGCCAATTATTGGACATCGAAGTATCATGGCTACTTGTTGCCACTGACAGACTTGTCTTTGCAATTGATCAACGTCAAAAAAAACAAAATTTCCGGGACGAATTTCATCTATTCCTTTGAAATCTTCTGCCAGGGAGCAGCATGGTGTGTCACCTATTGAGATAATAAGGTCACTGAGACCAACGCTGTCCAGGAAAGCTTTTGAAAAAGCCATTCGCTCGATTTGTTCTTGGTGAACAGACAATACGGTTTCTCTGGTTTTTGCGTGATAACTTTGTCCGGCATGACTGAGAAGGCCCAACAGATGGAGTTTAGGACAGGATTTAATTTGTTTTGCCAATTGAAATAAATGGACTTCATCATTCCATGGAATGCCGCAACGGTTTGCGCCAGTATCAATTTTTATCCAAATACCTCTTTTTTTTTTTATATTTTGATTAAGATTTTTGATGGTGTCGGGATGATCAACCAGCAGACCTATCATTGTTTGACTTGGAAAATCATCCATTAAGTGTGATTCAAGTGGATTGTGAGGGAGGGCTATAGTCAAATCTGTCCAGCCATGCTTGTAAAAATAATAAGCCATGGCAAGAGAAGAAACGGTCGCTTTCCGTATGCCATAATCTCTGAAAAGTTCAGCTATGGCTGAACTCTGATGCGTTTTAAAATGAGGACGAAATACCAGGGCATTATTTTTAGCCTTCTCAGTCATATTGTAAATGTTATTGCGAATGATTTTCAGGTTTATCAGAAGGTTCGGATTGATAAGTTTTATCATAATGAAAACGGTAGCAAAAGAAAATTAACCTGTCAAAGGTTTCCCTTTAATTTGTGTTTTTGATATGATCTGTTTATTGATTAAACAGTGAGGTGAATATGTTTTCTGCCAGTGTGTATACTCAGCGTCGATCTGTTTTACAGAAGCGTCTCTATAAAGGCTTGGTTCTTTTTTTAGGCAATGTAGAAACACCTATGAATTATCCGGCCAATACTTTTCCTTTCCGACAAGACAGCGCTTTCCTTTACTATTTTGGTGTTGATCGCCCTGGTTTTGCTGGATTGTTGGATCTGGATAACAATAAACACACGCTGGTTGGAGATGATTTTGCCATTGACGACATCATCTGGATGGGGGTGCAACCGAAAGTCGCTGAATTTGCATCACTGTGTGGTGCAGACGAGTCGATCAGCCATAAACAATTAGTGGAAAAGATTCAAGAGGCCATCAAGCAAGGGAGAAAAATCCATTTTTTACCCCCCTATCGTCCTGAGAACAAGATTTTTTTATCCAGTCTCCTTGGTGTTCATGTCGAGCAGCTCAAGGTAAATTCTTCAGTCGATTTAATCAAAGCAATAGTGGCTCAACGTGAAATTAAAACAGAAGATGAAATTACAGAGATAGAGAAGGCGTTGGATATTTCCTGGGAAATGGTCGATAAAATGGTTCACTTAGCCAAGCCAGGAATAGCTGAATATGAAATTGTCGGTGCGGTTGAAGCCGTAGCCTCCTCGAGGAAAAGTCAATTTTCTTTTCCAATTATCCTTTCTGTGCACGGAGAAACGCTTCATAATCACTACCATGAAAACGTTTTAAAAAAGGGGGATTTGCTTGTTTGTGACTCGGGGGCCGAGTCTCCTGAGCATTACGCATCCGACATTACGCGTACGCTTCCGGTTGGTGGTCGTTACTCCCCCCGGCAGCGGGATATCTACCAGGTGGTTCTGGATGCACAGGTGGCGGCATTTAAAGTTCTTAAACCAGGAATACCTTTTTACAAAGCGCACATGGCTGCTGCGCGAACGATTTTTTTGGGCTTAAAAGCCATCGGTTTAATGAGGGGCAACGAAGACGATGCCTTGTATGAAGGCGCTCACGCTCTCTTTTTCCCTCATGGGCTGGGCCACATGATGGGGCTTGATGTTCATGATATGGAAGATTTGGGTGAGAATTATGTTGGTTATGATGAAACAATAGAGCGCAGTAAACAGTTTGGTCTTGCCTATCTGCGTATGGCCAAATCGGTTCAGCCTGGACATGTGATCACCATTGAACCCGGGCTCTATTTCATTCCGGAACTGATAGATCTGTGGGCGACCGAAAAAAAGTGGGCTGATTTTGTCAATTTTGAAAAATTAGCTGAATATAGAGGTTTTGGTGGCATCCGAATTGAGGATGATATTGTTGTTACTGAAGACGGAGTCAGGGTTCTGGGTCGTCCGATACCCAAGACTGTTGATGAAGTCGAGGCAGTAATGATACAGGCTTGACATCATTAACGGTTTTTTACTGTTCGTTTTTAGAGGAGTGGTCAGGTGGTTACGAAGCGACCTATCAGTGTGCGGGTAATTCGACGGATTTCATTTTATTATGAAGCTTTACTTAAGCTCAAAATGGAGCCGGAAAGTTATATCTCTTCCAAGCGTATTGAAGAGATGACCGGGGTTTCCTGTAATCAGGTCCGCCAGGACCTCTTTTATCTGGGTATTGCTATTGGTCGGCAGAAAAAGGGGTATCAGGTTGGCATGCTTCTTAATGAGTTGAAAAGAGTATTATCCATCGATAAATGCTCTGAAGTAGTTATTGTCGGAGCTGGACGTCTTGGGCGCGCCCTTGCGGATTATCCTTTGTTTTGGGTACGGAACATTCGGATTGTTGCGTTGTTTGACACAGATGAGACCTTGGTAAAACAGTCTCTGACCATTCACGGAGAGAAAGTGCCTATCCTTCATGTTAACAGCATGGAAAAATTCTTATGTAACAGGCCTTGTGTCCGCATTGCGTTATTAACCGTACCAGAAAATGAAGCACAGGGGGCAATGGAAAAGCTGATAAAATTAGGTATTAAAGGGGTTATCAATTTTGCCCCACGTATCCTCAAACAGCCTAAAGGAAGTAGAAAAATTCAGATCATTAATGAGTGTGTTGGGGCGTCACTTTACAAAATTGTTTATCAGATTTTTCATGACAATGATGAGAATTGATTTTGTGATCTGACATGGAATGGCTTTATGTTACTGTTTATCTGTCTTTGGTTCTCTTAAGCGGATTTTTTTCTTCAGCGGAAACGGCATTAATTTCCTTAAATGAAGTAAGATTACGCCACAAGGCATCAAGAGGCGATCTCAGTTCACAGAAATTGCTAACCCTGATTAAAAAACCTGAAGCACTGTTCTCCACCTTGTTGGTGGGTAACAACCTTGTCAATGTGGCGGTTGCTTCTTTAACCACGGTGATTTCTTCCCGCTTTCTTGTGGGTGATGACCAGTGGATTGTCTTGATTTCGACTGCTGTAACCACAGTCATTCTACTGACTTTTGGAGAGATTATTCCCAAGTCATGGGCTTACCGTCATCGGGAAAAGCTGTCTGGGTTTTATGTGGGCCCAGTTCATTTTTTCCACCTGTTGTTTTATCCGGCTGTGGTTATTTTTTCTCTTTTATCCCGGATTTTTATGGGAAAAACAGGTCACGGTTCATCCAAGAGGTTCACCCTTTTAGAGCTTAAACACATCATGGCCTCGGATGTGGAGATGTTTAGTGATGAACCGGAAAGGCTAAAGATGGTCAATGAGATCATCGATCTTGCTGAAAGAGATGTCAAATCTGTAATGACTGCCCGGGTGAATATGGTTGCTCTCTCTGCTGGAGAGGGTTTAGAAGGGTTTCGACGCATTGTTTCGGAGAAGCGGTTTCATACGATTCCTGTGTTTAAGGACAACACGGAGCAGGTGGTTGGTGTCGTTTCGGCCAAGTATTTAATCACGCCCCTCTTAAGTGGCAAAGCGGACAGCTTGTCTCTGAATGATGTGATGGATCGTCCACTATTTGTTTCTGAGTTTTCTACCCTGGGTTATGTATTGGATCAGTTCCGTCGCCATAAAACCCATTTTGCTGTTGTTGTTGATGAATATGGCAGTACCTTGGGGATTGTCACTCAATCTGATATTTTCCAAAACATTTTAGGGGAACTAGACTTTATTGCGGCACCGGTTCAACGTATCAGTCGTCGTGTCTATCGTGTTTTGGGGAATTTGGCAATAGATGAAGCTTTGGCGCAGCTGCCAATACAAATGGAAGAAAAAAAAGATTATGCAACTGTTGCGGGTTTCTTTATTTTCCACTATGGAAAAATGCCCAAAGTGGGTGCCCGTCTTCGACATGGCGGGGCTGTTTGGATTGTTGAAAAGCTGGAAGGACTCCGGGTTGAAAAGCTGAAAGTGATTTTGGAAAAGGAGGCCAAATAAGCTATCAGCGTTTATTTTTAATTTCCCGGTCCATTTCACGTTTTATGTCTTTTTCTCTTATTGCTTGTCTTTTTTCGTATAGTCGTTTGCCCTTTGCAAGAGCGATCTCAATTTTTGCCCTTCCTTTTTCATTAAAATAAATTTTTAACGGGACAATGGTGAAGCCTTTGGCTTTTATTTTTTTGTCCAGTTTTCTAAGTTCACCATAATTAAGCAAAAGTTTTCTGATTCTTTCTGGTTCGTGGTTGAAGATATTGGCATTTGGATACGGACTGATGTGGGCACTGATTAAAAAGGCTTCTCCGTTTTTTAGGTCAACAAAAGCATCTTTAAGATTAACACGATTGTCCCGTAATGATTTAACTTCTGAGCCGGTGAGAATGAGCCCGGCTTCGAACTTTTCAATGATTTCGTAGTCATGAAAGGCTTTTCGGTTAACAGTTACAATCTTTTCACTTTTTTGCTTCATGTTTTTCTTGGACAAAGGGTAGCTGATTTTTTAAAGTCTGGCAAGATGTCAAAAGAAAAAAAGGTTAATAGATCCAAAGAACAAGGTTCTGATCAGTAGGTAATAGCATAAAATTTTACCTGTTTTAAGCTTACTTTGGTTGGCGTATGTGGAAATGCCAATTCCCAGTATGACAAGAGACAGAACGGTAAAAAGATCAATTGGTTGCAAGAAAGCCGTAACCATTGGCGGCAAACCGGGTAGAGTGGAAAGGTTTAGCGCAGAAAAGGAAACAAACGGGAAAAGAAGGGACAAAAGGATGGGTAACAGTGTGTCATAAAAGGATACTATGATGGTTGCAGTAAAATATTCCCGATAAAGTCCTGGGAAACGTGCCAATGCAAATAAAAGATACACAATAAAGCCTTGAAAAACAACAGAAGCAAAAGAAAAAAAAGTAAGGAGTGCAGAAGCAAAAGTTCGCCGTAATGGCGTCAATTGAGTCAAAGAAGTATACTCTTCTGGAGTCAAGTGTTCTGTGAGGCTTGAGGTTTGTAAGGCGTCTTGAGTGCCACTTAAGATGGATGGCAGCTGCAATGAAGTAAGAAGCAGGATAAAACCGAGAAAAATAAAACTGATCAGTAAGGGGCGAGGTGATCTCATGAAGTGGGTTACGGCATGGTGGGGATGGGTCACAATAGGTATAATGGTTTTAAACGAAGGTTCATTTTTTTTAATTGTGCGGTTGTTTTCTGATATGTTGATGTTCATGACATCATGCTACCAAATCCTTTCTGCACAAATCAAGAGGAAAAGTGACAGGCACTGTCAGTTAGAGTATAATCATATCTATGCTATGTTGGACTAAAGTTGAGCTGGACAGGGATGTCTCCGTTTTAATTGGCTTCGAAGATACCTGTCTTATGTTTGCACGGCCCGTTTTATCCGGCCAACCTGTCGTCAAGAAGAAGTTGTTGGGGCATGAGGGCCTCAAATCCATCGATCGACCTGCTCTTTGGGAGGGACAGAATGTCAATCCGTGAAAATCTGCTGTTAATCAACCAACGTATCGATGCCGCCTGCTTGCGAGTCAAACGGGATCCAGACAGTGTCCGGGTCATGGGGGTCGTCAAAGAACAGCGCTCCGAGATTGTCAGAGAAGCCTTTCATGAAGGGCTTCATTTATTTGGAGAAAACCGGACTCAAGAGGCAGAAATTCATCAGGCAGAACTGGCTGATTTGGACATCGAATGGCATTTTATTGGAAAGCTTCAGAAAAATAAAATCAACAAAGTCTTGCGTTCATTTCGCCTGATTGAAACCGTTGACGGGGTCAAAAATATTGAACACATACAAAAGCGAATTTCTGATCCGGTAGATGTCTTCTTAGAGATTAATGTGGGTGATGAAAAAAACAAATCAGGTTTTACTCTTGACGGCCTAAGAAAAGCATTGCCCTATATTTCTACGCTGAACAGAGTGGTCATAAAAGGCTTGATGGCGATTCCTCCAGTGTCTGACGATCCTGAAGATAGTCGACCATATTTCAGGAATTTAAAAGAATTGGCTGATGAGATTAACTCAAGATCATTGCCATCACTGAAAATTGAACATCTGTCTATGGGCATGAGTCATGATTATGAAGTGGCTGTAGAAGAGGGGGCAACAATTGTCCGGATTGGAACAGCGCTTTTTGGGAGACGTTTGTAGAAGATGGGGTATGACTTTTGGAAATTCCTGACATTTATAATTGATTGGATGGTTAGTGCATACAGTTTTTTGATTATCATACGCACACTGCTTTCATGGTTGGGCCCCATGCCATATCATCCACTGGTTCGACATTTGAAACGATTAACAGATCCAACGCTGCGCCTTGTGCATCGATACGTCCCGTTTGCGATTATTTCCGGTATAGATATTTCTCCCATGATCGTTTTATTATTGCTTTATTTGGGAAAAAATGCTGTTTTGAAGCTCATTTATCAAGTTGCTTTTTCCGTGTAATGGAGAATGTAAGATGAAAATCACACCACAAGAAATTGCATCTCAAACCTTTGCCCTCAGAATAAAAGGCTTTGATCGTGAAGAAGTTCACGGCTTTTTGGTGTCTGTGGCCGAAACATTGGAAAATGAAGTACTTGAAAAAGAACAGTTGAAAAAAGAACTTGATTTATGCAAAAATCAGATCAATCGCTTTGAAAACCGGGAGTTAGTTCTGCGGGACACACTGGTTTCGGCCCAGAAGTTTTCAAAGGAGATTCGCTCCAATGCTGAAAAAGAGGGGGAGTTGGTAATTAAAGAAGCTGAAATTCGTGCTGAAGAGGTTGTCAATCAAGCGTTACAGCGGCAGCGGGAATTGAGGGAGGAGATTAGAACGTTGCAATTTAAACGTCATGAAATTGAACAAGATATCATTAATATGCTGAATTCGCTTAAAGAACTTATTGAAACCTATCGACGAGAGGACAAGGAGTTCGAAAAAATTCAGTATATGGTCAGCGAAAGTTAACCATCAGGAGGGCACATATGTCAGATCAAAATCAAAGAATTACTTCACTGAATACCGCGGTTGCTATGATAGAAAAACAGTTCGGTAAAGGGGCGATCATGAAGCTTGGTGGGGCTGAGATTGTAAAAATCCCAGTTATTTCCACTGGGTGTCTGTCTCTGGATATGGCTACGGGTATTGGCGGTGTGCCAAGGGGGCGGGTCATTGAAATATATGGGCCAGAAGCTTCCGGAAAAACAACCATTGCCCTTCATATTATTGCAGAAGTGCAGAAAGCGGGCGGTGCTGCGGCGTTCATAGATGCAGAACACGCTCTTGACCCATCTTATGCATCAAACCTGGGGGTAAATATTGACGAACTGTATATATCCCAACCGGATTGTGGAGAGCAGGCACTGGAAATCGCTGAGATACTGGTCCGTTCTGGTGGCGTGGATGTGATTGTTGTGGATAGCGTGGCAGCACTGGTGCCCAAGGCAGAGCTTGAAGGAGATATGGGTGATACTCATGTCGGGCTGCAGGCCCGCTTGATGAGTCAAGCTCTGCGTAAATTGACTGCCATTGTTTCACGATCTAAGACCTCGTTCATTTTTATCAACCAGCTGCGGGAAAAAATCGGCATGTTTGTGGGCAACCCGGAAACAACGACAGGAGGGCGGGCTCTGAAATTTTACAGTTCGATGCGCCTTGAGGTTAAGAAAGTGCTCTCCCTGAAAAGCGGAACTGATATTGTTGGCGGACGAACACGCATTAAAGTCGTAAAAAATAAGATGGCACCTCCCTTTAAGTCTGTTGAAGTGGATCTGCTTTTCGGTGAGGGACTTTCCCGTGAAGGTGATGTTATCGATCTGGGTGTAGATTTGGGGCTGATCAATAAAACGGGGGCTTGGTATACAAGAGGCGATGAAAAGTTGGGTCAGGGAAAAGATAATGTTCGCAAATATTTAAAAGAAAATACGGCATTGTTCGACGAATTGCGACAGTTGATTCTTGATAAAAGTGGCTTGGTCGGTTTTAAAGGGGTCGCAGATAGTGGTAAAGACGATTGAAAGTCTATAAGGCATTGTTGACGGGTGCGGCGTTTATCGTTATGCTGCATCTTTTTTTTTCGTCTGCGCAAAGATGGCTTTTCGACCTTTTTGGAGAACGGCTGATTTCAAATGTTGTTTTTGCGATTATAGTTGCAGCCGTTTTCACTGCCGTTGTCTGGTCTGCCATCAAGGGACACCGGGATGTGCTTTCTCTCCTATTCGTTGGCGCAACATTGGTATTTCTGTTATTGTCCAGACCTGTTTTTGCTGGTCGATTTTCACTTTTTCTTTTTTTTCTTCTGGGAATCCTCAGTGTTGTTGATGAGAAACATCCAGCCAAGTGGATCCCGATTCTGATGCTTGGTGCGGTTGCTTTACTGTGTGAGTGGCTGCCTGCGGTGTTGCTTGGAGGGGCGCGTTTTTTCTGGCTTGATGCTGTGAATATGCTAATAGGTGGTTTGGCCGGACGTCTGGTGGTCTGCTCCAGCCATTGACACCTTGGGCTTGTACGCTTTAAAATAGTCTTATGCCTCAGGATAAAGTAACTTTAAAAATACCTCGTCCGCTTTATGACAAGATTCGTTTGACGCTTGAAGGGAGTGGCTTTTCCAGTGTCAATGAATTTGTTGTCTATGTTTTGCGTGATTTGATGTCCGGTTCTGTAAGCGGTAATCATGAGATGTCGGAAAATGAAACAGAGACGATTCGAAATCGACTGAAATCACTGGGCTATTTCTGACCAGTAGGGGCCGCCCTTGTGTCGTCCCGCTTTTGATTGGCCCCTGAATGACGGTTGTTTGGGCCCACCCCCAAAAATTACTGAGAGATTGCCATAAAGCAGAATTTTAAAACCACCTCTTGTAATATGACAACCATTTTTAATCTTATTGTAGTATAATTGTACTACACAAGGAGTTTGGCATGAATCAGTGTCGCTATAGGGTGGCGGTGTTCGCCATGATTGCTTTGGTTTTGACAATAGGAAGTGCTTGTGGTCATAAAGACAAGCCCCAAGAAGTGAAAAGCGTCAGGGACAGAATCCTTCTGGGAGCCTATACTGTTCCCAAGGAAGCTTATCTGCAAAAAATCATTCCTGGGTTTGTCAGGAAATGGAAAGCAGAAACCGGAAGGGATGTTTTTTTTGAAACATCTTTTGTTGCTTCCGGCGCCCAGGCTCGGGCTATTGCGGCCGGATTTGAGGCCGACATCGCTGCCTTATCGCTGGAAGGGGATATTGATAAATTGGCACTAATAAATATGGTGGACAAGAACTGGAAAGAGGTTCCGTTTAAGGCCATGGTCAGCAGGTCTTTGGTGGTTGGATTGGTCAGGGCTGGAAATCCAAAGGGGATAACCACCTGGCAGGATTTAACCCGGACTGATGTCAATGTGATCTATCCGAGTCCGAAAACATCTGGTGGCGCCATGTGGGTTGTCAATGCCATTTATGGGGTTGGCTTATTGAATGCGTCTTTGGATCAGGCTGCTGCCATTGATTTTCTGAAAAGGGTTCAATCACGGGTTAAGGTGATGGACGTGTCGGGCCGGGCATCGGTCACAACGTTTGAGCAGGGTATAGGAGATGTGCTTTTGGGGTATGAGAATGAAGCTTTGCTACGTCAAATGCAGGGGAAGGATTACGAAATAGTCTACCTCACACCCACCATGGTGATTGAGAATCCCGTGGCAATAGTGAGGAGTAATGTGGCTCGCCATGGTAACGGTGAAGTGGTGCGTTCTTTTGTGGATTACCTGTGGACTCCTGAAGCGCAGAGGATATTTTCTGAATACGGTTTTCGTTCCGTTCTTCCTGAAGTGGAGATAGAGTTTACAGATAAGTTTCCGAAGGTGAAAGATGCCTTTACCATAGAGTTTTTGGGTGGTTGGGAACAAGTCATGAACACATTGTATTCGTCTGATGGAATTTGGACAAATGTAATTAATGCACAGGTCAGATGATCAGGCTGAAGAAAAAAGGGCTATGGTTTTGGCTGATGCAAATCAGTTCCATGACTTACCTCCTTTTTTTAGTTTTACTGCCGCTTTTCTTTTTATTTATGACTGTGCTGCTGCGGCTTGGGCCTATGAATATGATGCGTCTGGCTTCAACACACCAGGCTTTGTCGGCAATTAAGCTGACTCTTTTTCTGTCGGCCATCGTGACGCTGATCAATGGGTTTGCAGGCACGATGAGCGCCTGGTATTTGGTAAAACATCAGTTTTGGGGTAAGACCATTCTCAACACCCTCATTGATTTGCCTTTTGCAATCCCCACCGTGGTGACGGGCATGATATTGGTTTGGTTTTATGGCCCGCAAGGTTTGATTGGGGGTGTTTTGGCTGGCTTTGATATCGAGATCCTCTTTGCAAAACCAGGTATGCTACTGGCCTTGTTGTTTATCACCTTTCCTTTGACTATTCGGGCTGTGCAACCGTTGGTTATTGAACTGGATGAAGAAATGTGTGAGGCGGCCTTGACTTTAGGGGCTCAGGATGGCTTGATCTTCAGACGAATTGTGTTTCCACAACTCAGACCGGGGATTATCACGGGAATGGCACTCACCTTTGCCAGGTCTATGGGGGAATTTGGTGCCCTCATTGTGATTGCAGGCAACATTCCATTCAGGACACAGGTGGCGTCAGTTTATATTTTTGGTGAAGTGGAAAGTGGGCAGATGGATTCCGCACTGTCTGTTGCGGCCCTGATGTTGTTGTTGTCTGTCGGTGTTTTGCTTTTGCTCGGCTTTTTGGAAAGGGGGCGTAAAAAATGAGACATAAACAAAAAAAATGGGGTGGTTGGCTTGTCTGGGGCTGGACCTTCATAATAATTGGCGTGCCGCTACTGGGAATAGTTGGAAAGGTCCTGGGGAATGGTTTGACGCCCTTGCTTAAATTCTGGTCACAAGCCGACACGGTTCTAGCCTTTAAAACAACTTTTTGGCTTGGGTTTTTGGCAGTAGTTGTTAACGGTATCATGGGGATACTTCTGGCCTGGAGTTTTGTACATTGGCAAGGAGCTGCTTCGAAGTTGATACAGAGCTCTCTGGATTTGCCTTTTTCGGTTTCTCCGGTCGTAGCCGGACTGATGCTGATTGTTTTCTATGGCCGTAATGGCTTGGTGGGGCCGTGGTTGGAATCTTTTGGAATTAAAGTAATCTTTGCCTTTCCGGGTATGGTTTTGGCTACTCTGTTTGTTACACTTCCGTTCGTGGTTCGTGAGATTCTTCCTGTGCTACTGAATTTTGCAATTGATCAAGAAGAATCTGCCAAAGTTTTGGGCGCTTCTTCCTGGAAGATTTTCTGGAGGATTACAATTCCTACTATTCGTTGGGCCCTTTTTTTCGGATTATCGCTGACTCTTGCCCGGGCCATTGGGGAATTTGGGGCCGTTGCGATAGTCAGTGGGTCAGTTGCGGGAAAGACGCAGACAGCCACATTAAGGATTCACGATTTATTTACCGACTTTAACTATGTGGAAGCGTTTGTTGGGGCCATATTATTGGCACTGATTTCTTTTGGTACGCTTCAGCTGATGAACAGTTGGTTGAATGGCAGACAAAAACGGGAGGGAAGATTATGAGTGCCATCAGGGTGGAACATATCAGCAAGAAATTTGATGGAAATGTGGTGGTGGACAATGTGTCTTTCACAGTTGAAGAAGGCGAACTTGCTGCGTTACTTGGACCCAGCGGCTCAGGAAAAAGTACTCTCTTGCGTATTTTGGCTGGTCTGGAGAGACAAGATCATGGGCAGGTGGTTTTGCTGGGGCAAACGGTCGAACATCTTTCTCCCCAGCAGCGAGGCATAGGCTTTGTTTTTCAACACTACGCCTTGTTCACCCATATGACGGTATTTGAAAATATTGCCTTTGGACTTGAGGTGCAAAAAATAAAGAAAATTGAGATAGCTTCGCGAGTGTCAGAATTGATAAACCTGGTTAAATTGGTGGGCTATGAAAAGAGATACCCCCATCAATTGTCGGGTGGGCAGCGTCAACGGGTGGCCTTGGCTCGCGCTTTGGCCCCCAGACCCAAACTGTTGCTTCTTGATGAACCGTTTGGTGCCCTGGATGCCAAAGTCAGGAAGAACCTTGGTCGATGGTTGAAATTATTGCACCGGAGCATGAAGGTGACCACATTGTTTGTAACCCACGACCAGGTTGAGGCAATGGAAATTGCCGATCGCCTCATCCTGCTCAATAATGGCCGAATTGAACAGTGTGGCTCTCCTCGTGAGGTTTATGATGATCCACAGACGCGGTTCTCGGCCAGTTTCCTGGGTCAAGTAAATGTACTGTTGGCTAAAAAGGATGGGGAAAAATCTTTGTTGATCAGCGAAGGTCCAGATCAGATGCCTGATGGTGGTGGAGATCCCATGGTATTGCTGGTGCGATATGAGGATGTATCACTTCAATCTCCAGGGAAATCTGGAGTAGCCGCAGAGGTTCGGGATGCTCGATTTCGTGGTGCTTATTATGAAATAGAAATGGAGGCCAACGGTCAGGCAGTTATTGCCCATGTTGACCGGAGAAGTTGGGAACAAAAGGATTTTGATCCAATGAATGGGGTCTCTTTGGCTTGGAGAAAATTTCAGTTGTTCAACGCCAGTGAAGGTCACGATGAGGTCGTCAAACAGCTGAGTGATTTGGGGTATCTGAACTGATATCTTTACAGAACCAGTTTAAATATTCTACTTTTCTGAGATCTCCTGAGTTTGGCTCGGGTGGGGCTGGGTAAGCCTCAAATCAATCCCATCTGTTCAAAATGTCGCAAGCGTGGCACCCTCTTTTTCAAATAAAACTTGAAAGGCCAATCCACTTAGACCAGAATAGGTATGTGAATCATTTTTGTAAAATCAAACGGATGGCAAAGAGCTTATGGAGCTCCCATGCATGAATTGTCGCTGGCGGCTACTATGCTGGAGCAGATTGCACCCATGATCAAAAACAAAAGGGATTTGAGAAAAGTAACCATAACCGTAGGCCCATTGGCCGGTGTTTATGCCGATTCTCTGCAGTTCATGTTTACGGAATTGGCAAGGGTGGAAGGGTATCCAGGCGTGGAACTGATCATCAACTCGGTGACAGCTAAAGTGAAATGTGATTCATGTCTGGTTGAATATGAGGCCGAATGTTTTGAAACGGTCTGCCCACAGTGTGCCGGCATCTCCAGGACAGTTCTTTCAGGCCGTGAATTGACTTTAGATTCCATTGAAGTGGAGGAAGAACATGTGTGAAGCGTGTGGATGCAACGAACTCGTACACCCGACAGACGGTCATCACCATCCCCATAAACAGGATCATGAACACCCTTATGGCCATGGACATAAGGTGATGAACATGGGTCAGGACATTATCAAAACCAACAATAAGCTGGCCCAGGGAAATCGTCAATATTTTGAACAGAACAATCTGTTTGTCGTCAATTTGATCGGTTCTCCCGGCTGTGGAAAAACAACCCTGCTTGAGCGGCTTGCCGGGCGATTCAAGGACACAATGGCCGTCATTGAGGGGGATGTTCAGACCTGCCGCGATGCCGAACGGGTCATTCGGGCCGGAAGCCGAGCCTATCAGATTCAGACCAATGGCGCCTGCCATCTGGATGCCCCGGGCATTGCCCATGCCCTGAACCATCTTGATCTGACTGGTTGTAAGCTTCTGGTAATAGAAAATGTGGGCAATCTGGTTTGTCCGGCATCTTTTGATCTGGGTGAACATGAAAAAATAGCCATTCTGTCGCTGCCTGAAGGGGATGACAAAATTTTAAAGTATCCGTCCCTTTTTCATCGCAGCCAGGTCTTGTTGATCAATAAAACAGATTTGGCAGACTGTATGGATTTCAATATGGATACAGTCATCAACGAATGCCGAAGTTTGAATCGCGCCGTTACCATTTTTGCCATTTCTGCCAGAACCGGTGAAGGGCTGGATGCGTTCTGTGACTATCTGGCCCAAAAAGCAGGTAACCCATTGGCAGGCGAAAAATAAACGGGTCAAGCGTTGTCATCACCATCACGGGGACTGTCCAGGGGGTCGGTTTCCGGCCTTTTGTATACCGCACCGCCCAGAAACATGGGATCTGTGGATCGGTGTTAAACAACGCCTTCGGAGTGGTCATCCACGCTCAAGGGCTTAAGCACCGTCTTGATGTTTTTATAGAAGAGCTGCAAACGGCTCCACCGCCCTTGGCCTCCATTACCTCCTTTACAGTCAACCCCGATCCGTCGCCCCAAACTGCGACTTCCTTTACCATCTCGGACAGCATTGTGGGACTGGAGAAACGGGTGGACATCAGCCGGGATAGCGCCACATGTGCTGCCTGTGAACAGGAGTTGTTCGATCCTCACAATCGTCGCTTCCGGCATCCCTTCATCAACTGCACCGATTGCGGACCACGCTTTTCCATCATCCGCTCCGTCCCCTACGATCGGCCAGCGACCACCATGGCCGCCTTTACCATGTGCAGCGCCTGTGCTGCTGAGTATAATGATCCCGCCGACCGGCGTTTTCATGCCCAACCCGTATGCTGCCATGACTGTGGTCCCGTTCTTTCCCTGCTTAACGGCCAGGGAGAGGCCATCGCTGTGGATGATCCCATACACGAAGTCATCAGGCTTCTTGAAGGGGGCGCCATTGTGGCCATCAAGGGACTGGGTGGATTTCACCTGGCCTGCCGGGCAGACCGGGATGAAGCCGTGCAGCGTCTGCGCAGCATTAAAG
>Ga0105099_10000964_pt1 | contig 18813 bp, 20 predicted proteins | sample PPLLak3cmMay2015_2_FD_79138 | JGI IMG/M metagenome (GOLD analysis project Ga0105099, IMG submission 79138) | Freshwater sediment microbial communities from Prairie Pothole Lake near Jamestown, North Dakota, USA - PPLs Lake P8 Core (1) Depth... | ecosystem: Environmental > Aquatic > Freshwater >... | reverse complement strand
TCCTCGAAATACTTATATGTATTCCTGCGGTTAAAATTATCGCCTTCCTTGTACTTGGCCAAAACTGGATGTTCTTTAAAGGTCTCTTAACAATTAGTTTCCTGATTGGAAACTTACATATGTCCGAATTTATTTACGTATATACGCTAATATTTTACATAGCCGTCAAAATTCATCTTTCCATATATCATGAAAAAGAAAACACTGATACGGATATCTGCCAGTAAAACCGGCCAGTATATCGGCATATTCCTGCACCCAAGGCGCAAGCTGCTCGTTTTTGTTTTTTCCGCCTTTACATCTCGGATGAAGAATACCCGATACATCAACTGAATATTCATAATCCGCTACTTTTGCCGCGAGTAAAATCACGACCGGACATTCCGCTGCTGCTGCTATGGCGAAAGCGCTGTAAGGGAAACAGGCATAATCGCCCAGAAATCTGATTTTTGAGGCCTTTGAACCGTATCTTCTGTCTCCCATTATGGAGACAGCGTCTCCTTTTTTTAAAACATTCATCATTTCAATCACTCCTCCGAATTCCTGATCCGGAGATATGATCCTGATATTCCCTTCCTCACGTCCGACATTAAGGGAGTCGTGTACAGCAGGATTATCCTCCCTTCGCATGAGAAGATGGACTCTCTTGCCCAGTTTATTGAGAGCCGTGAGAGCTATCTGCCAGTTTCCGAAATGGGATGTAAGCAAAACCGCGCCTTTATCCGAATTTCGTAAAAGCGCCATAAGCTCATCATATCCTTTAAGCCTGATATCAAATAGATCCTGTTTGGAACCAACTGCTGCAAAACGGTCGACGAGCTGCTTCCCCTGACTGATAAAAAGCCTGTAAATATGGAGATATCTCGCAAAAAAGCTGGTTTCAGGAAATCTTCTTTCGATATAGGCGCCGGCAGATGCTACCGCTTCACTGTCGAAAAGCAAATAATAAATGCATACAAAATATAATAATCCATAGGTTCTGTGCAAGCCAAATGTACGTAAAAAAAAATCAAAAATTTGAAAACCGAGCCTTGTTCCACGTTTTTTGGAAACATTATTCTCAGCTTTTTCATTCTTTCGCACGGATAATGCCTCCGGTTTTCTGTAAAATGCGTTTTCCGACAAGCCTTGTATGCATGAGCGAAATACGTATATTGTCGATCACCGGTCTGAATGCCGAAATTCTCTTAAGCGGTTCAGGATACCATACATCCACTTCCACTGTTTTCAATTCGAGTCCGGCCCAGACGGCTCTTGCAAGAACTTCGGACTCAAAGTCATAATGGGACCCTTGCAGTTTCATCTCCAACAGGTACTTTACAGGGTACGCCCTGAATCCGCTCTGGCAGTCATTTATCGAAACGCCTGTTTCGATCCAAAGCCAGAAGTTTGCGAATTTTCGCCCGAAACGGCTTGATTTTGGTATATTTTCAGCATTAAAATTTCTGCATCCTATGGTGATTGAAGAACCGTCATCCGGGAGAAGACTCATAAATTTGTGGAGATCTTTCGGATAATGCTGGCCGTCCGCATCTATCGTAATCATGAAAAGGCCGCCATTTTCCGCTATGTATCTTGCAGCAGTCATAATTGCCTCTCCTTTGCCCCGGTTTTTTTCGTGGCGTATAACCGAAATATCGGTGCCTGCAAACATACCTGAAACGTCGGCATCGGTGCTTCCATCGTCAACTACCAGAACATTATTCAGATATGAACGGCATTCGGAGGCGATACCTTTAACCGTAGAGCCGTTGTTATAAACGGGAACTGCGCACCAGATGAAATCTGCCGGGGAATTAATCTTTTCCATGAACTCTTTGTCTTCTGTATTTTTTATCTGCGGGGACAAGCATGTCCCAGAGGGAACCTGAATATCCGAGCTTGTGTAAAAACTGAAGGCTTCCGTCCATGGCATCAGGCGGGAAAATGCAATTTTTAATGCCTGAAAATCCGTCGGTCAGAGTTTTTTCAAGCCACTCTTTTTCAATGCCGGGAGCAATGTAATATGCAGATTCCAAGAGGGGATTATCCTTTGACAGAAGGCCTTCTGCAATTGAGATTCGCTGCAGAATCGTATCGGGAAGAATACGTATTCCCATGAAGATAAACGAGACGGTTTTTTTAAGGCTTTTTATATTTTCGAGCCCCTCAATCACCGTCTCTTTCGTTTCCCCGGGACAGCCGAACATATAGAAATGCGCGGTCGCAATTCCATGCCTGGCAAAAAGATCATTACATTCGATTATATCCCTGAATCTGAAAGATTTTCCGAGCCTCTTTAATGTTATATCGGTGGATGCGTCGGCTCCTATCTCAACGGCCTTGAGCCCCGTTTCCTTCATAAGCTCGACATCTTTGTCGTTTAATCCTTCCGGTTTGAAGAAAGCCGTCCATGGGATATGAATATTTCTTTTTTTCATCTCTTCAATAATGCCGAGATAACTGCCTTCATCATCATTGAATACCGAATCAGTAAAAAATATATAACTTGCCTTATGGTCATTTATGAGGATCTCAATATCATCAGCCACCGAAGACGGATTCCGCGGGCGGATGACAGGCCCTTCAAGAAGCGGATATGAACAGTAAATGCACTTATGTGTGCATCCGCGTTTTGTCTGAAGAGAGGCTATGTTGCCGCTTTTAAGATAAAACCGCATTATATCATTATCATAACAGGCGGAAGGGATCGATTCTCCGCTCATGTGGCTTGATGAACGGATGCATCCTTTTGCGGGATACCTGGCTTTTTCGGCGTTATCTGCAAATTGAACCATCTGGGATTCGCCTTCTCCAACTATTCCGTAATCAGCTCCAACTTCGCGTAGAATTGCTTCCGGCATTATGGAGAATCCCGAACCGCCGAGGATAATCGGCACAGATGTCATATCCCGTATTTTTCCGGCAATTTCCTTTACCGCATCAAGGTATCTCTGTTCATTCATCTGGTTGACATTATCAATGTTCCTCATTGATATTCCGATTATGCCGGGAGAAAAAGATCTGATTTCATTTTCGATTGCATCAATCGACATGCCGTTTTTGAGAAAATCGAACTGGACTACCTGATGCCCGGCGCTTTTGAGTGCCGAAGCAACCATGCTGAGTCCCAGCGGATATACATAATATGGCGTACTTGCTACATTTGCTCCGATCAGCAATATTTTCATGGCTTTTTAAACCTGCTCCTTGAGAGATTACGGCCGGTTCCGGGATGCATTTTTCTGTATGTTCCGTCCCGCTTCTCCTTTTCTATGACTTTCAGATAGAGCTTTGCCATCTGTATCTCTTTGCACATTGATGAATAGAAATTTTCCCAGGCATATTCATACATATTCTGAAGAGAATCGATGCTCATCTTTGCAGGTTTAAATACGACTTCTCCGGCTGTATAGCGGACCCAGTCATTGTGAAGTATCCGGTTCTCTTTTTCGAGCCGGGCTCTTATGGGGGTATGCGGGAAAGGTGTAAGTATTGTAAATTCCGCGAGGTCAAGATCTATTTCGAGGAGAAAATCAATGAGCCGTTTTATGTAATCCTCGTCATGATCATCGGTTCCGAGAATTATAGTTCCTTCAACGCCTATGCCGCGGTCCTTGAGCCGCTTTACCCTTTTTCTAATGTGATCGGATGTGTCGACTATCGCCTGATAAACATACCAGCATCCGGCTTCAACTGCTAGATCGAGTATTTCATCATCATCCTTGATAGGATGTGATATCCACTTCTTTTTTAACGGAGCTATAGCTTTAAAGAGAGTTTTTTCCCATTCGTCATTCTGGGCAAGAGAATTATCAACGAAAAACAATCTGTTGTTTTCTATGCTTTCAATTTCACGGATAACAGTATCAATCGGACGAGGTCTGAATTTTCTTCCTCCAAGGTATGGTGTGCAGCATGGAAAGCAGTTGAACCGACAGCCTCGGGAGGCATGAATGAGATCGACCATCTGGACTCCCCGGAAATTATACAGTTCGCGGTTCAGTATGCTTCTCTTCGCTGTTCCAATAAGAGATGTCTCGGGGAAATCGAGGTGAAAGTCATATACCTTTTTAAGCATTCCGTTTTTAAAATCATTTATAACCGCATCAAATCGTCCTTCGGCTTCGCCCAAAAACACAGAATCCGCATGAAGAGCCGTCTCCTCGGCATGAAGCATCGTAGCGATTCCGCCGAATATCACTTTTTTGCCGCAGGCTCTGTAGCTGTCTGCTATTTCCCATGCGCGGGGTATCTGGCAAGTGAGCATTACGGAAAGAGCGATGAGATCCGTATCTTCTCTCATATCAAGCGGCTGGACATTTTCGTCGCAGAAGGATATTTCGACATCATCTCCGGCTGCTGCGGCAAAAACAACCGGACCGTGCGGGGGAAGATTAAATTCCGGCTGGTTTTTTAATTTTGGCCATTTCGGATAAATCAGTTTTATTTTCACAAAATTCCTCTTTTTTTTTGTAACTATTCAGCCACAGATCTACGCTGATCGTCACTGATATTTTTTCCTTTATTATCATAGCTATTCAGGAGCCAGAATTCTGGCTCCTGAATAGCTACTGTATTCAAATCTATCTGCGTGAATCTGTGGCTGAATAGTCGCGTTTTTTTAGCAATCCCTGTTCCCCAAACCGGTTAAAGCCGTTATAATTTCGGGAAAGTTTGTTTTTTCTGCTGCGGAACTCACCGCTTCAAGGCATAAGCTCTTTCCGGATGAAACCGCATCTTTTGACTGGAGAACAAAACAAACAGCATCTGTTTCTTCCGCTTGTACGGCAAGAATCGCTGGAGCTTCTCCTTCAAGAATACTCTTTCCGGCAAAAGACAGGAGGGAAGGAAGACTCTTCTCATTAAAAGAGATATGAAGAAGCGGACCGCTTAATCCGAAATGGATTGCCGCTTCGGCCAGAGGTATTGACGGAAGCGTGTATATAAACAGGTTTCCTCTTGCAAGTATCCTTCCGCTTTCTATGTAGTCTTTAAAATAATTAATATTCGATTCAAGGCATCCCGATTCATTGGCGCCAAAAATCCCGATATCTTGTTTCTGCCCTGCTGAATAGTATATTCCGGCATCTTTTAACGCAAGAGCTGCGCAAAAACAGGTTGTTTTTGAGATTGCATCAAATCTGCTGAAGTTTTTTACCGGATATGAAAATATCGATTCACGCTTGAAAGAGGTGTAGAGAGAGTCAAGCCCTTCAAGGCGCTTTATAATGTTCCCGATTACACAGCCGTATTCTTTTCGGTTAAGCCAGCCTATGCCGGTTACAGCAATCATAATATTGTTTCCGCTTTTTTTAAGACAAGAGCGGAGTTGACTCCTCCAAAACCTGAATTTGTTGAAAGCGTCATAGGACTTTCAAAGGATTGTGGTCTGGGAGAAACCCAGCCTTCAGCTTCCCTGTCGGTATCACGAAGATTTACGGTGGGCGGAACAACCCGCCTGTTTAAGGACTCAAATGCAATTATAATTTCAAGAAGACCTGCAGCGCCCAGCGTGTGTCCGGTTCCGCCCTTTACCGAATATACAGGCAAAGGCCTTTTGCCGAAGACTTTCTTGATCGCTCTGATTTCCATCGAGTCATTATATATGGTTCCTGTTCCGTGCGCCGAAATAGACCCTATTTCATTTTCGGAAATATCTGCCGACCGTAATGAGTTGTAAACAGCCTTGGAAAGACCGCTTCCGTCTTTTGAAGGACCCGTTATATGGTTGGCATCGTTTGTCAATCCCCAGCCTGCTATTTCTCCGATTACAGGTCGTTTTTCCCTTGCCGCTCTTTCTTCACTCATAATAAGCATGAATCCGGCAGCCTCACCGAGGCTCAGGCCGCGCCTGTTTTTATCAAAAGGTTTTGCCTTATCGCTGTCAAGAGCCATCAGAGAGGAAAAACCCGCCGTTACGAACTCGGAAACGCAGTCACAGGCTACCACCAGAACAGAATCAAGCTCTCTGTTGCGTATCATGGAGGCTGCTTTTGAAACTGCGGCGCTTGATGAAGCGCATGCCGCTGAAACAACCATTCCCCTCCCGGCGGTTCCGGCAAGAGAAATTATTTTTCCAAGCAGGTGATCGGGCAGGCTGTTTTTAGCTCCAATCGTTCCTCTTAGCACCGATTTTTGCAGGATTTCTATTTCTCCGTTTGTCGTCGCTAAAATAACAAAGGTTTCATGAGGTATTTCAGGCGCAATTGCCGTAAGAAGAGGGGTAATCATCTGCATGATAATGGATTCATGCCTGCTTATTGTAAGACCCGGAACAGTTGCGGCATTTTGAGTCTGCAGGTTGGTCGTTGAAAAGCGTTCTATTCGGCGTATAGCGGTTATTCCGGATAAAAGACCTTCCCAGCAGAGATCAACCCCCCATCCGTAAGGGGTAACAACGTCACATGCCACTGTAACAGCTTTAATCATATCAACTCTCCGGCCTTCCATCTTCTCCTGCATCTTTCGAGGAGTTCAGGAGATGCTATGAGAGCCTCTCCTGTTGAGCCGTCCGTAAACATCTGTATTGTGTATCCGGTGGCGGAAATCGCCCCGTCGTTTTTTATTACCGAATATTCCGTATTAAGCCTGGCCCCGTCATTCCATATCAGGGATGCGGTTACGGCAAATTTTTCGTCGAGCAAAAGAGACCTGTAATAGTCAACGTGAAACTGGATAATCGGCGCCCTGAGGTTCGTTTCATAAAAATCCTTGTAGGAAAGGCCGCATTTTCTTCCAAGTTCAGCTGACGCTTCCTCGAAAAAAACGGGAAATCTTCCGTGCCACGCAATTCCCATAACATCTGCTTCACTGAAGCTGATGCGTCTCATGACGCTTACGGAAACCGGTTCGGGCGTCCCTTGAATACGCTTAAAATAACCGTTTTTCCTGCGGCGAAATAATGCCGAATCTTTATTGCTCATTTCACTTAACCGTCAGTTTTAGTTGCAGTTCCGCGATTTTTTTCCCTCCGCCCGTGACGGATGCCCTAATGTTCATTTGATCCGAAATCTTATCCGGTTTTCCTGAAGAAATTATAATTTCCTGATTATCAAATACCGGAATATAAAATTTTGCCAATGAAATCTCAGTTAAGCAAACATTTTTTTTATGCCATTTCTCAATCATTGCCAGAACTGCCTGAATTTTACATATGCCCGGCAAAATCGGTCTGCCCGGGAAATGGCCTTTAAATCCTGAAAAATCCGAACGAAAAAGAAACCGGGCCGTTATGTTTTCCCCGGGACTTTCAGAAAGGTCATACATCGATTTATATATTTCCTGCATCAGGATATTCAAGGCATTATTTCCTTCAATCTAAGTATCAATCTATAACCGAATTTATGATTTTCAAGTATGATCCCTGCCGGGTATAATTTGCCGTTTTCTATGCGGTATTCATAATAATTTATGCTCCATACGGCAATATCATCAACAGTACACCGCTTTTCAACAAGAAGACTGTCAGCTCCTGAAAAAACATGCTCAATTGTCGAGCCGTTTTCATTCCGTGAAAAAACAATATCATATTTTTTCCTGAATGCCGTTGCTCCGTATTCAGGAAGCCTGTCAAAATATATCTTTTTTATATCACCTGCAACAGCTTCAGCAAAATTTCCTCTTTTTGTGAATTCCTCGATTGCAAAACTTAGTTCTGTTTTATCATTATTGCCTGTGAGTTCAAATAGTTTTATTCCAACCTGGTTTAGTCCGGCCACTGTAAAGGTTTTTTCTAAAGTATCGACATCCGAATATCCTATAAATGAAACCGCCTCTCCCTTATATTCAAAAACTATACTGTTTATGATCCGGAATTTCTCAGGAAGCATGAGAGCAAATCGTTCTTTTACTTCATCCGGTTCAATTATTCCGATCTTTACGCGTTCAGCCTCCTGAAACGGAATACCGGCGCAACCGGTCAGATTAAAAAGAATTATCACAGGAATTAGCAAATATTTAAACATCTGACTCCAGTTTTTTTTATTTGGTTATTCTCCCGATTAGTTGGGAGAAAGGGGGCCAGGATTCGAGGATTCATCCGGAATTTTCCAGACAAGGAAGCCACGTTTTTGAATTCGTCCGCTAACCGCCGGGCAAGCTGCTCATAAAGAGTTTGCTTTCCCGATAACTTGAATCCTGATTTATCATCTATTTTTGAGAAGGTCCCGCTTTCCATGCAGAAGCTTCAACAGGAATATTAAGACTGGTGTTGACAAACTGAAGGCTTGTCGTATCCCCGCCTTTTTCTTCTATGAATATTCTGTTGATATACTGTTCATCCTTTCTGAAATCAACCGTCACGCTTTTGATTACATTGCCTGCCATGGTTGCCGGTTTTGGCGTAAATTTAAGTGAAACGGGCTGTCCTCTGAGCAGGGATATCTCATACTCCTTCAGCAGGGGGGAGTAACTTCCTGAAAACCATATACTCATCTGACCGATTGCCGCATCAAAGGCAGGATTTTTAGAAAGGGATATCTTTTGTACCCTGCCGGTATCCTCGTCCCACTGTGTTATAGTATCTTCGGACAGGATCATGACATATTTGACCGGATTATAAACATGCCAGGCCAGACGGGATGGTTTTTCAATATAAACAGATCCTTTAAGAACGACTTTCTGTTTGAATACGGCAAGTTCTTTTTCCTGTATAAAGTCTGTTTTTATTGTTTTTATTCCCGACATATTTTTTTCGAGCCTGCTCAAGACCGTATTTAAATCCGCTCGGGTCTTTTCAGGGATCTGTAAATCCTGAGAGTATCCGTAAGTTGCGGTGAAAAAAAGAAGCAGGAGAATCAGTATAAACTTTATTCTCATATTATTTACCTTTGATTTATTCATCAGTTTTATGCCAGATCTTTATCTCTCCCTCGGCAAGAATTTCACCATCTCTTTTTACCACTCCTTTTACAATGCCGAAACCACCGTAACGCGCATATTTAAAAACCATAATGCTGAGCCTGTCGCCCGCAAATGCCGTTTTGTTTATTTTCAGGTTTTTTGCGCCTAAAAGATACCCCTCCGGAGCGGAATCCGAAGAGTCCATATTTCTGAAGCCGTTCAAAGCTGCAATGGCCTGTGCCATCATTTCGAGGTACGCGACACGGTCAACCGAACCGTCTTTCCCTGTGAAAGGCATTTCCTCTTTAATCAACACGGAACATTGAGCGCTGCGCTCGCCCAATTTGTCGATCGTGTCTATTACCCGCATCGGAGGCATTTGCGGTATAATCCGGCCAGCTGGAGCCGGAAGAGAAAAGATTTCATGCCTCCTCTTTTCATTACGGGCGCATAATGGGTCCGACGCGAGGTAGTCGCCTGTAATATCATAAGCCCTTCCCCTGCATCCACGGCAATTACGGGCTTCTTTACAGGTTCTGCAGGGCCCCTTTATCCTGTTTATACCTTCTTTTAAATCGCAGAGAATTTCACTGTCTTTCAGGATATCCGAAAGTTTTTGATTATGTATATTGCCTACAGGTATTTGAAGACCGGGGCAGGGCAGAACATAGCCGTAGGATGTCACTACACATGAAAAATTATGCCTTGTGCATATCGGCGGAATATTGTTTTTTGAATTTGTCCAAACCTGATAATAATCTTTTAAAATAATCGCGTCAATATCAAGAGACCCTGAATAGGATATTGCATCCTTTATATAACGGCAGGATATGGCCTCTTTCCCTGAAAAAACGATTTTTTTTAAGCCGAGATCCTTTGCCTGATCTATCAGGCCGCAAATATCTTCATATGAAAGCTCTTCTTTAGTAACAGGGCCGTTGATAAAATATGCAGAAAACCCGAAACAGGCGGGAGCTCCGAAATTAATTTCAAGAGCGGAAAGACCGCTCTGGCCGTCATAATTTTCCGTGTCGATTTCATTAAATTCAGGGCCGAATATGCTGCTGCAGAACTCAGTCATTTCCTCTTCCTTCCATGACTTCAATCTCGTCGGCAATCAACTGGCGAACCACGTTCTTTAATTTATAAGGGGTTAATCCGGCGTATTCATAATTTGTCACGGGCGACAGCTTGTGTATTTTTACAGTGCCGGGCCTCAGCAACAATGTTCCTCTTGCAGGAATCCTTTCATTTCCGGTTATGCATACTGGTACGACAGGATAACCAGTTTTGAGGGCGACCCTGAAAATTGAGCCATGAAACTGCCCCAGGGATCCGTCTACAGAGCGTGTTCCTTCGGGAAAAGCAACAATCGACACCCCGTCTTTCAGAAGCTTTTCCGCTTTTTCAGAGAAGGCTTCAAACGGCATTTCTCTTACGCTCAGATACCCGGCGGATCTTGCCATGAACCCCAGTACTGGGAGCTTGAACGGCCATATGTTTACAACCTGCACAAATTCGTAAGGAAGGCAGGACATCAGAAAAGGATCGGAGGCGGATCTGTGATTGCAGGTAAAAATAAAGGGCCCAGCGATCTTTGTTTTATCCAGATCTTTATATCTTACCGTAACAAAAGGATACGGGAGCGCTTTTATTATCACAAGCCCGTACCAGGAAATAGCCCTGCGGAATTTTCCCATGGCTTTCCGGTGAGAAATAAAAACAGACTGGATAGCGACTATAAGAGAAAATAAGGGAATTCCAACGAAAGAGAATAGTATAAAGAGCAGGTAGAATATTGTATTAAAGCAAATTAGGATAAAAGATTTTTTCATTTCTGACTGTCAGCCGCAGGAGTAGATCCTTCGGCTTTTAATGCGGTGATGAATTTATAGATATCTCCAAGCGTTCTTATGCTTTTTATCCTCTCATCATTTCGTATTTTTACCCCGAATTTTTCCTGCAAAGCCACTACAAGGTCAACTATATCGAGGCTGTCAAGGCCAAGATCCTGGAAAATATTCATCTCTTTTTTTAACAGTTCTTTTTCTATTTCAAACGAATCTTCAAAAACCTGATTCGTCAGTTTTATGATTTCCTGTTCCGTCATTTAATATCCTATATCAATTTTTTTTTGTAACTACTCAGCCACCGATCTATGCTGATCATCGCTGATATTTTTTTCTTTTATTGGCATAACTGCTCGGGAGTCAGAATTCAGGAGCCAGAAACCGGAATAGAAACGATGTAGTTTCCCACAACTTAACAACTTCTTCAAGTTGAACATCGGCAAAATATCACCATAACCAAAGCATGTTTTCTTTTTATTCTGGATCCTGAATTCTGGCTTCTGGCTCCTTAATAGCTACTGTATTTAAATCTATCTGCGTTCATCTGTGTGAATCTGTGGTTGAATAGTTACATGTTTTTTAGTCCAACCACAACTTGAACTTCTGTATTCTGACTCCTGAGTTCTGTTTTCTGCCCCCATGTCTCCTGATTCCTGACTATTTTCATATCAACTTTTTACACACTATCGAAGCATTAATACCGCCGAAAGCGAAAGCATTTTTAAATATTATATTGATCTCTTTATTCAATTTTTTCTTTACATGTAAAATACCATCACAATCGGGGCTTACGGATTCTAAATTCCGTGTAGGATATATGCAACCCTTCTCCATCATAATAAGCGATGCAATAAGTTCAATTGCGCCTGATGCTCCAAGTGTGTGCCCCATGTATCCTTTAAGGCTGCTTACTGGTATCAAGCCTCCGAAGACCTCCCTGATCGCTTCGGCCTCTTCTCTGTCGCCGTGAATGGTTGCGGTTGCATGGGCGTTAATATAATCTACATCTTCAGCCTGAATGCGCGCATCGGCCAGCGCCTGCCTGAAGCATTCCGCCATTGAGTTTTTGCAGGACTGGCTCACATGCGCTCCGCTTCCACAGGTGTGATAACCGATGATTTCAGCGTATATTCTGGCGTTCCTTTTCAACGCATGCTCATATTCTTCAAGAAGAAGGATACCGCTTCCTTCTCCGCATACAAGCCCGTCCCTTTTTGCGTCAAAGGGGCGGGGTGTTTTTTCCGGCTCATTATTATACCCGGTTGATGTCGCAAAAAGAATATCAAAGGAGGCTGCAACCGTAGGGTGCAGGTCTTCTGCTCCGCCGCACAGAACTGCATCCTGTTTGCCCAATCTGATAAGATCGTACCCCGCGCCTGCGGCCTGAAGAGCAGAAGCGCAGGCGGCTGATGTAGCCATAACACATCCGGTTATACCAAAATACTGGGCTACATTCATTGCCGCAGTGTGGGAAACACACTGAAAAAACTTCATTGAGGTGAGCTTTGTAAGGTCCTTTTCGGGGAGCATTTTTTCAAAAGTATCGTTAAGGCTTTCGGCGCTTCCCGTGGTTGAACCTATTATGCAGCCCAAACGGCCGGAAGTGATAATCTCGTTTTTTATACCGGCATCTGCAATAGCCTGCTTTGCAGCCTGAACTGAAAAAATGCTCATTCTCCCCATAGATCTCCTGCTGGTGCGGGGGATTTCCTTTTCTCCAATAAGCTGTGCCGGAGCGCCTACCAGACACTTTAAACCCGTGTACCGGTCCCATCCATCCATATGCCGGATAGCGCTTTTCCCGAGTTCAATGCCATGCATCATGGCATCCACATCTGCGCCAAGCGGGGAAACGGCTCCTATGCCTGTGATAACGACCCGATTCAACGTTCAAGCCTCTCTTTGATAAAATCGGAATATGTTTCTTTTCCCACGATTGTGCGTCCTATAATAAAGGAGGATAACATTGCTCCGACAATTCCGGGGAGAACGGAACACTGCCCTGCGGCGTAAATATTGCGCAGCGGAAGTTTTCCGAAAAGATTGAACTGCCCGACTTTCTGTTTGATCCCGTATGCAGAACCGTCAGGCAAATTGAGATAATCCCTGAAGGTTAGTATGGAAGCCGCGTCAATAACCCTGAAGCTCTCACTGTACTCAGGATAAGCGCCGACAATCCTCTTTCTGATATTTTCAATCCTTGTACTCTTGTATTTCATATAGCCTTCGGAACGGTCTCCCCGCTTGGAGTCCTTCCAGTCTTTCATGTGCTCGGGAAAAGAGAGCTCAAGAGCGGTAATGACCGTGTGTGTTTTACCGCTCTTTTTTTCATGATTTTTCAATATAACTAGCGCCTGATCTCCGGTATAAGCCGGATCCATCATACGGTTTATATCGGAGCTCGGAAATAGAGAGAGGATAGTCGGTTCGGAATCTTTGTCCTGTGTACTTTTATCCTCAACAACTCCGAACAGCGAGAAAAAACCGGCCGTCGGCTCAAAGGCGCTGACCCTGTCGATAAATGCTTTTGAAAGATACTTTTTTGGAAGAAGGTTGAGGATTAACTTGGGATGTATGGTAAAAATACACCTGTCCGCCGTTACTTCCTCACCGCTTTCAAGCACAAATCTGCCGACTATGTTTTTTTCAACATCAACGCATTCGGTTATACAGCAGCCGGTGCGGATATCGATATCATATCCTGAAAATCGCTTTTTAAACGCCCTTATAAAGGCTTCTCCGCCGTCTTTAACTCTTGCCACTGACTCGTAAAGCCCGAAACTGACCCGGCTGTGATTTGCAAATGAGATCTCCGAAGGTTTTGTGCCGTGGCACATGCTGTATTTTGACAGCAGGCCTTTTAGTTTCCGATTGCCGGTAAGTTTATCCAAAACTTGGTCGAGGGAGATATAATCTTCATCAATCCAGTCCTGCGACAGCGAAATATTGCGCAAATCAAGCGCAACGGTTTTTTTGCATACATCTGAAACCATTTCAAAATATTTTTCTATGGCGCTTTTCTCTTCAGGAAAGTATTCCTTCATTTTTTCTGCCGTTGCGGCATGGCCGAACGGGAAATCGTAAACCGAACCGTCTTCTCCGAAGATTACCCTGTTCCCGGCTTCTTTTTTTATAAAGACCGGCTGAATCTGATCCCCGATACCAAGAATCGACAGCATGTCGGTCAATATTCCGTTTTTGTGAAAACCGCCTGTAAAATGGAAACCGGTATCAAACGGGATTCCCTGCCTGTAGAATCTTGCCATGGATCCGCCGATATTCCTGCTTTTTTCAAGAAGCAGCACTGAATGGCCGTTCATTCCCAGAAGAAGAGCAAGAGTCATTCCGCTTATGCCGCTTCCGACAACAATATCGTCATACTTTTTCATTTAAGCCGCCGCAAATAATCTTCATATGGCAAGGCCGCCGTTAATTCCTATAATTTGTCCGTGAATATACATGTTCTCTTCGGTACAAAGGAAATTAACCACGGAAGCCACGTCATCGGGGCTTCCGAAACGCTTGAGAGGAATAAGCGGCATAATTGTTTTTTTGTCAAGGGATTCCGTCATATCCGTTTCTATCAGACCCGGAGCGACTGCATTGACGTAAATGTTTTTTTTCCCTATTTCCCGCGCCAGCGCCTTGACCGCTCCTATCAGACCTGCCTTTGATGCCGAGTAATTGACCTGGCCGGCCTGTCCTATTTGTCCGGATGCCGAAGAAACAACCACAATACGGCCCCGTTTTTCTCTTAGCATGGGAAAAAGTATTGAATTCATTACATTATAAAATCCATCAAGATTAACCGAAAGCACCGAATCCCATTCTTCCTTTGTCATCCAGACCATGAGGTTGTCTTTCGCAATTCCGGCATTGTATACAACAACATGGGGAGTATGTTCATCAGTTCTTTTTTCAAGAGCCGCTTTCGTAGCATTATAGTCTGATATATCGAATGAGAGGGTTTCGCATTTTCTGCCCAAAGCTTCTATCTCGGTTTTGACCTTTTCTGCTGCTGCGTGATTATTCTGATATGTCAGCCAGATATCAAATCCAGATTTCGCAAGCCGGATGGAAATAGCTCGCCCTATCCCTCTGCTTCCGCCTATTACAAGAGCTGTTTTAATAATATTTTCAGCCATGATTTAAAATCTCCGGGATAAAAATATACCGCCACATAAACCTTTCTTTACTATAAGTTATTAAGTTTATCGTCAATAAAATTTGATGGCATCTTTAAAAGCCGGTAATCCCCTCCCTGTCTTTACAAACAGCTCTCCTGTATCAATAAAGAAGATTTGCAACCTGCTAAAATTCATTGATAAATCAGGTGCAGCATGATTATTTAAGCCCGCATTTCAACAGTCCCATCAAGATCTTATTCGTCCGGCAGGACGCATTACATATGGAAATTAGTTTTTTATCAATATTGTTTGAAAATAAAGAAACGCATAATTTCATGGGCATTTCCCTGTGCTCCTCAAAGTTCGCCTATGGAGTCTGAGAATGAATAGCGAAAGATCCCTTGTTGCTTTTGAGAAGCATAAAATCCGCAGAATTTATGATGAAGAATCTGAAACATGGTTTTCCCCCGTGGTGGATATCATCGCGGCGCTGATCCAACAGCCGGACGACCAGACCGCGCGAAAATACTGGAACAAACTGAAAGAACGGCTGAAAAAAGAGGGCAGTGAGTCGGTGACAAATTGTCACCAACTGAAACTTGAGGCTGCTGACGGGAAAAAATATATGACAGATGTTGCAAGCCCCGAAACTTTATTAAGGCTGATTTAGTCTGTACCCAGCCCCAAGGCGGAACCGATCCCCCATCAATCTTTGTCTTGCCGAAGTCGGCTATGAACGCCTTCAGGACATGAGCGATTGAGCCCGTTCCCTTGACCGCGCCCGGGAATACCGGAAACAGCGTGGCAGAAGTGAAAAGTGGATACAGCAAAGTATGATGGGACAGGAAACCTACAATAAACTCATCGATTACTGGAAAGATCATGATATAAAAGGCGAAGACGAATATGCATAGTCCGACTGGATGTACGCTATAGCTCACAGCTGAATTCCTGACTTATGCAATGCTATGATTTATAGTCACCATGAGAAGATACCTTATATGATTGAGAGAGTAAAAAACAACTATAGACGATGTTTCTGATATTCCGGAAGAACTTGAAGATGACCTTGACGGCAGCGTCATTTTGCGAAAGATTTGCGGACAGCCCAAGATTGTCGGATAATTTGGTTTCCAAAAAATTTTATAAATCTTTTATAACTTCAACAAGATAGTGTTCAACAGGCGCAAATTCATCGGTTAAGACGGGAAGGTCGCAGTCAATTTTGTATTTCCAGAGATGGGACAGATAACCGTTCATTTCAGGATCTGAACTTTCAAGGACCGGCGCATCATTCGATTTGAGCGCCACTATAATAACATTCTGCGATTCATCGCCATAAAGAGGGTACTGGACAGGGAAAACATAAACCTGCGGGAAAACCGATTTAATGGTGGCATATGCGGCGCGGAAGAATTTCCCCTTCTCTCCCTGTATGGCCGAATAGATATTGGTAATCAGGACTCCTTTTTCGTTCATCATATTTGATGCTGATCGAATCGCTTCAACTGTTGTCATCTGAAACGGAGGAGATGCGGATGATTTGAAAACATCTATGAACATTATATCGTACCTGCCGGCTGCACGTTTAAGGAAGGTTCTTCCGTCTTCATGTATGCTCGTTATCCTTGGGTCGTCTTCAAGATAGAAATATTTCTTTGAAAGCTCCGTGAAGTCAGGATCTATTTCAACCACATCCATATTGTTGCCGGGGTTCCGCTTTATATAATCCCTTGCAAGCATGTATGTTCCGCCGCCGATCAAAAGCGCATTTCCGTTACCGGGATAAAAATGATCGGCAAGACGGTAAAAACCGCTGTAGCTGAAAAAAAGCTCGTCGGGTTCTCCTATTATAACGGCTCCCTGCGCCCAGTTCCTGTCGACACGTATCAGGCGGATTTTTTTCCCGATCCCTGCGGCAGTCATCTCTTCAATTAATATCCTGCTGTACTTTGTATCGATGTCAATGGTTTTGCCATCCGACTCTGAGGCCGGAAAAAAATGCGCCGAAAGGAGCAGGGCGGCAGTAAAAAGCGCGATCAGCTTGCCGGATCTTGAAGTATTGCCGAAGCATGCAAGAAAATAAACCGCAAACAGTATGAGGGAAAGTAAAATCAGGATATTACGGCTTCCCAGAAATGATATCAGGAAGAAACCTGCAGCAAATGTTCCGATTATGCTTCCAACTGTTGATATGGCGTAAAGCCTTCCGACAGTTGCTCCTGAATGTTCGAGGTTTTCCATCCTGAGCCTTATGGCATAAGGAGATATGGTTCCGAGCAGAACGCTTGCAGGGGCGAATAGAAGGGCCGCCGCCATCACAGCGGAGATCCTGATATCGGGGATCAACCTGCATACGGCATCAAGGACCGGAATTTTTATGACGCCGATAATTCCGGTGAAGATTGCCGAGGAAAGGATAAGAAGTGAAAACGTTCTGTAATCCGGTTTTTTGTCTGCAAGCCGTCCTCCCCAGTAATAGCCAAGGCTTAAGCTGGCAAGTATCACTCCTATGAGGCTTGTCCAGACATAAATAGAAGCACCAAGATAAGGTGCGACGATCCTGGATCCCACAAGTTCAAGCGCCATTACAACAGCGCCTGTAATAAAGACGATTATTTCAAGGCGGTATTTTTCCATTCGCCCGTTATTTTTTCATCCGTTATTATCCGATTGTGCTTTTAAGTATTCCAAGCAGTTTATCGGGATCAAACGGTTTGGGAAGAAATGCGACCGCATTTTTTATGGATAGGTGGCGGCTGGCCATTCCGCTGATAACTATAACCGGAATATCCTTGAATTCTTTGTGTTTTGATATTTTCCGGTAAAAATTTGTGCCCCATTCTTCAGCCATCTGAAGATCCAGGGTGATAAGGTCCGGCTTTTCCTTTTTTAGAACTTCATACCCTTCCACTCCATCAGAAGCCGAACATGTTTCATAGCCATTGTCGTTAAGAAGGCTTACAAGATAATTCACGATAATCGGATCATCATCAATGACAAGAATCTTTTTTGCCATGCTATACCTCGCTTTTTTATAACAGGATTCAAGGATTCGAGGATTCAAGGATTCAAGTGAAAAAATGAAACTGTATTTTCTTGACCCCTTGCCCCCTATAATCCGGACTTCATCTCTTTTCCTTTAACCTTGAACAAGAAAATCCGATATTCTTTAAGCATAGACTGCTCAAAAATTATCTGACGTGGCATTCGCCGCACATAACCGGGCCGGCTTTTTTCTCCTCATGGCATCCCTTGCACCTGAGATGGTATTTTGTAACAAGAGGCACGGGGTCTCCGTTTATTTTGTGACATTCGGAACATTCCATATCCTCAGATGTTTCATCTTCCACCTTCACGCCGTCTTTATACACATGATGGCAGGTTCCGCAATCGTCGATTTCGGCCTTTTCGTTGTGTTCATCATGCAAAAAAACAGCATTGGGCCTCATCTTCGTTTTGAAAGCGCTGTCCTGCACGGATTTAACGTTTTCCTGGGAATAGGCGGTTACCACAACAACAGTAACTGCCGCCACTGCAACCGAATATAGAGTCCATTTCTTTTTTTTCATGCAAAACCCCCTAGTGAGTTTCAGGGACAAATCGGTTAAATAAATACTGTAAAGGTTTATGCCGGTTTTTCCATGGTTTCATATATTATGTCGCCAAGGAATTTTATGTCCATAGCAAGCCCGTAGTGATGAACAATATCTTCAAGTCCTCCGTGGCAGTTATGGCAGGGCGCAATGATCGTTTTGGCTCCTTTTGCCTTTGCCGCGAAGAGCTGCTCGGCTTTTACCCTGTTTCCATCGACACGCGTCATCTTGTACGGAGGGCCGCAGTTGATAACCCCTCCTCCGGCGCTGCAGCAGTAATTGTGCTCCCGGTTCGGGTGCATTTCAATCAGTTTTTCGCAGATTGCGTTCGTGACATAGCGCCCCATTTCATGAAGTCCTCGGCCGCGAACGGTGTTGCAGGGATCGTGGAAAGTAACCGGCTTTTCATATTTCTTT
>Ga0105099_10000963_pt1 | contig 18828 bp, 15 predicted proteins | sample PPLLak3cmMay2015_2_FD_79138 | JGI IMG/M metagenome (GOLD analysis project Ga0105099, IMG submission 79138) | Freshwater sediment microbial communities from Prairie Pothole Lake near Jamestown, North Dakota, USA - PPLs Lake P8 Core (1) Depth... | ecosystem: Environmental > Aquatic > Freshwater >... | reverse complement strand
CGGCGCCCGTTATCGAAAAACATTAAAAAGTGCCGAATGCGACAATAATGGGTGCCGGACGAAACGATTTTATGGTGCCGAATCAAACGATTTTGGGGTGCCGAATGCGGCGATAATACGTAGCGTTGGACGATAATTTAATCATTGAAGCGCAAAAAATAGGCCATCATCGCACAAAAAAAGAGGCGGTCACGATCGCACTGAAGGATTATATAGCACACAAAAAACAGATGAGAATTCTTGATCTGTTCGGGCATATCGACTTCGATGAAGATTATAATTATAAAAATGCGAGAAAAAAACGATGAAAGTGTTAGTCGATACCTGCATCTGGTCCTATGCGCTTCGCCATAAAAAACCAGACAGGGAAATTGAAGAAAAATTAAAAGCAATTATCACAGATGGACGACTGGCAATCATCGGTCCAATTCGCCAGGAAATACTCTCCGGCATATCACAAAAAACGCAATTCGAATCCCTGAAAGAGCACCTTTCTCCCTTTGAAGACATTCCCTTATCGTCGAACCATTTTATTAAAGCAGCGGAATTCAGCAACATTTGCATGAAAAAGGGCATACAAGGTTCAAACACGGATTTTTTAATCTGTTCCGTTGCCTATTCAGAAAGCCTTGAAATATTCACAACAGATTCAGATTTCAAGAATTATAAAAAATACCTGCCGATACAGTTACTCTGACGGGAATGTTGTTTTTCAAACCAGTCTCGCCCCTTTTACCAACAATAGTTTGCGCTCTTTATCCTGGTTCCAATACAATAAATCGCAAAAGCAAGCTCTTTTCACCCATATCTCCTTGATATTTATTGTGATTTACATTTTTAATGGTTATAAATCAAGGTATATTTCTAAAAATATGGTCGTAAATCAAACCATATAGTATAGTTCCATGGCTGAAAAACAGGGTTTTTAAATACCACCTAACCCTCAGCATCCCCGAATATTTACGAAAAATCAACAGAGATTAAAGTTTATTAACCCGCTTTTTGAAGAAGCTTAATTTTCCGCAAGTGAGTAACTTTTTGAGGGTTTTTGTGTTGCCAGGATATCGCCTCGTTTATCAAGTTTTCTATAGACCCATTATATTGTTTCAATAATAATTTTTTTCTTCTATCCCTTATTTCGTCGATTGCTTTATCCTTATACATATTAAATCTCCATAAATAATTGTTCCGGTGTAATTACCAGCGGGGTTATTAATCCCAGACGCATATTTATATTCCGGATATGGTCTATTTTATTAGCATTCGCAAGATGTTTACAATTCCATGTGTCTTCTTCATACCTTAATAATATACACTATTTTATTCAAATTTTCTATTACATTTAATGCACAATAACTACGATCAAGACAACGGTTATTTTAAAATTGCTTTCGATGCAATCGAATATTGTTTCTCCCGCCTCCCGGAAAAAATTCAAAATCGGTTTTACCCCACCGGCAACTGAATAATTTTCCTTTTCAAGCCTTGAACAGGCTATTCCAATATCCCCAAACAATAATCTTTGCTTGGAATGATATACCGAACCATCCTGATAATATGATTTCTTGCTTTGCGTTTTATTTGAGGAAGATAAATATTGTGTGTAGACTGTATATGGAGATTGGTTGTCTCCGTCCCCGGAATACGGTTGCACTGACGGGAATCTTGTTTTTCAAACCGGTCAAAACTCGGCAAACCCTGTTTTTTAACTCACGGTTGATATGCACGGTTATGAAAATACATATCAATTGTCTCCGTCACGTTACACACAGATTGAGACTGCGCATCCTTCCGGCAGCGCCGCTTTTTACCTCAACGGGAATGATATTCGTGCCGATTGCAATAAGATAATCGACTTTAGCGATGCTGCCCCGCGCTTCGCGACACCAGTAATGAAGATAAACAGCCTGCTATCCCCGTATGGGTAGCTGTTTTTATAGCTTACCCGAACACATTCGATTTGCAGAAACATAAGCAAAATATATATTTTTGTTCCATAAGGTGATGGAGTTCACCTTGAACCGCCCGAAGGCTAATAACTCCTACCAGATACTGTTCAAATGGGAGTTATTATATGCCGCAAAGCAGTGACGTACAATCGAAAAAGCCCTCAATAATCAACGTCCCCCTTTTATTCCCTGTGCAGTTTCAATCAAATTATTCTGTGATAGAATCTTACATGAATGACTTTATCAGCGCTCTTGAGAGCGGGGGAGATATTCTTTCAGCATTTTTTGCTCAATGTGTTGAATTACGCCAGCGACTTCAAACGGGACGACTTTATCTTGCGGTTCTAGGCCAGTTCAAGCGGGGAAAGAGCACTTTCATTAATGCGTTGATGAAATCAAACGTACTCCCGACTTCGGTTATTCCTGCGACAGCAGTGCCGACATATATAGAATATGGCGCAGAGCCGTGTGCAAAGGTTGTTTTTGTAGATGGAACCGAAGAAAAGTTTGAGTGCAAAAGCAATCAACTGGAACACATGCGTGAATTTCTCTCAAAGTATGTAACCGAAAAACTCAACCCACACAATGGGGCAGGCGTTGAACGGGTGGCGCTCTCAATTCCTTCAGATATATTGCAGGGCGGACTTGTGCTGATAGATACTCCCGGCATCGGTTCGACTCATACGCACAATACCGAAGCCACACTGCGGTTTCTGCCGCAATGCGATGCCGCATTCATTGTTCTTTCGCCGGATCCGCCGGTGACTGATGCAGAACTTTCGTTTTTCAAGGATGTTGCAGCCCGCGTATCGAAACTATTTGTGGTTATCAATAAGACGGACATCGTTTCTGCTGACGAATTGCAGGAGATTACCTCTTTCGTTTCGCATGTGCTTCATACAAAAGCTGATTTCCCGGAGGATGTGGTTATTCTTCCATTATCTGCACGCGATGCTTTGTCGAGTCACGGCGACGGGGCACATTGGATGCGCTCGGGGTTTCATGTGCTTACCGACATAGTGCATCGGTTCAAATCAGCGGAAAAAGAGACTGTGTTGAATGATGCAATCGGCCAGAAGCTCAACGTGATTATTTCTGATGCGCGCATGAAAGTGGAGTTGGCTGTAAAAGCACTTACAGAACCGGTATCACGCGTTGAGGAGTTGTTGCAAGAACTGCACAATACGATGAATGCGGCGAGAACGCAAGAAACACAGATGCTCGATCTTATCACCGGAGACCATCGCCGTTTAAGTGAATTTCTTGAAGAACAGGCCGCTCAATTGAGAAAAGAATCAACCGAATATCTTGAACAGGTTATTCGCCACGAAAATGTTTCACAAAATGACATTCCCGAATCGATGCGGCATTTTCGGGAAGCAATAGCCGAACATGTTCCGGCTTTTTTCGAGCGAAAACTTGGTGAGATGTCGGGACTTTTCAGCCGGAAAATAGCTGATACGCTTTCACCGTATAATAACCGGCTCAATTCGCTTATAGAGGATATTCGCAAAAAAGCTGCCGATTTATTCAATATAAACTATGCGAAATGCCATAGAAGCGTTTCATTAGAGCTGAAGCGGAAGCCTTACTGGGTCGCGCATAAATGGTCTTCATCGCTCATTCCAGTACCGGATGGCTTTTTTGACGGTTTCTTGCCGCTTGGATTAAGAAAGCGCGTCATGCGAAAACGGATTCGCGAGTTTATCACCGATATCGTTCTTTCAAACGTAGAAAACCTGCGCTATGCGACGCTTTTAAATGTCGACGAAACATTCCGGCGGTTTCAATCGGATATGAAAGATGCGGTGACTGAGACAGTAGAAAACACAGCGGGTGTTATTCGCCAAGCACTCAAAAAACGCACAGAGCTTACCCAGGCGAACAACCAGGAATTATCGAGATTACAGGAACTCTCGAACCGCTTGCGCCAGCTGACGACATATCAGCTTTAATTGGGGAATGGAGTCTCCCCAAAACACTTCCGGTATCATTAATCAGGTACTGAAGATACATGGATAATTTTTCGAAAATAACAATCCCGAAATCCAATCGTTGCACACTATCGCAAACCGTCTACAAAAAATAAAGGAGGCCTTTAATGCATAAAACGATTACGACGATAAAAGCTCTTGAGATTCTCGACTCTCGTGGCAACCCGACAGTCCGAGTTATGGTAACTCTTGACAATGGAATCAATTCTTCAGCCTCCGTACCGTCAGGCGCGTCCACCGGCGAAAATGAAGCTATTGAGCTTCGCGATAATGATAAATTCCGCTACGGCGGAAAGGGCGTTCTCAAGGCAGTCAGGAATGTGAACGATGTTATCGCTCCAAAACTTATCGGTATGCAGGTTTCGCGGCAGTCTGAAATTGACCGCCTTATGATTCAAATGGACGGGACCTCCAACAAGGCCAGGCTTGGCGCGAATGCCATCCTTGGCGTATCAATGGCGGTGGCGAAAGCTGCGGCCGAAGCGGCCCATCTGCCGCTGTATTCATATCTCGGGGGCGTGGGCACCGTGAAGCTTCCTGTTCCGATGTTGAATATTCTTAACGGCGGAAAACATGCGGACAACAGCGTCGATTTTCAGGAATTCATGGTCATGCCAGTGGGCGCACCCTCTTTCGCTGAATCCTTGCGATATGGCGCCGAAACATTCCATGCACTCAAAAAAATCCTTTCAGCAAAAGGCTATGTGACCAATGTCGGTGATGAAGGCGGATTCGCGCCGAATCTGAAAAGTAATGAAGAAGCGTGCGAAGTCTTAGTGAAAGCAATCGAAGAGGCGGGGTTGAAACCGGGCAAAGACGTTGCGATTGCGCTCGACCCGGCAGCAAGCTCTTTCTACGAAAACGACTCCTACAATCTCGCTAAATCAGGACAGGGCAGGAAGAACAGCGAGCAAATGACAGCGCTATATGAGCGGTGGATTTCCCATTTTCCAATTGTTTCCATTGAAGATGGCCTGGCGGAAAACGATTGGGATGGCTTCAAAAAACACACGGCGGCTCTGGGCGAAAAAATACAAGTCGTTGGCGACGATTTATACGTAACGAACACGAAATTCATTGCGCGCGGTATTCAGGAACAATCGACAAACGCCGTATTGATTAAGCTCAACCAGATTGGAACGATAACCGAGACTATTGAAGCAATAGAGTTGTGCCGGAAGGCAGGATGGGGGTATGTAATATCGCATCGGAGCGGAGAAACTGAAGACACTTTCATTGCGGATTTTGCCGTTGCGATGGGCGGCGGACAAATAAAAACTGGTTCAGCATGTAGAAGCGAAAGAATCGCTAAATACAACAGGCTTCTTGAAATTGAAGCTGAATTAGGTGATTCCGCACAATTCGGAAGATAGGAAAATACGACCGAAAGTATTGGGAAAATCAATAATAGAAAAGAAAAACCGGACTGTTGTGGAAAAATGAAATCACGGAAAAAATTTTCGAAAGGCCAGTTCTGTTCACCGGAAAGCAAAAGAATCAGAGAAGAAGCTCTTCGTCCGTGCAGATGTCTCGGTTACGACCACGAGGCTCTCGCGTTGTATTTATTGGAACGCGGCGCTTATAGTCTTGCCGCATCGGAACTCAAACGAGCAATCTGGCTAAATCCTTTCGAACCCCGCTTCAAACAAAATCTTGCCAATATACAAGAAGGTTAAAAGAGAAGGAAAAGCACGAGAACGAGCAGGAGCACGATTTAACTGCCGATTTTAAATTATAGACACCGTTTCTTAACACCAGCGTCCTATTCGCCAATCAAATACTCCGCAACCGCACCAATGACCGCCGAGACTGCATAAAGAGGATACGAGCGTATTGAATCGTTGATCGCATAATTTCCAGCCGAAAAACCCAGCATACAGAACATTAGAAAAGATTTTCTGACATTTTTAGGCAGAAAATCTTTTCGTGAAGGTTCTTATCCAGCTCGTCTGGGTTAGGTCAATAAGCACAAGACACCGCAACGTACGATGGAAAAAAACAGGGAAGGTCGTATGTCTCCGGATATCCGAGACATTGTCTCGGATTTTATCAATACTGCGCTGTCGGTGGATACATTCGGTGATTTCCGAGACAATGTCCCAGAAATCGGACCCGAAGGATACGTCAGATAAAACAACCGCATAAGCTCAAGATTATCGACGCTGTAGCCCCGGCCGCATGCGCGCCGGAGATCAAACGACAGTTGCTGTGTAAACGCTCATTATAATGCAGGAATAAAACACACGGATACGCAAGTCTGAAAAACGATGGTGCCTTTCCATGCAGTTTTCACACGAATATATGGTGATAAAGGGCACTTTCCGGTGGTATGTAGTATATTTATTGGCGATCTTATTCAATTGCACAATAAATACGCAAAAAATCTATCCCTGTTTATGAAATCGTATCAACCACTGCCTTTACACGAGTTAAGCGGCATTATATCGCAGACAACGCCCTGTATTTTGCTTGACACTGCAAGGCCGTCCAGGGCGCAGCGCTGCTCGTATCTCTTTCTTAATCCGGCTGCTACGATTATTGCACAAACCTTTGATGAGGTTGAGAACACGCTTGGCGAGGTCGACCGCTGGTCAAAAACCCACTGGGTGTGCGGATACATTGCCTATGAAGCTGCGTATGCTTTTGAAGAAAAGTTCGCGCATTACAGGCAGTCGCCAGAATCGGGTCAGCCGCTTATCTGGTTCGGCGCATTCGAAAAACCGCTGATATTCGATCATAGAGCGGGAACCTGGGACGCTGCTCTGCCGGAATTGGCTTCAGAGAAAATGCCTGAGCCGGAGCCGGGGCAGAAACCGGTGCTGAGGCACGGTGTCGATGAAGCGCAGTTTAAGGAAAAAATCGCTGCTATCAGGCGGGAAATCCAAAACGGCGACACGTATCAGGTTAATTTCACCTATGACGTAATGTTGCATTCACCCCGTTCTTCGTTCGCCCTGTATAAACAGCTTCGTGAGAACCAGAAAACATGGTATTGTGCGTTTTTAAAGAACGAATTCGGCCATGTTCTCTCTTTTTCCCCCGAGCTTTTCTTTTCCATACGGGGTCGTACGATATCGGTTAAACCCATGAAAGGAACCGTGCGCCGGGGTTTTTCCACGCAGGAGGATCTGTCGCACATCGAATTTCTGAAAAATGATATTAAAAACCGTGCCGAAAACCTGATGATCGTTGACTTGTTAAGAAACGATCTGGGAAAAATCTGCACACCGGGCACGGTGATAACCGAGAAGCTGTTTGAGGTGGAGACGCACCCGACCATTCATCAGATGACCTCCACAATCAGCGGTGCACTGAAAAACGGAATCCGCTACAGCGAGCTGATAAAAAGCATCTTCCCCTGCGGTTCAGTCACCGGCGCGCCGAAGATCCGTACCATGGAGATTATTCACGAGCAGGAGTCCGGGCCGCGCGGCGTGTATTGCGGGGCGCTGGGCTATATCAGCCCCAAGCGGAATGCGACCTTCAACGTGCCTATCCGTACCCTGCAAAAAAGCAGCGGCGAGGGGGTGTGGCGGTTCCGCGTGGGCAGCGGTATTATCTGGGATTCTGTGGATTCGGACGAGTGGAAAGAGTGCGCGGAAAAGTGCAGGTTTTTAGAGCATGAAATGCCTGATTTTGAGATCGTTGAGACACTGCTGTTTAAGAATAAATACGCCTTCGCAAAAGACCACGTTGCACGCATGCAGTCATCAGCCGAATTCTTCAATTACCCCATTTCAAAACAGTCCCAAAAAAAACTCATGACCGACATAGCCCGCGGACTTCAGCCGGATATGGCGTATAAAATACGCATACTCCTCAATAAAAGCGGGCAGCTCCGGTGGGAACAGTCGGTATTGACAGCAATCGAACACCCGCATGCCCAGCTCAAAGTGTCGCCTACGCCGCTGGACGAAACCAATCTGTTTCTTTTTCATAAGACCACGCACCGGCCCTGGTATCGGGAGGCAATGAAAACCATATCAGCAGGAGTGTGTTACGATATCCTGTACTGCAACTCAAAAAACGAAGTGTGCGAAGGAGCAATCAGTACCATTTTCATAGAAAAGGGCGGCAAGCTCTGTACCCCCCCGGTCTCCTGCGGCCTTCTGCCCGGCGTTTTAAGAAAAAACCTGCTTCGCAGCGGCAGGTGCAAAGAACAGGTTTTATACCTGGACGATATATTGTCTGCGGATACTGTTTATTGTGGAAATTCGGTGCGCGGATTACAAAAGGTCACCATCACACGATAGCAGTTCCATCCTACCTGTTGTTCCTGTAAACATCATCATGCGTGCCGATATGTACCGGAATAATGGTATGCTTTTCTATGATAAGCTCCAGGGTGATTCTATAGCTGATGTTGATTGATACCGAATATAGATCCGATAAACGGCCCGTTAATTTATGTAATCGTAATGACGGATGAAACGGATTTATTTCCAATAAAGTTAGCACCTTTTCATACTGGCTTAATATTGCAGGATTCTTTCTGATAAATTTGGACGCTCTTCTGTTATATGATGCTGTATAAACAATCTTATAATTCATTGGAAATTCTCTTGATATGCTGCTGAACGCTTTCTGTATACGTCTTTTTATTTTTAACATCCCTGCGCGTCTCAACAAGCGCAGTCTCAAGCTCGCACTCCCGCAAATAATTATATCTATCGATATCCACAACTACATATTTTTCCCTGCCACGTATGGTGATGCCCACTTCCAAACTATCATGCAACGCCCTTTCAACGCTGGCAATTCCTTTTATTTTTAATTCATTTGCAGTTATATTCGTCATAGTAGTAACCTTTCTGTTTACAGGTATCTTAACAACACTTTAAATAATACTGTTTATAGTATTATTATAATACCTGCAAACAAGGTATGCAAGATAAAAACATCAAATCACACTGATGGATAAATGCCGGTGTGATGTATATTCACCCGGCCGGTTTCTGAAAAAAACAACCTTTTCTTAAATGGCTATGGCTTTAATACCGTTTAATCTCTTATTTTAAAACAGAGGGAAATCCTCATATACTATAAAACGGCATATCTATGGAAAACAAAAAAAACTCGCGACCGATGCTCTATTACGGTTCCCGGCTGTTGACCACGCAGGCGCGGTTCAATTTCATCAAATCCATGACTGAGAGAAAATGCCGTTCCTACATCCTGAACCTGCCGGACGACCTTTTGACAATAAGAAATATACTGTTTATCCTGCCGGAAGACCTTCTGGAGGCATTCCATCAGGTTGCCAACATCATATCGATCATACGCCATTTTAACGACATTCACCCGGCGCGGGTCACGCTCCTGTGCGAGAAAACAGTCGCGCCCTATTTTAAAAACCTGCCCGGCGTAAACGCGGTGATTGAATACAACGCCGAAGACCGGTTTCTTTTTTCGCGTGAATTAACAACACTGAAAAATATCTTTGTAAAAGAATATATCGATCTATGCCTGTTCCTCGAACGGGACCCCGACCTCTCGCTGCTGCACCTTGTCGGCCAGATCGGAATAAAAATACGCGCCACGTATGCTGATGTCGGCTCCTTTCCCTTTTTTAATCTTCAGATAAAAAATTCCGGCCAGCATATCCACAGGACGGACCGGAATAATATAATGGCAACAGTCTTCGGCGCAAAACTGCACGAGACTATTCACTGGAGCATACCGAAAGAGAAACTGGAAGAGATATCCATTTTGCTGAAGGAGTATGGCGTTCCCGACAAAACCTGGCTTGGTGGAATAGATGCCGAGCTTTTTTACCAAACATTCGGTCAACAATGGACCGACGCGCTTATCGAAACCCTCAAGGCGAGACCCGAAAAAACCTGGTACCTCTATGCGCAAAAAACGCCGGAAGACTCATTTCTGAGCTGGCTTAAAGCAAAAAACATAGCGGTTTTTTCAGATTTTACCCCCTCACAACTGGCCGCACTGCTGTATAAATCAAACCTTTTCATTTCAGGCAAATCTGCGCTCTTTGCTTTGACCAACCTGCTGCACGCCCCGTGCATCGGGTTGTTTGAAACAACCGAAATCGACAGCTATTATAAGCAAACCCAGAAGTCCATGGGAATATCCTATGCCAATAAACCGGACGCGCAGACCATTGAACTGATAAATGAAAAAGTCCGCTCTTTTTCCTGAAAACCCGGCGTCTTACAAGATACTGGAATCAGCAGATAATGCAAAAAAGAAAAATTTTCTTTATAAAACCCATAATAGATTATATAATGTATTAATAATTAAACTGTTAGAGCCTATAGGAATATTTTGTACGTTTCCTGCGCAGATAATTCGATATACAGACTCTTTTGCAGGAAAGCCTGTAATCTTTTGAAGATTTCCTCGTAATGAGGACGTTAAAAAATAAATAGCAGATGACTTTTTAACTCTTTACAGAGCAGTCTTATAGAAAAAGCTCTTTATGCGCTATAGTATAAAAAATTTGTTTGTATCTCTCTATAAACGTATCCAGATCGCGTACAGGCTGTACCTTGACCAGCGCAATATTGCCCGTGCGTATAAGGATTCCGGGGGAAAACCGGCCCTCACAATCACCAGACCGTTCATTATATGGGCTGTGGCGGTGCTGGTCTGCATTGGCGTTGTATCGACGGGACTGCTCTATTCCGATAGAATTCTGCGGGGCGTCTCTTTTGTCGGCGAATGGGTGAAAAATACAGCACCGCCAAAAAAGCCCGACATTGCCCGGCCCGAACTGAAAAAAGAGAGTGTTATGGTTGTCGACACGGTGCCGGAGAAACCTGCGGTACAGGATACGGCGACCGAAATAAAAGCGCCTCCCGCGCAGGAAACGTATCATAATATTCTGGAACTGCCCGACGAAATGAATTACCTTATTCTTGCGAATAAGGCGAACCGGACGATGTCTGTCCTTTTCAGGAAAGACGATGTTTGGAGCCTGTTTCGCACCTATTTTATGGCTATCGGCGAGAATGGCGGCATAAAATTGATGAAGGGGGATAAACGGACGCCCGAAGGCAGCTATTTTATCGTCGGGCGGAAGGAAAAAAGCGAACTGCATCAGATGTACGGACCTCTTGCGTTCGTACTTAATTATCCGAACGACGACGACAGAAAAAACGGACGTACCGGCAACGGCATCTGGATACACGGAACAAATCCCGACAGCACCCCCCTGATGACCCGCGGCTGCCTTGAACTTGAAAACGCGAACATCCTCGAAATGGGCGGCTTTTTGAAATCAGGGATCGGCACCCCGGTTGTTATCATAAACAACGAAGCGGTCCAGGACCCGGTCGCGTATCCGGATTATGCAAAAATTGAATCGGAGCGCCGGAGGATTCTTTCACAATATAGAAAGCAAAGAGATTATTTTATCTCTCTGCTTCAAAAATGGAAACATTCATGGGAGTCGAAGAATATCGATGACTATTCCCTTTTTTATCATACGGATACATTTTACGGCCAGGGCCTTGGCTGGGATGCCTGGCGCGAGAAAAAAATATGGACCTTTCAAACCTATACAGAGATCGAGATATCCCTGGATAAGATTTTTCTTGCCGATTATTCGGACACGACCGTCGTGCTGAAATTTATACAGGGATACCGCTCCGACCAGTTGCAGGCGTTAAACGGGAAAAAACTTGAGCTTGTCAAAAGCGGCGAACAGTGGAAAATATATCTGGAACATACATTTCCTAAAGAGGAGCTTTTACTATGATGTTCTCAAAGTCAAAGAAAAAAGAACTGAAGGATCCCGCCATACTTGCCGAGGAGATTGAGAAGAACCTCACGACCATCCAGGATATCCTGCAGAACGTGCAAACCGAAAAAGCCGAGCTGCACGCATTGGTGGCAACCATTGAAAACGAACGCACTCATATACATTCCGCCGTACGTTCCATAGACGAGCTCAGATCCGGTATTGAGGAGATGCAGCAGGGATTCGACTCCCTGAAGAACAAACTGGATGACTCCGCCAAAAACGAAACAAGGCTGGGAGAATGTGCCAAAGAGATTAAGAACTTTGAAAAGCGGATTGAAAAGAGCGAGAAATCGCTTGAAAAAATAGCCTCGCAGGAAAACTTCATCACCTCTCTGGGCGAAAAAATCGATCATATACTCGATAGTTTTTCCAAAGATAAAGACGCCAGATTTATCCAGGAAGGCCTCAAATCGGTACAGTCGCTTGAGGAGCGCCAGAAAAAAGCCCAGGAAGAGATTCAAAAAACCGAAAAACAGGCTGATTCCTGCATTGCGCGCATGGATTCCATGCAGAAAAACCTTGAAAACGTACAATCCGTATCGGAAAAAATCAGCGAATCTTTTTCGTCCATCGAGCAGGATCTGGCCAACTACCGCCTCCTGAAGGAAAAAGTGGACAATTTGAATTCGCTCACCGAATATATAAAATCCAAGCTCAAGGCGCTCGAAAACCAGAAGGTTATTGTCGAAAAAGCGTATGAGGAACAGGCCCGGCTGAACAGCGTCACCTTCGACATCGAACGCGACCTGAAACATCTGAAGAAAAAATATGAGGAACGGGAAAAAATCGACAAAAATATCAGCGCCATCAATGCCATGCTCGACGAAAGCCGCTCCTCGATCAACGAGATACGGGAGTTCAAAAATTATATGGAAACCGCCTCCGAAGAGATCGCCCGGGTACGGAAAATGAACGATGAAATTGACAAAAAAGTCTCCTCGCTTGACAGGCAGAGCAAAAACCTCGACGAAGTGAGCGAACGGGTGCACGAGGTTTTCAACATAGCCCGCAACACCGAGGCGCTTCTGAACACCCTTTCAAAACACCAGCAGAAAATAGAAAACAGCCGCGTGCAGGTATCGGAATACGAGAAAAATCTCGATAAAATAAAAGTCAAGATGGAAGAGACAAGCCGCGAGTGGAGCGCCATAGACACCATAACCGTGCGGATCAGCGCGATCGAATCGCAGATCAACGAAATCGAGTCGAGAATTGACATCTATAAGGCGAAAACAAAGGACATTGAAACCTTTGAAACGAAGCTGCAGGATATCAAAACCCTGACCAGCGACGTGTTTCAGCGGGAAAACGACCTGTTTGAACGGCGCAATACCGTCGACGCCATGACTGATAAAATGGATGCGTTCAACGAGAGCACCAAAGCCCTTGAAGGCAAAATCGAGGAGCTGAAGATCCACGAACAGGATATTGCCAGCACCGAGCAGCGCATCGACGAGCTCAACCTTCTTCAGAAAACGATCCACGAGCAGATACACCAGGTCGAGCAGAAAGCGATTATCATCGGCGAAGTTGACAACAAACTGGCGAACCTGGGAACGATGGTGTCCAGCATAGACGAACGGATAAACAGCCAGCTCGAACGCAGGACCATGATTGATAAGACAGAAAAACGCCTCGACCAGCTGAACTATCTTCTGGGCGACATCAACATGAAGATCCAGAACCTCGGCAAAGAGCAGAAAACCGTCGACGAACTGATAGGCAGGCTCTCGACCATTTCCGCGGAGTCTCTGGAGGCTAAAAACATGATGCAGCGGCTCGCCGAGGAAAAACAGGCGCTCCTTGCCGAAGAAAACCATATTCTGGAATTGAAGGGCGAGCTGTCCTCGCTCTCTCATGACGCAAACAATAAAACAGGCGAGTTTAAAAACACCATCAAGGATGTTACCCTTCAAATGGCGAAGGATAAAACCGAATTTGACGGACTTGTCAATGAAAGCTCAGCGAAACTGAAAACCGTCGAAAAGCATTTCGCGACGATAAGCAAAGCCGAGAATGAGCTTGGCAAAGCGCAATCGATGCTTGATACGCTCAAAAGCGAGATGGACCAGATCACCCGCCGCAGCGCCAAGATCGACTCGATCGACGCGCGGATCGAAACCGTGGACACCGTCGTCAGCGACATGGAGATACGCATACAGTCGATAGACAAAGACCGCGCCATGGTTGAAACGGCCCAGAAAAAAATCGACAACCTCTCCGCCATTATCGCAAAATCGGACGCCAATATCGAATCCATTCAGACAAAAGCGAAGGGAATCGAGGTTATCGGCGGCAAAGTCGACGACATGGAAAAAATCGTGAGCACCGTCGAAGCGCGCATGCGCGATCTCGCGCGGGAGAAACAGCTCATACGCGAAGCGGAGAAACGCATCAACGGCCTCAATATACTGATGGAGGATATCAAGGCCCAGATAAAAAATCTGACCGCGGATGAGCAGAAAATACTCAGCGCCATAGAAAAAACTTCCGAGCTGCGCTTTCTGCTTGGCGAGGTGGAGTCAAAACTGAACATTCTGAGACAGGAAAAAGAAAAACTTATTGAGTAGAGGTATGCATCTTGTTTACACCTTCGATAACGGAAAAGGAATCAACGGCCCGGTTTCTCAACAAGATCCGTGAAATAAATCCCCGGCTGAAAACCAACCTGATTAAAAAGGCGTATCAGTTCTCGTATAACGCCCATAAGGATCAACGGAGAGTCTCGGGCGAACCTTTTCTGGCGCACCCGGTTGCCGTTGCCCTGATTCTTATCGAGCAAAACCTTGACCCGGTAACCATCTCCGCCGGGCTGCTGCACGACGTGCTCGAAGACACCACCGTGAGCTTTGAAACCCTGAAGGAACAGTTCGGCGAAGAGATCGCCCTGCTGGTGGACGGCGTTACCAAGATCGACTATTTGCAGGCAAAGTCGCACTATCAGCGCCAGGTGGAAACGTACCGTAAGATGCTGCTCTCCATGGCCCGTGACCTGCGGGTCATCATTATCAAATTCGCAGACCGGCTGCACAACCTCCGTACCCTTCATTATCTGCCGGTGAACAAAAGAAAAACGATCGCCTCCGAAACCCTGGATATATACGCTCCTCTGGCCCACCGGCTCGGCATGGCCCGCATGAAATGGGAAATGGAAGACCTGGCCTTCAAGCATCTGCATCCAAAGGAATACAAGGACGTTGTTGCGCGGGTCGTCGGCAGCAGGCATGAACGCGAGAAAACAATCGACGGTTTTATCGCCCCGCTGCGCAAAAGCCTCGACAAGGAAGGCATCAAAGCCACCGTTATCGGCCGGCCCAAACACAGCTACAGCATCTACCGGAAAATAGTGCACCGGAACAAACCGTTCGATGAGATCTACGACCTGCTGGCGGTTCGTGTCATCACCAACACGACACAGGAGTGTTACCTTGCGCTCGGAATAATACACTCGCTCTGGACGCCGATACTTGACCGGTTTAAAGATTACATCAGCACGCCGAAATCCAACGGGTACAAATCCCTGCATACCACGGTTGTCGGGCCCAACGGAAATTTCATCGAGATGCAGATCCGCACCTGGGAAATGAACCAGCTGGCGGAAGACGGCATCGCGGCCCACTGGATGTATAAGGACGGCGAAACCCAGCAGCTCACCACGGACGACCGCGCCCTTGCCTGGCTGAAGAACCTTATCGAATGGCAGAAAGACCTTACGGACTCCGCGGAGTTTTACGAATTCTTCAAGGTCGACCTGTTTCATGCCGAGATTTTCGTTTTTACCCCCAAAGGCGACCTTATCACGCTTCCCAAAGGCGCAACCGTGCTGGACTTCGCTTTCGCCGTACATACCGATCTTGGATTGCACTGTATCGGCGCGCGCATAGACGGGCGGGTTGAACCGATAAACAAAGTGCTTAAAAGCGGCAGCACCGTCGAGGTATTGCGTCAGTCATCCAAAAAGCCCACTATCGACTGGCTCAGGGAGGTTAAAACACCCAAAGCCAGTTTCGCCATAAAACGGTGGCTGAATGTCACCAGCAAGACGGAAAGCGTCGAACTCGGCAAAAAAATCGTCAAAACCCAGCTGAAGCAGATTAATGAAGAGATCTCGCTTAGCGAGCACATGCCCAAGCTTCTGGAGTTCCTCGGCGTCACCTCGGAAGAGGGACTGTATGAATATGTCGGCAAAGGCACGCTGTCGGTCAACCGGATCCTGCAATATTTCAAGGTAAAAAACATCCGGGAATCCGTGAGCTCGAGGGTTTCCCGATTTGTCGACACCCTCACCCGGCGGAAACGGAAAATCCGCGTCGGCGGATCCGACAGCATTATGGTGCGCTACGGCCGCTGCTGCAACCCGGTTCCCGGAGACGAGATCGTCGGTTTCGTCACCAAGGGACGGGGCATATCCGTCCACCGGAAAGACTGCCAGAATGTCAAAATATTCGAAAAGGACAAGGAGCGGTCGATACCGGTACAGTGGGAGGGGGAAAAGCAGGAATCCCGCAAATTTACTGTTTTTCTCGACGTCACTGCAGCCAACCGCAAAGGGCTGCTCAAAGAGATCAGCGCCGTGATGTTTGAGTGCGATGCGGATGTCGTCAACGCGACCATCTCTACCGATAACCAGCAGGTGCACAATTCGTTCCAGATCGAAATAAACAATAAAAACCAGCTCAAACAGCTTTTCAGAGGTATTCAGCGCATTAAAGGCGTTGAACGGGTTGTCCGCACCAGGGATAAAAGCCAGATTTCGCTGGAAGAAAAAAAATAGGGCGCCATATAAAATCCAGTAAAATCTTCAAACGCACGACTGCTCATGGTTAATTATTTCCCGCGGCCCGACTCACTATTATATTTTACATGCTAAGCCGGCAAAGCCGCAACGTCCCCTTTATGGGGGTAATTTAAGGAATTTGATTTGTATGCTTTGCGGCATAAGTGTCGATGTATAACCGGAAAAGCACTTTATGATAACCATCTACATTGTAATTATCATATCCGGCATTGCATGCGGATTCGGCGTGGGCCTGTCCGGCGTCCTGCTCCTCAAATCGCGGAAGCAGAAGAAAATCCTCAGCGAAGATTTAAAGAATACGACCTTTGTCTTTTCCGGCAATCTCAAGCAGACAAACCTTGTCGATGCGGTCCAGTTTCTGGAGATCGGCAGGCGGGAAGGCGTTCTGCATATTTACAGCGGCAGAAGAAAAGGATACCTGATCTTCTCAAAGGGGAATGTCATTGACGCATTTTACCGTAACTCGACCGGCAGGGAAGCGGTGCTATCGATGCTTGAGATAGACGAAGGTGATTTCTACTTCGAGCCGAAAACCATCTGCCAGCCGCGGGTCATCACGGAATCCATCATTACCATGGCTTTTGAATTTAATGAGCGTCAAAGGGACGAAAACATACAAACAACACCATAATTGCTTTAAAGCGTATATTCTTTCAAGGAGCCTCTATGATCGGTGCACTGAAAATCTTTTCCGGGAACTCAAACAGGCCGCTGGCCGAATCAATCTGCCGGCATGCCGGGGTAAAACTGGGAGACTGCGAAATTCTAAAATTCAGCAATGACAATATCAAGGTCAAATATAACGAGAGCGTGCGCGGCAAGGATGTATTTATCGTCCAGTCTGCGCGGACCAATGTGAATGAAAGTATCATGGAACTGCTCGTCATGATCGACGCGGCCAAACACGCGAGCGCCGCGCGTATTACCGCCGTCACTCCCTATTTTCCGTATACCCGTTCCGACAAAAAAGACGAGCCGCGCATTTCGATTACAGCGCGACTCATCGCCGACCTTCTTGAAACCGCGGGAGCTGACAGAGTCATGACCATGAACCTGCACTCCCCCCAGATTCAGGGCTTTTTCAGAATCCCCTGCGATCACCTGCTGGCCGGAAAGCTTCTCTGCGATTACTGGGAAAACGAGGGTATCGACAACTGCGTGGTTATCGCGCCGGACGCCGGAAGCGCCAAGCTCGCCGGGCGCTATGCGATCCGCCTGAAACTGCCGCTTGCCATACTCGACAAACGCCGCAGGGACGATTCCGAAACCGCGAAGATATACCATGTCATCGGCGACGTGAAGGGCAAACGGGCACTCATCTTCGACGATGAAATCGCAACCGGCGGCTCCATCATCGAGGTTGTCGAAGCGCTCAAGGATCTGGGCGTCGAAGAGATAACCGCCTGCTGCGTACACGGCGTTCTGTCAGGCAAGGCGGCCGACAAGATCCAGTATTCATCTATAAAAAGCCTTATTGTCACGGATACCGTCCATATTCCGCCGGAACTGATGTTTGATAAACTGAAAGTCATTTCGGTTGCCGAGCTGTTCGGCTACGCCATAAAATCCACGAACAAAGGGGAATCCATAAGCCCGCTGTATTTCAAGTATTAACCGCCTGCGGCGGTTTTTACAGCAACCCGATTTGCTTTCCCGCGGCTGGTGAAACGCATGGCGGAGGAGACACGATTCGGGTGCGGGTTGCAACCGCAATTTGGGATTATTCCCTATCACATTATATTTTCTATATTTTGACATGCATGGTATCAACAAAAAACAACCCGTATAATGGAGTTTGAGGTCGTACATGGAGAAACAGTATAATCCGTCCCTTGTTGAAGAGAAGATTCTTTCGCGATGGTTTGACAACCAGAGCTTTTTTGCCGACGAAACGTCGCAAAAGCCTTCCTATTCGATCGTCATTCCCCCGCCCAACGTCACCGGCATTCTCCATATCGGCCATGCCCTGAACTCGACCGTGCAGGATCTGCTTATCCGGTATAAGAGGATGTGCGGATATGAGGCGCTCTGGCTGCCGGGAACCGATCACGCCGGCATCGCCACGCAGAACGTTGTCGAGCGGAACCTGAAAAAGAGCGGCAAGACGCGCCACGATCTGGGCAGGGAAAAATTCATTGCAGAGGTATGGAAATGGAAGGAGGAGTACCACGCGACAATTGTCAACCAGCTTAAGAAGCTCGGCGTCTCGTGTGACTGGGACAAAGAGCGTTTCACCATGGACGAGGGACTGTCGCGCGCTGTTCGAAAGGTTTTTGTCACGCTGTACAACGACGGCCTTATTATCAAAGACAAATATATCAT
>Ga0105099_10000961_pt1 | contig 18846 bp, 14 predicted proteins | sample PPLLak3cmMay2015_2_FD_79138 | JGI IMG/M metagenome (GOLD analysis project Ga0105099, IMG submission 79138) | Freshwater sediment microbial communities from Prairie Pothole Lake near Jamestown, North Dakota, USA - PPLs Lake P8 Core (1) Depth... | ecosystem: Environmental > Aquatic > Freshwater >... | reverse complement strand
GCTACCGAACCGAGTATACCCGAATCGGGGATCATTTGAAATAGCCGATCCGGTTACCGAGCTTGTCGAGGTGCGACAGGCTCAGCCACCTGATCTGAAAGAGCTCTGAAGCTGGGAAATGAGTCCGGTAGATGGAAATGAAACCCGATTTCATGTATAATCGAAAAATCAGACCATGGACAAGAAAGAAATCGCGCTGATCCGGGAAACGCGGCAACGGTTTTTCGTCAAGAAGATCATGGACACCATTGCTCCGCACCTGACCTTGCGCCCCAGCGACCGGGTGGCGATCAAGATCAATCTGTCAGGTTTCAAGGAGATATACGCCAACACCCATTACGAGACCGTCGATTCCCTGATCGTATATCTCAAGGAGCAATTCGGTATTTCCAAGATCTCGGTCATCGAAGGATCGGATGGGGCCTTTTTTTCGGGAAAAACCACCTGGGATATCTTCTATAAATTCCGTTACAAAGAGGTCGAACTGAAGGGGGTCGAGTTGGTAAACCTGGACGAACTCCCGCATGACCAGATCCTCTCCGTGGAAACGATAAGTGGAAGCCGTGATGTCCATTTTGCCAAGTATGACGCCGATTATACTATTTCTGTCGTTCCACCCAAAACCCACAACATCCTCCCCGTTTTTCTGTCAGTCCCGAATTTGGTCGGTTTCATCCGCCCCGAAGACCGCGTGCTGGTTTTCGGCGCGTCGGTCCAGGAGATGAAGCGGATCAATTTTTTCCAGGGCGACGGGTATTTTCACCTGATCCAGCATGCCAATGAGAATTTCGTCTCTCTCTTGTCGCAGATCCGCCCGTCGCTGGTGCTGATCGATGGGTTGTACGGCATGGAAGGGAGGGGCCCGATCAAGGGCAGCCCCGTGTTCCATGGTTTTGCGGTTGCCTCTGAGGATCCGATCCAGGCCGATGCCCTGACCACCTTCATCATGGGGTTTACGACCGACGATCTCCGCTACCTTGGCTTGGCCAGCGAAAAGGGGCTTGGAATGAAAGACTGGCCCCGGGTGATCGGGATCGACCCCCTGCAAGTGAAATTTCCCTATCGTCCCCACCCGCTTTTCCAGCGGCAGAGAAAAAGGAGCGGTTCACCTCCCGGCGATCAGCAGAGACGGGATCGATCCCGTGATTTTCAACAGCGCCATGGACAACCTGACCCAAAAACTCCGTGATTTCCGCACCGGGACCATTTCCGAAGCGGATATGCTCGAATTCCTGAGTCACTTCCCCTTTTCCCGGGACCGGGAAATCAAGCTCGATTTCCACCGCCGGCTGCGTCGCGGCGTCCCTGAAGCGATTTATGGTCGCAGCAAGAGCCTGGATCAGTTGCGGAAGATCATCGGTAAATTCATGGAAATGGGTGAGGAGATTTTGGTCACCAAGATCGAGCCAGATGTGTACGCCACGCTGAGCAAGGATTTCCAGAAGCTCCGCTACCACTTCCCGGCCCGGATTATCACCTTCGATCACGATCCCATCCTGGTGCAAAAGGGATCGTTGCTGGTGGTCTCGGGCGGAGCTTCCGATGAAGCGGTCGCCGAGGAGGCTTTTGTCTCATCGGCGTATCTGGGGAATCCGACGCAGCGGGAATACGATGTCGGCGTCGCTTGCCTGCCCCGAATCCTCGACCTCCAGGGAAAAATGGACGAGCATTCCGCCGTGATCGCTGTAGCCGGGATGGAGGGAGCACTCCCCTCCGTCGTGGCCGGACTGACCGCCACACCGGTGATCGCCGTTCCCACTTCGATCGGCTATGGAGCCAATTTTTCGGGCATTTCAGCCCTGCTGGCCATGCTCAATTCCTGCTCCGGAGGCGTCTCGGTGGTCAACATCGACAACGGTTTCGGCGCCGCCTACCAGGCCACCCTCATCAACCGCAAGAGACAGAGTTAGATTCAAGCCTGACCGGCGTTACCTTTTCCCGGTATCAGCAACGGAACCGAAACTATTCTTCAAAAAATCATGGATTCCATGGAGGTGGGTTCCCGGCCAGTAGAAGCGGCCGCAGTCGAGGCAGCGGGAAAAATCCGTCTGGGTCCGGAAGACGTAGAGTGGCACCCGTCCGGCCGTTTCGGTCCGGTCCAATCCAACCAACTTACCATTGCAGCAGGCGCAGCGGGGCGGGAGTGCGAATGCCGGCAATCCGAAGCGGAGAGACACCTCCATGACCTGTTCGCGGGGAACCTGGCTCTGCACCAGGTGGACGAGATCATGGCGCAAGCGGATATGGAGATACCGGTCGCGTGTCAGCAGGATCCGTTTTTCCCGATCGCACAATTCCTTGAGATAATCATCTTCGGCCCGATTCGAATAGAAGGTGTCGAAACCCAAGAGGCGCAGCCAGCGGGCTAGGCGGCCCACCATGACGTCGGCGGCGAAACGGGGAGGATCAGTATTCCTTGTCGGCCGAGGCACGGACGGCGCGGTTGTGGGCCCAGCTGCGGATGCGCTTGATCTGCTCTTCCATAGTAGTCGACATAGGGACAGAATTGGCGAAAATGACGAACAGGTCGTCCTCGGTCATCTTGCGGTTAGCATTGAAGGCTTCAAACATGGCCGAGATGATCGCCTGCTCGATTTCGCTGCCGGTCCACCCCTTGGTGATCTGGGACAGTTGGGGAATATTGAAATGGGACAGGTCGTTGCTGCGTGAGTTCAAATGGATGGTGAAGATATCCTCCCGTTCCCGGTGGGTGGGCAAGTCGATGAAAAATATCTGATCGAAGCGGCCGCGGCGCAGCAATTCGGCGGGGAGCATGTCGATCCGGTTGGCAGTGGCGGCGATGAAGATTTCCGAGGTGTGTTCCTGCATCCAGGTGAGAAAATATCCGAGAATTCTCGATGAGGCACTGTCCGTATGCTTGTCGCTGATGCCACTCTCGATTTCGTCGATCCAGAGGATGGCGGGAGAGACGGAGTCCATGGTTTTCAGGGCCCGGGAAAAGACCTCCTCGGGGGCGCCGGCCATCCCCGAATAGACGAGGTTCATGTCGAGCCGGAAGAGAGGCAGGTTCCACAGCGAGGCGACGATCTTCGACGCCAAGCTCTTGCCGCAACCGGTGATCCCCATGAAGAGAACCCCTTTAGGTTTGTCGAGACCGAACTCGCGGGCCTCCTTGGTGAAGGCTTTCTTTCTTTTGACCAGCCAGTCTTTGAGCTTGTCGAGCCCGCCCATGTCCTCGATCTTGTATTTCTGGGGGACGTATTCGAGGACCACCTCCTTGAGAATCAACTGTTTCTTTTCCTCGTGGATTTTTTCCAGGAGGCTGACATCGATGGTGTTCTTCCCCTGGAAGGTCTTCATGAAGGTCTTGTAGGCTTCGTCCTGGGTCAATCCCTGGGCGGCGATGACGAAAAGACGCCGCTGTTCCGCGCTCAGGTCAACCTGCACGCCGGCCTTCTGGTAGGATTCGAGGAAGCGGTTGAAGAGGGCGTCCAGCTCCTCGTAATCGGGTAATTCGAAGGTGGTGATATCGACTTCCTTTTTCAAGGATTGTGGGAAATATTCATCGGGTGAGAGGATGAAAATGACCCGTTTGCTGTTTTTCAGTTGATTGTAGCACTCCCGGAGCTTGCGGACGATATCATAGGAATTGCGCATCAGGGGAGGAAGGTCCCGGAAGATGAAAAACGAGGGCTCCTGGATGCGGAGCGTCTGATTCAGAGCCGCGACCGGATCGGTCGTATCGGGGATCACCTGTCCATTCAGGTTCAGGCCGTTATGGATATCCCAACTGTAGACGTTGTTGGATTTCAGAATCTGCTGGGCCAATTTCTTGAGGGAACTCTCCACCCGTTTCTCCTCGTAGGAGATAATCTGGATGATCGGTTGGCCGGAAAGAATGGAGTCTTTGATGAAATTGATGGCTTGAACCATGTCACGACCTCCTGTATCCCTCTATTAGCTGTTCCCGTCGTCGGTCTGAGGAGGGTCGACCGGAGCGGGATCGGGTGCATGGCTGAACTGGCGGACAATCACCCCGGCAAAGGCGCCGGCGAGGATCGACAGCAAGGTGAATATGGCCAGGAAGATCAACGCCGTGACCTTGAATTGACTGGTCTGCATGATTTCGAGCATCTGCGGATCGACAAGCGAGGAGAACATCCGCATGCGATCGCTCAGCATTTCGATCTTTTCTGGTGTGAGGCGGAGAACCGTCCATACGGCGAAGAGGGAAAAGGTCAGACCTCCGATCAAGCCGCTCAGCGCTCCCGCCAGGAGCGATTCGCCGAAGCGGACACGGCCGTTGCGGCGGTTGAGGAGAAATACGGTGATGCCGCCACCGATCTGCATGAGAAGAAGGAAAAACAGGTTGATCAGGTTGATGATGGGGAGAAGAGACAGGACGCCGGCCAATGCACCGCCGATGAAGATGCTTCGTCCCCAGCCCTGGAGTTCACGAGAGGGATTGCTGATTTGATTCATGGGTTATTCGATGATTTCCACCCGGCCGACTTGGTCACGCGGCAAGGCATCGCTGATCACGATCCGGCCATCGGTGTTCACGTATTTGTAAAAGCGTGAACGGGTCAGTTTGAGCCCACCTTCCCGATACAGGTGACCGAGGTTCATATAGCTGAGTACTCGGCGGATGTATTGCTTGGTTTCCTTGTACGGAGGAACCCCCCCGTATTTCTTCACCGCCTCTTCGCCGGCATTGTAGGCGGCCAGGGTGAGTACGAGATTGAAGCGGTATTTCCCATACAGATATTTCAAATGTCTGATTCCGGCTTCCAGGTTTTCGTCCACGTCGAAGGGATTCAGGACGCCATACAATTGCGCGGTTCCGTGCATCAGTTGCATCATTCCCATGGCCCCTTTGTGAGAAATGGCGTAGGGATTGAAGCTTGATTCGGCCTTGGCCACCGCATAGGCCAGGTCATCACGCAGGCTGTGTTTTTGGCAGAGAGTTTGGATTCGTTTCCGGTATACAACTGGGCCGACACTGGTGGTCGCAGACGAAGCGGTTTTCACCTTTCGCTTCAGGGCGTTGAGACGGCGGATGATCGGATTGGTGGTTCTTTCGGAGATGACCAGACGACCGTCCTTCTCCTGCTTGATGATGATCTCGGCCGGCAACAAGGCAGTTCCGATCGTCAGCAGGCAGCCGATCAGCAGCGCCGATCCTCTCATACGCCTCCATTGAGCAGGGCCGTTATTTTTCCTATGAATTCTTCCGGGGATTCGAACGATTCGCCGCCACCCTGGGCGAAGTCGGCTCTGCCTCCGCCTTTTCCATTGATCATGGCCGTCATTTTGCCCATGATTATATGGGCCGGGAATTCTTTTGTCAAGTCGGGGTGCACCGAAACAACCAGATGGGTTCTGCTTTCCCTCCGGGAGAAGAGGATGGCGATGCCGTGCAACCGCATTTTCAATGCATCGGCGGCCGCCGTCATGGCCTTGGGGTCGATCTCTCCGGCATCGGCAAAAAGGGCAGGCACCGGTGCCTCGATGCGGTTTTCCGTCAGGGCTTTGTCGATGTCGAAGGTTGACCCGGAAACAGGTGTTTTTTTGGCTCCTTTTTCCTGCTGTTTGGTTTTTTCTTCCAATTGCAGAAGATAGGAGAGCAGATCAGTTTTTCGATGGCCGAAGTGGGCGATAATCTTCTGCAGAGTGGCCAGTTGACGGTGCGTCCATTCCCAGGCGGGTCGACCGGCGATGGCATCGATGCGCCTTATCCCCGATGATATGGAGGATTCGGAGATGATCTTGAAGAAGCCGATTTCCCCGGATGCATGCAGATGGGTACCCCCGCACAATTCCCGGGAGAACCCCTCCATTTCGATCACGCGCACTCGATCACCGTACTTTTCCTCGAAGATGGCTATGACTCCCAGGCGGATCGCCTCGTCATAGGCCATGTGGCTGATTCGTACCGGCAGGTTCGCACGGATTTTCCGGTTGACCATCTCCTCCACCGCCTCGATTTCAGCGGATGTGAGCGGTTGAAAATGGGTGAAGTCGAAGCGAAGTTTGTCGGGAGAGACGAAGGAGCCGCTTTGCTTGACATGACCGCCGATCACTTCCCGTAGCGCGGCATGAAGCAAATGAGTGGAGGAGTGATGGACAGCCGTATCCCGGCGATGCTCCTCATCCACTTCCAGGCGCACATCGTCGCCCCGGCTCAGAATTCCGCTGTGAATCTCTATATGCTGGATGATGGCTGTTTGTCCTGCACGTCGGGTATCGGTGACACTGAAATCGCAATGGTCATGTTTCCCAGATCCCCGGTCTCCAGTTTGACCGCCTCCTTCCGGGTAGAACGGGGTCCGGTCGGTCACGATCAGTCCGGTTTGACCGGCAGTCATCTGTTCGACCGGTTGTCCCTGATAATAAATGGCCAGGATCCGGGCTTCTTCCGTCAACTCTTCGTATCCGGTGAATTCACTCTGATAAGAGTCGATGCCCGCGAGGCCCTTCTGTTCCTTCCGTTTTTCCTTGAGATTCGATCGCGACCGTTCCTTCTGCTGCTCCAGCTCCCGCCGGTACTCGTCCAGGTCAATGCCGATCCCGTTCTCCATGGCCAGGTCCCGGGCAAAATCGATGGGGAAGCCGTAGGTATCGGCTAGTTTGAACAACTCGCGGCCTGAAATTTCCGCATTTTTCGCCGCCTGCGTTTTGGTCAGCAGTTCTTCGAACAACCGCAGACCATTGAGAAGCGTCCGATTGAATCTCTCTTCCTCGGCGGTTACCATCCGGTTGATGAATTCCCCCTGTCGGACCAGTTCCGGATAATGGGGGGCCATGAGCTCGATCACCCGGCAGCAGACATCTCCCAGGAAATGCCCGGTAAAACCGAGCGAGCGGCCGTGTTTGACGGCCCGGCGCAGGAGCCGGCGCAGAACATAACCACGGCCTTCATTGGCCGGGACCACGCCGTCGGCAATGAGGAAGGTCAATGCGCGGGCGTGATCAGCGATGACATTGAAGTCGACCCGATGGCCGGAATCGTCGGGGGTGAGGCGAGCCAGTTCGGCGGTGAATTCGATCAACGGCCGGAACAGGTCGGTGTCGTAATTGCTACTGACCCCCTGCAGTACTGCCGCGAGGCGTTCCATCCCCATGCCGGTATCGATGGACGGGGCGGGCAGCGGAGTTAGTTTGCCGTCGGTTTCACGTACGAACTGCATGAAAACGAGGTTCCAGATCTCCACGAAGCGCCGGTTGCCGTCGACGAAATCGGGCGGACCGAACGGTTCGCCGCGGTCGAAATGGATTTCGGAGCAGGGTCCGCAGGGACCGGTGTCGCCCATCTGCCAGAAGTTATCCTTTTCGCCGAGCCGGTGGATCCGATCCGCGGGAATGCCGATTTGTTTTTCCCAGATGCGGTGTGCTTCGTCGTCATCCCGGAATACGGTGATCGACAGACGTTCGGGGGGCAGGTGATACTGAAGGGTCAGCAATTCCCAGGCGTAGGTGATCGCTTCTTCCTTGAAATAATCTCCGAAGGAGAAATTGCCCAGCATTTCGAAAAACGTATGGTGAAAATCGGTTTTCCCGACCTCGTCGAAATCATTGTGTTTCCCCGACACCCGCATGCACTTTTGGATGGATACGGCGCGCTTGTATTCCCGCTGCTCGGATTGCAGGAAGACCCCTTTGAACTGGTTCATGCCGGCATTGGTGAAGAGGAGCGTCGGGTCTTTGGCTGGAACCAGTGGAGAGGACAAGACCTTGCGGTGGTTCCGTTCCTGGAAAAAACCATAGAAGAGTCCGCGGATTTCTTTCTGATTCATGATTCGTCCAAAACCAGGAGGTTGTGGTCGGCATCGCTTCCCCCGGCCTGTGAGGGAAAGGTTGAGTCTTCCTTCGGGCTGAAATCGTCGGTATTACCGATGTCGGACATCCGCTGTTCCATCTCTTCCAGAGAAAGATCCGAGGTGCTCTGGACACCGATTTTCTTGAGCTTGAATTCGTCGGGGTTCGATGCCCATTTCAGTGCTTCGTCGAAGGTGATCAGTTGGTGTTGGAAGAGGGAGTACAACGATTGGTCAAAGGTCTGCATACCGTATTGGGATACTCCCTGGGTGATCGCTTCACGGATCAGCTTGGTTTTTTCCGGATTGATGATGCAGTCTTGAATGAAGGGGGTCGAGATCATGATCTCGACGGCGGGAACCCGGCCCTTGCCGTCGGCCCGGGGGAGGAGCCGCATGGAGATGATCGACCGGAGAACTGAAGCCAGTTGGATGCGAATCTGTTTCTGATGATAGGGGGGGAAGATGGAGATGATCCGGTTGATCGATTCGGGAGCGTCGAGGGTGTGCAGGGTCGACAGGACAAGGTGTCCGGTTTCGGCCGCCACAAGGGCGGTTTCGATGGTTTCCAGATCGCGCATTTCACCGACCAGGATGACGTCCGGGTCCTCGCGCATGGCGCTGCGCAGAGCCTTGGTAAACTCGAGGGTATCAGAACCGACCTCACGCTGGTTGATGATGCTCTTCTTGTCCCGGTGCAGGTATTCGATCGGGTCCTCGATGGTGATGATGTGTTCCACGCGGTGGACGTTGATATAATCAATCATCGAGGCCAAACTGGTCGATTTTCCCGAACCGGTCGTTCCCGTAACCAGGACCAATCCTCGCCGCTCGTCGGAAATCTTTTCCAGAACCAGCGGCAGGTTCAACTCGGTGATGCTCTTGATCTGGGTGGGAATGACGCGGAGGACGAGGCCGACTGCGCCGCGCTGGTAAAAAACATTGCAGCGGAACCGTCCCAGGCCTGGAATACTGTAGGCCATGTCGATCTCATGGTCCTTCTTGAATTTTTCCTTCTGCTCGGCATTCATCATCGAGAAGGCCATGGCGATGGTATCTTCGGGCATCAACCGTTTGACCTCCACCAGCGGGGTGAGGCCGCCGTGGATGCGGATAACCGGGTGGTTGCCCACCTTGAGATGAAGGTCGGAAGCCCCTCTTTCCACCGCTATTTTCAAAAGATCATCAATGTTCACGTCTGACTCCTTGCAAACGATTTGCAGCCAACGGAGACCGTCGCCATCAGCGTCCCTTCATTTCGGTCATGACGAAATGGGCGATCGAGCGGTTGTAGGAACGTTCACCCGCCGTGGAAAAATAGCAGGCGGGAAGTTCCCCGAGGCGGCGATGGTAATGAATACACTCGCAACAGATTCCCTTGCGGGGGCAAGGATCGCAGGTGCAGTTGCAGTTGATCAGATTATCTGTTTTTTGGCAGTTCATCAGCGTCACATGTAATTCAATTATATAATAGTTTTCGTATTTTTCAAATGGGACTGACCGATTTGGAATCCTGTGTTCAGGAAAAGAATCGGTTCTGGTATAATCACTTCCATGAAAAGGAGAATCCTGGTGTTGGGATTTGTGTTTGCCTTTCAGGTACAGTGCGTGATGAAGTATCGCCCGCCGTCCACGGCAACTCAACCGCAACCGACAAAAGCGGAACCGGAACAGACCGTGAATCGGGAAAAGCAAGCAGAGACTGAAACGCAGGTCAAGGCGGAACGCCCGTTCATCGATACATTGCCACGGCCGGCCGCTCCTGCACTGATTCCTTCGGTTGCGGCCACAACGGCCGGGAACCTCCTCGAGCGGGGGATCGCTTCCTGGTACGGCATCGAGTTCCAGGGCAAGCCGACATCCTGCGGTGAAGTGTACGATATGAACAAATTGACCGCCGCCCATCAAACCCTGCCGTTTCATACCCTGGTCGAAGTTCGTAATCTCGAGAACAGCCGCATCGTGACCGTCCGGATCAACGACCGTGGTCCCTTTCTCAAGGAGCGGGTGATCGATCTCTCCTACAAGGCGGCTCAGGAGTTGGGGATGGATGCGAAGGGAACGGCCGCGGTCGAACTCCGGATTGTCAAACCAGCCGAACCCAGCTCCATTGAATCGAATCCAACCGCCGTCCACTATCTGATCCAGGGAGGTGTATATCAACAATTCTCAAATGCCCGCGAGCAGTTGCTCCGGATCATCGGCCTGCACCCGGGGGTAGATTTTTCGGTGGTGATTGCGGGCAATGTCGTCAAGATCGTTTCGGACCGGATCACAGATAAAAAAGAGGCTGAGCGGATCCTGCAGGTTCTGCAGCGGGCCGGGATCGAGTCGTTTATCAAAGAGGTGTATTGAGTAATTCACCGGGGAGGTTGCTTTTTTATTCTTTGTGAAATAAAATCGATAAAATGGACGGAGAAGAGATTAAAATCAAGGAGAAAAAAAAGGGCACCAAGTCGAAGGGAAAGGGTAAGCCCGAGGCTGTTGAAATTCCCGCAGCCCCCGACCGGATACTGGTTGTCGACGATGAAGCAGCCATCGGGGAATTTCTTCAGGATGTTTTGAATCTGCACGGCTATGCGGTCGATACCCTGCAAAATCCGGTCGAGGCACTGCAAAAGGTGTCCCGGGAAGATTACGATCTGGTGCTGACCGACCTGATCATGCCAAAGATCGATGGTATCGCTCTAACCAATGCTATCAAGGAGATGGGCGTCGACACACCGGTGGTGGTCATGACCGGATTCGCCTCCATCGATTATGCCGTCGAATCGATGAAGGCCGGCGCCGCCGACTTCATCACCAAACCGATCAATCTCGACCACGTGCTCCTGATCATCAAGCGGGTGCTGGAAAACCGGCGGATCATGAAAATGGCCCGCGAAGGCGAGTACTACAAGCGGATTTCCAATCTCGACCCATTGACCGCGATCGGCAACTACCGGTTCCTGGAACAGGTTCTCCCCATCGAACTCGAACGTCACAAACGCCATAACCGCAAACTGGCCCTGATGATCATCGATATCGACGATTTCAAGAAATACAATGATACCTACGGGCATCTTTCGGGGGATCTGATCCTTGTCCAGGTGGCGTCCCTGTTGAAAAAATCGGTACGCAACTGCGACTTCGTCATCCGCTACGGAGGGGAGGAGTTCATCGTCGTCCTGCCCGAAATCGATCCGCAGCGGGCCCGTCATGTCGGCGAACGCATCCTGCGCAATATCAACCACTTCACCTTTACCACCCCGGAGGGCCTCTCCATTGGGCGAATCAGTGTGACCATCGGCATGTCGACCTTTCCCAAAGACGCAGAACAGCGTAAGGACCTGATGAAAAAAGCAGACGATGCCCTCTATTTCGGAAAACGGAACGGAAAGAATTCACTCTGTTTGTTCGGCGAACCGATCGACCAAATCCACGCCCATCCGGCCAGACATTCCGCCACCGCTCGCCCCAAAACGAAATAACCGGTTACTTTCCCAGGCTGGCGACCATCACCGCCTTGATGGTATGGACGCGGTTTTCGGCCTCATCCCAAACTTTGGAGTGTTTGCTCGCAAAGATTTCGTCGGAGACTTCGCAGATATCGGGGAATTCCTTGCCCATTTTGGTTTCCAGGTTGTGAAAAGCCGGCAGGCAGTGAAGAAAGATGGTGTCGTCCTTGCCGGTCCGGTCGAACATGGAACGGTTGACCTGGTAGGGTTTGAGCAACTTGATCCGCTCGGGGATCTTGTCCTCTTCTCCCATCGAGGCCCAGACGTCGGTATAGATCACGTCACAACCCTTCACGCCGGCGCTGACGTCGTCGGTGATGGTGATACGGCCGTTGCGAATGCCGGCGAATTCCTGGCATTGCCTGACCAGCGTTTCATCGGGGAAGAGGCTCTTCGGAGCGACGATGCGGAAATCCATCCCCATCTTGGCGGCGCCGATCATCAGTGAATTGGCCATGTTGTTGCGGCCGTCACCGACGTAGGCGAAGACGATCCCCTTCAACCGCCCCTTCTGCTCGATGATGGTCAGGAAATCGGCGAGCACCTGAGTCGGGTGGTACTGGTCGGTGAGGCCGTTCCAGACCGGGACACCGGCGTATTTCGCCAGCCCCTCCACCGTTTCGTGTTTGAAGCCGCGGAACTGGATGCCGTCGAACATGCGGCCGAGGACCCGGGCCGTGTCGGCCACCGACTCCTTTTTTCCGAGCTGGATGTCGTCCTTGCCCAGGTATTCGGGGTGAGCTCCCTCGTCATAGCAGGCGACGACAAAGGCGCAGCGGGTGCGGGTGGAGGGTTTTTCGAAAATCAGAGCGATGTTCTTCCCCTTCAGGTTGCCGCCGAAGACGCCGGCGTACTTGTCCTGTTTCAGTTTCAGGGATAGCTGGAGGAGGAAATCGATCTCCTCCGGCGTATGGGTTTTCAAAGTCAGCAGATGTCTCCCTTTCAGGTTGAACGGCATGGTTTCCTCCTTGATCTGAAGATCAATCTTACCCGAATCGGGCTGGTTTGGCAAGAGCCCGCTGAAGCGCCCGCTGAAGGGAATGATGGAACCGGATAAACTTTTTCTTCGTTTCAGGAGTATTCCATTTTGATGGTCGAGGAGGAGGAATATCGATGCGAAAATTCGTGCTGTTTCTGTTGCTGGTGATGGGAGTTACTTTATGCTGTGGTCAGGAGGTGAAGTTCGGACTGGAGACGGGGGAAGGGCTGCTGATTGGACCGCGTCAGGCGGAAGTCGGTCCCGACGGTAATATCTATGTATTCGACAGTTCCGACAGCTACTTCAAGGTATTCACTGCGGATGGCGGATTTCTGCGCCGCTTCGGCGGCAAAGGTCAGGGACCGGGCGAAGTGGGGCGGTCTGAGAGTGTCCGGTTTTTTTTCCTTCGGGATGAGAAAACCCTGATATGGACAGAATTCTACCGGGGTAACCCGTGGATCACCCTGATGGGATTGGATGGGCGCCTGCAAAAGGTTGTCAAGGTCGATATCCTTTCCAAAGGATTCTATGCCCTTCTTGGAGGGGTCGACCTCGGCAATGAAAACTGGCTCCTTGAATTGGTGAAAACAGGGGAAGTTCGCCGCGATTCCCAATACTTTGTATATGGCGGCCGGAATTCCTTGATTCTGGTGGACAGCCATGGACAGGTCAAGTCAGAACAGAAGCAGGTCTCATACGATGAGCGGATTTCAATTATCGGCGACGGCGGGGACCTAGGTGTCCCGTTTGTTCCCCATTATTCTTGGGGTATGACCAGGGACAAAAAAATTATCTTTGGGGATGGGAGGGAAAATGCCCTGAAGATACTCGACCTCACGGGAAAAGAGATAGGGAAAATCGATCTGCCATTACCCAAGCCCAGGTCTGTCACTTCGGCGATGCTTGCTGAATGGCGGAAAGCGTTACGCCAACAGTTCAGTGAAATAACCAGCAGCCGGGCATGGTTCGAACGCTTCGGCAAGGTAGTCGATGCCTACAAGGAATCGATTTATAAAGTCGTTCCCGGGTTCAGTGGTTTCCAGATCACTCCGGAAGGAAATTTCCTGCTGATGGCTTATGATTGGAAAGACAGCGAGACCAATGAATACCGGCTCATTTCCCCGCAGGGGAAGGAGTTGGGGCACTGGAAGAAAGAGGTGACTATTGCATCTGTGGCCCGCAGCCAGATCCTCTATTACCGGACCGACGAAGACGGTGGTCATATCCTATGCGCCGTGCCGCGCCGGGGATCAGAGGCCAGAGACCTGGGTGAGTTGAAGTAGGGCTGGAGACAGCCGGCTATTTTTCCTTTTTCACCCGGGCGATGAAGGCGCGGGGGGAGACTACCGGGCCGACATCGGTGGGGACCGCTGTTTCCAGAAACAGTTCGCGGAGGCGCTTTGGTTTGATCTCCGGGTTCACCTGGAAGGCCAGGGCGGCCAGACCGGCCAGGTAGGGAGCGGCCCAGCTCATGCCGCCGACACGGTCATAGACGTAGATGGCTGTCCCATGATGCGAGGCGATGGTCCGGTTGCCGGCGGGCACATAAAGGCGGGCGTCGTCGACGCTGTAGTAGCCGCGGACATATCCGTGGGGATCATCCGGGTTGGCCCCTTCCCGACGCTGCAGGGTGCCATAGCGGAGGATGCTGATATCGCAGGTGACCACGAATATTCCCGCCGCTTCGGCCTCGGCCAGGACTGTTTGCCACTCCTTGAAATTCGGGTATTCCGGGAACATCCCCTGGGAAATGCTCACAGCGCGGATCCATTCGGCGGCAGGACGCCCGGCGTTCATGGCCAGGATCTTCTTCAGGGAGTCGATGTAGACGCGGTTGTCCTGCTCCCACATGGGAACGGCGAAAAAGGCTGCGGATGCGGCCGGGGCGACCCCGATGGTCCGGCCGACAGCGATGGAGGCGACCGGCGAAGCGTGCATCTGCGGTTCCATCTTCTCCAAACCGGTGTTGTCGTAATGAAAAATGCCATCCCGGTATTCCCGGTGGTCCCGCAAAAGCGGCTGGTCGATTATGGCCAGGCGGATACCGCGGCCGTCGATCCCCCGGCGGTGGAGTTGGCCGAGCCCCAACCCCGGGTTCTTTCCGGTTTCCAGTAAAAGGTCCGGTTGGAAACCGGTTGGGAGTTTGTCTGAAACCGGCCAGCGGGTCCGGGAATCGAAGGAGAGGCTCTGTAGCGATTGACTCTGATTCCGAAGATCGAGCCTGGTCAGATCCACGTTGGCCAGTCCCGAGAAGCGGTCCATCTTTTTCAGGTCATCCGGGCTGCGCAGGACGATCGGCTTCTCCTCGCCAATGGGGATGCGTTTGCCGTCGGCCTCAGCCCCCAGAAGGGTGAAGGGAATCTCCTGGTCGGCCATTTTTCCGAGATAGATGCTCAGTCCGGGATAGGACATCTCCATGATCTTCATGCCGCCGTCCTTGAATTCCTTCCTGGCCTGCGGCTCACCCAGAACGGCTGCGATCTCTTTGGGTTCACTCAACCGGTAAACAATCCGGCCGGTAGCGATAGCTTCATCCCATTTCACCCGTACCGTGTCTCCCGTTGCCTGTCCCCACAATCCGATCTGTCCAGCTAGTGTAAAAACTCCCAACCATCGGAAAGTCGATTTCATGGTCGAATCCTCCTGTTTCACTTCTTTTGGAATGTTTATAAAACGGATTTCCGCACTCTTTTGTTCCTCCGGGCCGGGAAGTGCTGTAAAATTACGAAGAACGAGTGCGGAACGATACGTCAATCTCTGGGAATGAAGAAGATCAGGATCATGCCGGGGATGGAAAAAAGAAAAGAAAGGCCGAAAAACCAGGCATAACCGATTTGCTGGGTGATCATACCGGAGGCGACGCCGACGAAGATTCCGGTCAGGCTCATGAGTCCGCTGCCGATGGCGTAGTGAGCGGCCTTGAACTCGGATTTGCAGAGGCGCATCAGGTAGATCGCCAATACAGCATTGCCCAGGCCGCCGGCGAACTGGTCGAAGCCGTTGACCAGCGCGACCGCCACCATGTCTGGGAAGCGCATGGGATCGGGGTTGGGATTGCCGGTATTGGCGAGCAGGTAGGGAGTCATATGGGAGGCGAGGGCCATGTAGAGGATGTTGGTCAGGTTCTGCAGCAGCAGGAACGGCCAGATGGTTTTCTTCATGCCCCAGCGGGAGATCAGCCAGCCGCCCAGCAGGGCGCCGGCTATGCTGGCGGGCAGGCCGACAGTAGCGGAAATCCAACCGTATTGTTTTTTCAATCCCAGGTCGACGATGAAGGGGGGTACCATGTTGGCCATCGACCATTCCCCGGCCCGCACCAAAATGATGAAGGCCAGAAGATATCCGATGCGCGGCTGTTCCATGTAAGTAAGAAACGCCCGGGCATAGAAACTCTCCCGCTTGCGCAGCAAACGGGCCGAAAGGAAATTGCGCAGGAGAGCGACCATGACCAGCAATGCAAAGAGGAAGAGGGATACGAAGCGGGGGAAGTTTTTCCCCTTGAATACACCGATCACCGGTTGACGCCAGCCGGCCGGGAGGAGGAAAAAGAGAAGGATCGCCAGGGTGATCCAGGACATCGAGAGCAGGGTTCGATTTTGCCACCAGCGTCTGCCGGTAGCGGCCGTCTGCAGGAGTGGCGATTCGCATTCGGGCAGGAAAAAGAGGTGGTAGATGAACAGAATGGCAAGGATCAGGCCGGCGGCGGCGAACCCCCAGAACCAGTTGATATGGGTACCGATGTGGACGATGACGCCGGTTCCGGTCATCATCGCCGCCCGATAGGCCATGATCCGGTAGCCGATGTATTTCGCCTGGCCGTCTTTATCCAGGGCAGCCAAGTAATACCCATCGATGGCGGTGTCATGGGTGGCGGCGATGAACGCCCCGATGAAAAAGAGGACGCCGATCCACCCCGGAGCCGTGGGAAACAGGGTCACCCAGGCCGAGGCCAGGAACAGGGCGGCGATAAACCCCTGCATGGCCAACAACCAACGCCGCTTGGTGCTGGTCCCGTCGATTTGCGGCGACCAGAGGAATTTGAGGATCCAGGGAAGGCCGAAGAGGGAAGAGAGGCCGATCCCCTCCAGACTGACACCGATGGTGCGGAAATAGACGGGGGAAACGGTGCGGATGATCGAGTAGGGGAGTCCTTCGGCAAAATAGGTGGTCAGACACCAGAGCCAGGGACTGGAAAAAGTAGATGGTTTTTGCTTCGGTTCCATGGGGACTAATCTACGATCGAACCGGGACGAAGGCGCTTGTGGAGGAGGAACACCCGCTCGCCGGCTGCATAGTGGTCGATCACGTATCGCTGCTTCAATCGGGCGAAGAAATCCAAATGAAGGCGAAGGTAGGTTCGCCCCTGGCGCAGCACCTCTTCCAGCCATTCTCCCTGGGCGGTCTCGTCCATCAGCTCCGGGGTCTCGGAGGCCAGTTGCAAGGTCGGTTGGGGCACCTTTTTGTAGCCGGCGTTTTCCCGGCTGTGGAAGATGAGTGAACCTTCGACGATGTCCAGGAAATTGAGGTGGGGAGCCCAGCGTTCCGACCAGCGACGGTAGCGGTCGAGCAGCCGGTGGTTGCCCGGTATTTCGGCCAGGCCGCGGCCCAGATGGTCGAGCAAGTCCTCCCCTAACTTGGAGAACTCATCGGCTTCGGGCCGGTTGAGGTAACTGTAATAGAGAAAAATCCCCTTGGGAATCCAATAATTGCGGAAGAGAAACGGCGCATAACCCGAGAACGGCTGCACCCATTCGTGGGATGGGTATCCATGAAGGTTGAGGTGCAGGTCGGGGAGGAACACCCGGTTGAGGAGCGGACGGGCCAATGCTTCGGAGACGGCTGGTCTGTCCTCGTCCTGGACATAACCGACATCGACCCCCTTGGAGGTATAACGGCCGGCATGAAGGGAATGGAAAGGGGTATGCTTCTGCAGATCGTAGGCCAGGTCTGCGCCGTCGGGGTTCTCCATGGGCAGAAGCAACAGATTCAGCGTGGTGAGGAGAGGTCGGCGGCCGGGATCGGAAACCAGGTCGCTCAACTCCTGCAGCGAGTAGGTAGTGGCCGAGACTTCGTTGGCATGCTGGCGGGCCGAGAAGAAAAGGGTGGGACGGTCGATAAGGAGCTTGGGAAGCGACACCTCGCCGAGCTCAGGATCGCAGGCGAAGAGGGCTGGCAACGATCGCTTCTCGTGACTGGTACCGGCGGTAAACGTGCGGATTCCCGGGAGGGCACCCAGTCTTCGGGTATACTGTTCCATTTGGGTGTGGGTCAGGATTGAGGAGGGGATGGGAAGCTGCGGAAGGGTCTTCTCAGAAGATAGAAGCCCCTTGAACCGCTTGGACAAGGAAGACAATGGCAGCGGTTCGATCCGGTAAGTGGGCAGTGAAAACCGGCGGTGGTCGGTTTTCCATATAGTCTCCACCGACAATCCCACGAGAATCGGATCTTCATGGCCCAGTACACCGGAAGCGGCCAGTTCCTTCAGGGAGTCGAGTATCCGGTTTACCGCTGTGAAATCGGCTTCGCGCGTACAATCAATCCGGAAATCGCCGATCGGTTCTCCCTTCTCGATCTTCAGTCCGGTCCACTCGATCTTCACCTCCCTGAGATCGGGGAACTCTCTCTTGGTTTCCTTTTTCACTTGGTGCAAAAGCAGGCGCGGCTTGTCGCTTTCGGTTTCGGTGAGGGTGATTTCGACCAGTCCCTCCGCTCCGTCGGGGGCTGGCCGGATCAGGGGCAGGACGTTTCCCGGTGACGATTTGCGCAGGTTGAACTCCTTGTCGCTGGGTTCGATCCGGAGTAAACCGGCCATAAAGTCCAGAGTATCGAAATAGATCTCGTCGTGGATCGCTTCGAGGGGTGAAATCATTTCCTGATCGATTCCGGTGCGAAAATCGGGTTCCGACAGGCGCAGGTCGATCTTCAACTGCTTGAAGAACGGCTGGTTGTCCAGTTTCGGGTTCTGGGCGGTCTTTTTGGCGATGTATTCCTGGAGGAAGGGGAGAACCTCGTCCTGGTAGCGGTTCCAGAACACTTCGAGGTCGGTGGGAAAGAAGGATTGGCGGGACGATCCGTCGGCGGCAAAGAGGATGATGCTGCCGCCCGCCACCTCCACCTGGCCCCAGCCGGGGAAGGGAGACAGGTAGGGGCGTTGATAGGTGTAGACGGGGATTTCGCTATGCTCGACCAAGCGATCGCCGACAAATGCCTCCAGACAGTATCGTTGATCCTGTTGGTCATCCAAACCGATTTCGATCCGATCCAGCGGGATGCCCAATTCTCCGGCGATCACCTCATCGATGGGATAGATCTCCTGCAGCCAGCGTTGGCCGTCGGCATAGAAGCGGCGGGGCTGTTTGGAGTCCTGGCGCAGGATCGGGACGCGGATGACGATCCGGTCCGGTTTCAACTCGCGGACGAGTGGCAGGAACCGTTCCCGGATGTAGAAATAGGCGAATTTGTAGGCGCTGTTCACCTCGAAGGTGACCGGTGCAAATTCCCGGTTGAGTTCGGTTGTCAGTCGACTCCGGTACTCCGGTGATTCCGACAGTCGCAGCTCGATCCGCACCGGCTTGGGGTCGAGCTTTTTCTG